>Ga0075163_10002357_pt1 | contig 25478 bp, 20 predicted proteins | sample JI1023141ADNA_FD_71478 | JGI IMG/M metagenome (GOLD analysis project Ga0075163, IMG submission 71478) | Wastewater effluent complex algal communities from Wisconsin, to seasonally profile nutrient transformation and Carbon sequestration -... | ecosystem: Engineered > WWTP > Effluent > Algae... | reverse complement strand
GCAGAAATAGTTAATTGTAACTCAAATAAGTTAGGATAAAAGCTAGGTGAAATACCGCATTGGACTGCTCCGGCAGGAGAAGTTCTTCCCATACCGCTATAAGTAGGCAAGGTGTTGGTAAACCAATTAACACAGCTATTACCATTAAACAATTGAGTAGTTGCATCGGTAAAAGTTACTACAACATCAACCGTCATTGGCGATAGATACATTACTGACTCATACAACACATAAAGCTTAGTATAGCTGGCAGGAGTGGTTAATGTTAATGTTCCTGTTTTAGCAAAGGGTGAGGTTAAATAAGCCGTGTTATCGTTGTCGATAGTCATCGAATTATTTCCCGAATAGCTTTGCAAAAGATAGGTTAGTCCTGGTGTTCTTGAACTTGTAATTTGCTTATTAACCGGTAAAAAGCAAATTGGAAATGTACTACTCGAAGCGTATTTATAGGTGTTGTCTATAAACGTATATCCTGCACCATCCATTCCTATTGTAGGATAACTTGTTCCTGGAATAGAATTGTTACCGGTTCCATTTGCAACTATATCGTTGTTAAATCCAGTACACACAATAGTTGAATACTGTGCAAAAGCAGTTAGCGCTATACTTAAATTTACTACGAGTAATGTAAAGATTCTTCTCATTTAAATCTGATCTCTTATTTGTTTTTGCTAAACTATACAATAATTAAAAAGCTCAAAACCCCTAATCTTAGGGGGATATAAATTTAATCGCAAGTACAACAACTATTTGTAGAACAACATCTACAATCATTATTATTCTAGAAAATTATATCCAATAATTTGCAATGAACGTGACTAAAATAAATTGCACCCAAAATCTCTATAAACCACTATTATCTTGGCTTCTAATAAAAAATAAATGCTTGTATTATTAGTAGATATTTTCTAAAGTTAAGCTACAATTCACATCATATCCTATCCCTAATTATAGGGGTTTGGACGATTGGTGAGATTTTGAGGATGAATGGATTCAGAACTTAAGTACAAGTTTGTAGTAAGGGTCGAAACCTAATTATGTTTAATTAGCAATTTCCCATTCGACAATATTCCTTGAGAGTTTCGTATCACATAAAAATAAAATCCATTTCTAAATTCAGTTACATCAATATAATTAGAGCTATTTTGAAGTTGCTGCTTTATGTACATTTTTCCTAAAGCGTCTGATAAATAAAATTCAGCTGCGTTCAGCTCTTTCAAAACATCAATTTGTATAAAATTAGCAGCGGGGTTAGGAAATATACTCAAGTAGGGCGATTGCTTTTGCACAAAAATACTGGCCGGCTGTGAATTAAATTTTCGCTTAACTGTAAAATTATCAAAATACCCTCCCGCTCCTTCAAAATGAATATACACCATATCCCAAAGTTTTGGGTTTGTTTTGGTAGTCGAATTTGTATCAAGTCCAAGCGTTGCAGCACTTACTAAAGTAGTCCAGCTAGAAGCAATTGCTGCCTTTGTTTTAACCGAAATTTTTCCACCGCCAGAAGTGCTCAAATCAACCAGCGTTATTTCAACATTTGTCCAAACATTCGACGCTATGCTTGTATAGGTGGTACTTGTTCCATTAGGCAAGGTTAATTTTTCTTGAGCCGGGCTAACCGAAGAAACTTTAAAATCAACTGCCTTCTCATTCACCGCACTATGTATTATTTTACCATCGTTATTAAAATCAGTACCAATTCCAACATTCACACCCCAGTAATTGCGCAAAATATCAAAGCTTATAACATACGTTGATTGCATATCTGAAAATCGAATCCCTGAAAAAATTGTATCTAAACTTCGACAAGCATCCACACCTACACTTGGACCTGAACCGGTAAAACTAATTGCTTTAGTACCATCTATACTAGTGGTGTTTTGAACGATCGCATCCAAAGCTGTGTTTAGTTTATTCGTAAGCCATCCGCCCTGGCCGCTTAAATTACCCGTATTAAGTGTGTTAAAATTATAGCTCACCGTACTCGAATCATTTTGCTGAGAAAATGATTTTAAAGAAGTAATTAATAAAAAGAGCAAAAGTGAATTTTTCATGTGCTAAGTTTTCTCAAAAATATATGTTTATCTTACACCATAAAATACCTAATTTTAGGGGCTTTAATTAATTTCATTTTGAAAATTATGAATTTTACATACTAGATGTTACGATTAATAAAAATACTGAATAGTTTTATTAAAGTTAATTTGCTCCGAGCAATTACTTTAGTGACTGTACTATTAAGTATAGCCCCACTTTTTGCACAAAATACTTCGTATCAATTAACCATTTACAACAGCGAAAACGGATTTTCGTCGAACGTTGTAAAAAGCATTTTTAAGGATAAGATGGGATTTATTTGGCTGCTGAGCGAAAGTGGACTCACACGCTTTGATGGCTATACCTTCAAAAAATTTAAACACGATTTATCTGACAGTTCCAGCATTTCATCTGTCGACATGAAAATGGTAGCGATGAACAAAGCGGGAACTTTGCTATTTTTAACCAGCAACAGTATATCAAAATATATTCCTTCGAGTAATTCATTTGTACCTCTAATTACCTATACCAAATCGGATGAAATAACTTTATTGCTAAGCGATGGTACTTATTTCTGGACCTGTACCAAAAGTGAGATAATACGCATTGATGCCGAAAATTCTGTGCTATTGAAATTTCCAAAAAATTTCACCAATACCAATTTTAATCTCGATAATGACCGCTTCTGGATTAGGGATAAATTTGAACTTTGTTACTTAGACATCTCATCAGGAAAATTAGTAAAAGTTACTATAAATACAGAAAATTCCAAAAGCGAAAAAGAAGCTTCCCTTCCATTTATTTTCTTTAGAGACAGCAAAAACAACTCTTGTTTTCTTGCGTCAGACAAGCTGTATAAGTTTGATACAAGCAACAATACATTTAATTCCTATGCTCATCTGGATGCTTCTCCAGATATAATTTCCACCTTTGATGGAGCTGTTTACTTCCAACAAGCTATTTATGTTAGCCTGCATTACTCCAACCTTTTAAAAATAGATAGTGAAACCGGAAAATCAACCTTAATTAAATTGCCTCCATCCGGCGAAAAAGATAAAATTGTTGAAATAAATGCACTTAAAATTGGTAAGTCCAATTCCATTATAGTTAGTACTTCAACTTCAGGGATGTTTTCAATAAACCCCACTTCAGTGCAAGTTAGTCCAATCGTTTTTAATGAAACTCAACGCAATTTTAAAGATCTTTCAAACATCACCTGCTTTCTCGAAGATGAGCATGTAGTATGGTTTTCATCGCCCGGACTAGGCCTTGTGAAAGGAGAAGAGCTTAATCCATTATTCGCTTCTTTCCAACCAATAAATAGTATAACCGACCGCTTGTATGAACTTGCAAAAAATACACGAAGTATTGCGTCCTATGATAGCACCCATTTGTTGCTTTCGACACTCAACGGCTTAATAAAATTTGATTTAATTAATTATTCCTTCGAACCTTTAGCTTATGACGATTTCAGTAAAAAAGCCTTTGGTTCTAACCCCTATTCTAAAATTTTAGTAGATACCAAAAAGAATACCTGGATAGCATCTTGGAACAAACCTTTGATTTACATTTTAGATGCGCAACATAAAAGGTATGTTCATATTAATCCTTTTGAAGCAAAGGGAATTACAACCTATCAAAGTTTGCGCTCCTTGTTTCTCGACTCAAAAGGTAATCTTTGGTTAGGCACCGATGGTAATTTGCTGTACCGCGCCGCCATAGCTGATTTTGATTTTTCAAAACCTGATTTGCTCGAATTCAAAAAAATTGTTCCCTTAACGCAAGATCAGCAAACCGTAATTTTTAATACCTGCTTTTCGATTGCTGAAGATAAAGACGGGGATATATTGTTTGCTACTCAGCAAGGATTTTTTACCTATAGTTACAACAGCAAAAGCTTTACACAGTACACAGGAAATGCAAAAACAGCAAATAGTATTAGCGAAAATGATGTTCGCTGTATTTGGGTTGACCGCGATAATATTATTTGGCTTGGTACAAATGGTGGAGGGTTGAATAGGTATGACAAACAAAAAAAAGAATTTAAGGTTTACACCACTAACAATGGATTGCCCGACAATACTATCTATTCGGTTCTTGAAGATGAACATGAAAATTTATGGATGGGAACCAATAATGGACTTTGCAGATTTAATAAACGAGATGAAAGTTGCCGTAATTTTTCGTCAAAAGATGGCGTCGAAAACTATGAATTTAATACCGGGTCAGCTTTCAAACTAGCCTCCGGGAAACTCGTATTTGGGGGTATAGTAGGTTTTACTCTGTTTCATCCCGATTCGATTCAATTTACGCACACCTCACCCACTGTGGTGATTACACAATTTAATGTGAAAGACAAAGCTCAACTTATTTCATCTGAGGAGTTGATTTTTAATTATGACAACAATTATGTTTCGTTTGAATTTGCCGCTCTAAACTATTTCAGAAACAATGAAAATATTTATGCCTATAAGCTCGAAGGCGTTGATAAAGATTGGGTGTATTGCGGAAACCGGCGCTTTACAAATTATGCCAGTTTAGCACCGGGCAATTACACCTTTCGTGTAAAATCGTCGAATTCGTATGGAATTTGGAGCACTCATGAAGCTGAAGTAAAATTTAAAATATTAAGCCCCTGGTATACTAGTTGGTGGTTTTATGTGCTAGTATTTATAAGTGTTTTCAGCATCATTTACCTGTTGTATCATTACCGACTGCAACAAGCCATCCAGCTCGAATCGGTGCGCAACAGCATTGCACGCGACTTGCACGATGAAATTGGATCTAACCTTAGCAGTATTTCCTTATTTACCGAAGTTGCGAAAGAAAAAAGCACTACTTCTGAGAACGGCGTTTCCGGTATCCTGCAAAAAATAAGCGACTACACACAAACTTCCCAGGAAGCAATGAACGATATAGTGTGGATGATAAACACTCGTAACGACCGCTTTGAAAACATAATTGTGCGCATGCGCAGTTTAGCAGTTGAATTACTGGAAGCTAAAAACATTCACTTACACCTTTCTTTTGATGAACGTTTAAACCAACTTAAAATGGGGATGAACGAACGCAAAAATTTTTATTTGCTCTACAAAGAAATTTTGAATAATTGTGTGAAATACGCACAGGCAAATCAGGTTTGGATTGAATTAAGTCTGACTTCAAATTTAATTGTGCTCTCAATTAAAGACGACGGTATTGGCTTTGACCCTGCTGTACAATTGAATGGAAACGGACTTATAAATATGAAGAAGCGAGCAGAAGTGTTAGGTGCGACACTTAAGATTAACTCTTCAAAAGGAAACGGGACACATACCGAATTAACATTTCAAACATAAAAACTTGAATTATACCTAATATTAGGCATAGTTAAAGCTATTGATAAAAATTATATTTGTAATATGATAAAAGTTCTAGTATACGACGATAACAGTGGAAGACGCGAAGGTCTTCAGTTATTGATAAGCCAAAGTACCGATGTTACTTGCGTTGGTGCATACGAAAATTGCAAAAATGTGGTAGCACAGGTTGAAACATTAAAACCGGATGTGGTATTAATGGATATTGATATGCCCATTGTTAATGGAATTGAAGGACTTAAACTGATTCGTAAGAATTTTCCTGATGTGATGGTATTAATGCAAACCGTATTTGAAGAAGAGGAAAAAATATTTGAAGCAATTCGCGCTGGCGCTCAGGGTTATTTTCTAAAGAAAACTCCACCATCTAAATTAATTGACGGTATACGTGATGCATTTGAAGGAGGAGCTCCTATGAGTGCCGCAGTTGCTAAAAAAGTGCTCGAAGTATTTCAGCTCCAATCACAAGTATATAATACCAAACGCTTTGATTTAACCGATCGTGAAGTTGAAATTTTAGGTCTGCTAGCCAAAGGCATGAGTTATAAAATGATTGCCGAAACCTGTGGAATTACTTGGCATACCGTTAATTCCCATTCAAAAAAAATATACGAAAAGTTGCATGTTCACTCAGCATCTGAAGCAGTTGCAAAAGCTATTGAACAACGTATTATCTAAACAGCACTAGTCACCAAGCATAAATTCTTCCGGAATAGTGTCGCTTACAAGTGAATCTTTCACAAGTACCAGAGATTTTGCTGCGCCCTTTAGTTCAATCGATGGAACTAAATTTGCTTTTTGCTCTTCGTTAATACTTCCCTTTTTCAACATGTGCGCAGAAACAAGCGAGTAGTAGGAAGCAACACTCTCGCGCAATTTTCCATCAGTGTCAAAATTGTATTTAAATGCTTTGGGCCGAGGAACAATCATTGCCAGAAAAATACTCTCTGCCAAACTTAACTCAGAAGGCGATTTTGCGAAATAATAGTGACTGGCTTCACCAATTCCATAAATAGCAGGACCCCATTCAATGATATTTAAATACACTTCATACATGCGCTCTTTACTTGCAATTCTGTTATTCTCAATGAGCCAAACAAGTAATGCCTCTTCAACTTTTCGGGCAACAGTTTTGTTTCTGGTAAGAAATACATTTTTAACCAGTTGCATGCTAATGGTACTGCCTCCTCTGGCAAATCTTCCTTCCTTAAAATTAGCGCTGATTGAACGCTTAAAAGCTTCTTCATTAAAGCCATTGTGCGTATAAAAATTACCGTCTTCAGAAGTAAGCAGTGCAGATTTCAAAAATTCGGAAACTGCATTAATGGGCGTATAACTCGGATTAGAACTTCCTACCATAAAGCTTCGCATTGGTTTTCCCTTTTCGTAAGCGGTATACATAAACGCTCCATTGAGCTTTGCTATTGGACACTTACCAAAATCAAGTATCTTAAATTTATTTTTACCCAGGTAGGAACTAAACTCCAAGTCGTCGGGATACTTCGTATCAATAAAAAAATGCAACCGATAATTTACAGTTCCACTAACTTTTAGTTGTTCAATGTTTTCGAACAAACCGCTTGGAAATGATTCAAAAAAATCCTGTGCATTACACTCTGCCAGCTTCGCATCCAGCTGTAACTGACGTGTTGGATACACCTGAAATTTTGCAAATGGTTGATAGCTCACTTTATTATAGGTAATGCTACTGCTGCTATCGAGCATGAAATAATTGGCTCCAATTTTACAATCAAAATTTAAGCGCTGCTTGTTAATAATAACATTGTTGGGAGAAATTCGCCAATGATTTAAACGTAGCATTAAGAGCGAGATATCTCCATAAAAATGCACTTCATTTTCAGTAAAATTCACTCCTTCCAAATTCATCTTCAAGGTATCGAAGCCTAACTGCAAGTTCCACTTTTGCTTGAGTATTGGAAATTGGGTGTTTGAAGAGTTATACGGATAAATCTTGAGCTTGCTCTTTCGCGAATCTGCTAAAATTGTACCTTCAGCAATCCAAGAAAGTGTTTGGGCATTTTCAATGAAATCAATACGTGTAGCAAATTTATTTTCTGAAATAGCAAGCTTTGGAACAAGAATTTGCAAGTTTAAACTATCGCTTTCAATCTTAACTTGCGTGTTTGAACACAATAATTCAGCCGGTATCACATCAAATAGTGTAACAAATAGCTTTTCTGCAATTTCGTTGTAGTTTGCTTTTTTTAAATTATTGGTGTCAACAACTAATGTGTCACTGCGTTTCAAAAATTTAGTAAAGTTGGAATAGTCCTTATGCTTCACCAGATGCACAGCGACGGTTTGTACCGTCAAGTTGCTAAAGCGAATTTTTCCGCGAAGTAAGGGCCATATCCGTACTTTCAAAAAAACAGAATCAATTTTGACAAGTGTATCATTTTTTGAAGGTGCCAGTATAATTCCTTGTACTAACAAACCATTGATTCCTTTAAAATCAGCCGATTTAATTTCAATTTGCGTATTGAATTTTTCAGAAATTGAAGCGATTCGTTTTTGAATAATGGCGTGTAAAATAAAATTGCGCGCTCCAAAAAAAAGGATGAAAATGAACAGCAAAAAAAGGCAGCAAATTTTTAGTAGTTTAATGTAATATTGCTTCATACGTTTGTTATTGCTTACCTTAGCGCCAATTAAATGCGATGCAATTTATAAAAAAGTATCTACTTGTTTTTTCATTCTTCGGCTTAGCCAACTCCTGCTCATCAACATCTGATAACTTGCCGGGAAATTTAATTGTCAAAGACAGTATGATAACTGTGCTAATTGACATTCACATTGCTGACGCAGCTGCGAACCTGAGTAATTTTAACCAACAAGAATTACCTCCTGATAAGGAAAAACTTTTTCGTGAAGTGTATTCAAAACATGGATTAACCAAAGCGAAGTTTGATTCAAGTTTTATTTTTTATACCCAACATCCCGAGCTTTTTGAGAAAATATACGAAGAAGTAATTATTGGCTTGAGTAAGCGACAGGCTGAGTTATCGAAATAATCATCAATAAGGAGTTCGGAAGCACACTCTTGCAAATTTTTTGCTTGCTCTCAGGGTCTCCGTTTCTGCTTCAAAAAAGCCCATGTGGCCAGCGTTTTCGAGTGTTTGTGTATAAGTGTTTTTCGCCAATACAAAGAGCGGGCGAATGCGTTCAATGGGTATAGTGGTATCTAATTTTCCAACAATAAAAAATACAGGATAATTGGCTTGCTGCAACACATGCTCCTTATTTTTTCTGACTTTCATTCCTTCGAGTGCGGCAATTATCCCTTGCTGTGTAGTAGCAGTACTAATCTGTTGTGCAAATTGCAGCTTATCGCGAAACAACTCCGTATTCAAGGGTGCAAATAATTTCTTTGTAGCCTCCTTGGCATATACTTCCGGACTTTTTTTCACAAATTCTATTGCCTTATCTCTGTCGCGTTTTTTCTCGCGGGTATCGGCCAATGCCGTTGAATGAAATAGCACAAGGCCCTTTAGTGTTTCAGGGAAACGTTCAGCAAATGACAAAGCAACGTATCCTCCCATGCTGTGTCCAATTAAAATATAACGTCGTAATTGCAAGCTGTCCAATACCGCTTTTACACTTTGGGCCATAAAATCCATGCGGTGTACGTAGCCAAAACAATCACTATTTCCATGTCCGGGTAAATCAATAGCAATCACTTTGTATACACGCGCAAGTTTTTCGGCATAGGTACTCCAAATTTCTTTTGATTCTAAAAAGCCATGCAAAAGCACAATTGCTCTTCCCTTGCCTTTGACCGTATACGAAATAGTGCCGTATTTAAAAGATAGTTTTTTCATAGAATCTTAAAACGAAGATACTATTTCACTAAATAACCCTAAGCCATCCTTTTCACTTTTTGAACAATTACACCAATAAATTTTTTCTACTTTGCAGCTGAAATTGAACTATACTGTTTAAATAAGAGCCTGTATTTTATGAAAGCATACAACCCTAAAGACTGGACAAAACTGATTTTCGCTTTTCACAAAACCGATACTTTTCGGCAATTAATTCCTGCAATTATTGGTCTAACCCTATTTTCAACCGTGCTCTGTTATTTTATAGTTCACCTAAAATGGATTGAAATGAGAAGTACTACCGTAATGCATTCGCTGCTGGGATTTGTGATTTCAATGCTACTCGTTTTTAGAACCAATACAGCATACGATCGTTGGTGGGAAGGTAGAAGAATGTGGGGCGATTTGGTTAACAACTCGCGCAATTTAATGATGAAAATAAATGCCTTTATTCCTTCCGAAAAAATTGAATTGAAAAAACGATGGAGAATATTAATAAGCAATTACCCCTTTGCATTAAAAGAGCATTTACGTGGAGGATTTATTGCAGAAGAGTTAGAAGATACAGATACCTTAAGAGCAATTGAATTGCGCGAATACAAGCACATTCCGAATGTTTTAAGTGATCAATTCTTTAAAGAACTCGAAAATTTAAAAGTTGAAAAATGCATTAGCGACGAAAAAATGTTGCTCTTAAACGATGAGATTAAATCGCTTGCAAACATCTGTGGAGCCTGCGAACGTATTAAAGGTACACCCATTCCTTATTCGTATAGTACCTTTATTAAACGCATCATTTTTTTATATTCTATCACTTTGCCGCTTGGCTTAGTGGCCGATTTAAAATGGGCAACTGTTCCAATAGCAGTATTTGTATTTTATACTTTGGCGAGCATTGAGCTTATTGCGGAAGAAATTGAAGATCCATTTGGGAAAGACACCAATGACTTACCAACCGACGATATAGCACATCGCATAAAAGCCAATTTAATTGAATTGGAAAAGCGTTTCTAAAGATTTTGCTTGTGCGAAGTTTGACTTATCCTCGCATTAAACGCTCTATCTCATCCACTTCAATAGGAATATTTTTCATCAAATCAACCGGTCCTTTCTTGGTAACCAAAATGTTGTTTTCAATACGAATACCTATGTTTTCATCCGTAATATAAATACCCGGTTCACAAGTAAACACCATTCCCTCTTCGAGTGGTCGCTTAAAATCACCCACGTCGTGCACATCTAATCCTAAAAAATGCGAAGTGCCATGCATAAAGTACTTTTTATACAATGGTTTGTTCTTGTCTTGTTTTGCTACAGCTTTTGCATCAAGTAAACCCAATCCTATTAATTCCTTTTCCATCAATTTGCCCACCTCTACATGGTATTTTTCGATGGTGTTACCAACAACCAGCATTTTTGTTGCTGCACGCATTACGCGCAATACTGCATTGTATACTTCTTTTTGTCGTTTACTGAATTTTCCATTTGCAGGTACACAACGAGTTAAATCGGATGCATAATTTCCATACTCGGCAGCTACATCCAGCAAAATTAAATCCCCATTTTTACAAGGCTTATTATTTTCAACATAATGTAATACACAAGCACTTCCACCGGAAGCTATAATTGGTCCGTATGCAAATCCTTGTGATCGATTGCGAATAAATTCATGAATTAATTCCGCTTCAATTTCGTATTCCATTACGCCCGGCTTTATGAATTTTAAAAGCCGTCGAAATCCCTTCTCGGTAATGTTACAGGCTTGTTGTATTAAGTCAATTTCGTGCTTCGATTTTATGGCGCGTAACTGATGCATAATTGGAGCCAAACGGTGATAAGAATGTAACGGAAAATTTTGGCGACACCAGTTAATAAATCGCGCATCGCGTGTTTCCACTTCAATAACTGCACGTGTATGTTCGTTGGTATTTAAATACACGTTTTGTGCACGGAACATTAACTGTTTAAAAATGGTGTTGAATTCGTGCAACCAATAAATGGTTTTAATTCCGGAAGTTGCCGTTGCCTCTTCTTTGGTGTATTTATGGCCTTCCCAAATAGCTATGTGCTCATTGGTTTCTTTTAAAAATAAAATTTCACGCTGTGCTCCATCTTTCGAATCCGGATAAATTACCAAAATGCTTTCTTCTTGATCAATGCCCGATAAATAAAACAAATCAGCGTTTTGACGAAAGCCCATATGGCCATCGGCATTAGTTGGCATAATATCATTGCTGTTGAAAACTGCTATTGAATTTGCAGCTAATTTTTTTGCAAAACGAAGTCTGTTTTCGCTAAATAATTTGGAGTCAATTGATTTGTATTTCATAGTTTATTAAGTGTATCAATCTGTTAGCATTCGCTTAAAACTTTCTAAAATAATATTTGTTTAAAGTTATTAAGATTCTAAATTTGTCAACGGTAAATATAGCTATTTTAACTCTTACAACCTCTATAAACGCTACAATCGCAATGAGTCATCAAAAAAAACTACTCGAATCATCTATCGGAAAAAAAATAATTATGGGTGTAACCGGCCTGTTTTTAATGTCCTTTTTACTTGTGCACTGCGCAATTAATGCTTGTATTTTTGCCAACGACGGAGGCTTACTGTTTAATGAAGCTGCACATTTTATGGCTACCAATATTTTAATTCGTACCATGGAAATAGTACTATTTTTTGGCATCATTCTGCACATAGTACAAGCATTGGTGCTAACACTGCACAACAAAAAAGCGAGACCCATTAATTACGCAAAATCGAATCCCTCAGCCAACAGCAAATGGTATTCACGTAGCATGGGATTGTTGGGTACTTTGCTTTTGATGTTTTTAATTTTACACCTGGGTCACTTTTGGGTTAAAAGCCGTATCACAGGATTGCCAGGACTTGATGCAAATGGACATGATAATTTATATGCTCAAATGCAACTTACCTTTTCGTATGGAGGAGGCGTTTTTGTGTATGCAATTAGTATGATATCATTGGCCTATCACTTGTTACACGGTTTTCAATCTGCTTTTCAAACCTTTGGTTTAAATCATAAAAATTTTACTCCATTCATTAAAAAATTAGGAATTGCTTTTTCCATTATTGTGCCCTTTGTATTTGCCATGATGCCTATAGCCATGTATTTTGGCTGGATAAAATAAGCAAGGTCAAATACCTGAATTTTTCGAGTGCATAATTAGAAACTAAAAATAATATAACGACATTTTCACTATCAATACAAAAGATACATGAAACTAGATTCAAAAATTCCTCCAGGACCTTTAGCCGAAAAATGGACAAAACATAAAGCGGCAATTAAATTGGTGAATCCTGCCAATAAACGAAAACTGGAAGTAATCGTAATAGGAACAGGTTTAGCAGGTGCTTCTGCAGCCGCCAGCTTAGGTGAACTTGGATATAAAGTAAAAGCATTTTGCTTTCAGGATAGCGCACGCCGAGCACATAGCATTGCAGCGCAAGGAGGAATAAACTCAGCCAAAAATTATAAAAATGATGGTGATAGTGTCTATCGTCTTTTTTACGATACCATTAAAGGTGGCGACTTTCGAGCACGAGAAGCGAATGTGCATCGATTGGCTGAGGTAAGTGTAAACATCATTGATCAATGTGTTGCTCAGGGAGTGCCCTTCGCACGCGATTATGGCGGTTTACTCGACAACCGAAGTTTTGGTGGTTCACAAGTTTCGCGCACATTTTATGCTCGCGGACAAACCGGACAACAATTATTATTGGGTGCATACTCCGCATTGAGTCGTCAGGTTGGGTTAAAAAATGTTGAAATGTATACCCGCCACGAAATGATTGAGGTGGTAACCATAGATGGAAAAGCACGTGGAATTATTGCGCGTGATTTGGTAACAGGAAAACTCGAACGCCATTTTGGACATGCAGTTGTATTAGCAAGTGGAGGGTACGGAAATGTTTTTTTCCTTAGTACAAATGCTATGGGAAGCAACGTTACAGCTGCCTGGAAAGCATATAAACAAGGAGCTTTTTTTGGAAATCCTTGCTTCACACAAATTCATCCAACTTGTATTCCGGTTAGTGGCGATTATCAAAGTAAATTAACCTTAATGAGCGAGAGTTTGCGTAACGATGGCCGCGTTTGGGTGCCAAAAGCAAAAGGCGATAAACGTAAACCTCAAGATATACCTGAAGAAGAACGCGATTATTACCTCGAAAGAAAATATCCTAGTTATGGAAATCTTGCCCCGCGTGACATTGCCAGTAGAGCCGCTAAGGAAGCATGTGATGATGGACGTGGTGTAGGTGAATCGGGTTTGGCGGTGTACCTTGATTTTGCTGCTGCTATAAAGCGACTCGGCAAATCGGTAATTGAAGCTCGTTATGGAAATTTATTCGACATGTATGCACATATCACCAACGAAGATCCGTATCAGGTTCCGATGCGCATTTATCCGGCTGTGCATTATACCATGGGCGGTTTGTGGGTGGATTATAATTTAATGACAACTGTTCCTGGATTGTATGCTACTGGAGAAGCTAATTTTAGCGATCATGGAGCCAATCGTTTGGGAGCTTCTGCTTTAATGCAAGGTCTTGCCGACGGTTATTTTGTTTTACCTTATACCATTGGGGAGTATTTAGCCGGTGAAATTTTTACGAAAGCAATACCAACCGACCATCCGGCTTTTGTTGAAGCAGAGGCGAATGCAAAGGCAAGAATGGAAAAATTACTTTCGATTCAGGGAACAAAAACCGTAGATGATTATCACAAGGAATTAGGAAAAATTATGTGGGATTATTGTGGTATGGCGCGCACTGCAGAAGGCTTAACCAAAGCAAAAGGTTTACTCAAAGAATTACGCAAAGAATTTTGGAACAATGTAAAAGTTACAGGTGGTATGTATGAAATGAATCCTGATTTAGATAAAGCCGGCAGAGTTGCTGATTTTATTGAATTAGGTGAATTGATGGTGAACGATGCTTTACAGCGAAATGAATCTTGTGGAGGACACTTTAGAACCGAATTTCAAGATGAAGGTGAAGCAAAACGTGATGATGCCAATTACGCCTATGTAGCAGCTTGGGAGTTCAAAGGAATTGATTCAGAACCACAATTGCACAAAGAAGAATTAGTATACGAAAACATTAAACTGGCAACCAGAAGTTATAAATAAACACTATTAATTTCTAATAAGCTCTATAAACAAACTGTTGGTAAGGAATATAAATTTTTGAAACCCGCACCAACGGCTTATTTAAAAGTATTTAAAAAATAAATTCATGAAATTCACACTAAAAATCTGGCGACAAGCCAACGCAACATCAGAAGGTAAATTGGTGAATTACCCAATTGACAATATCAGTGCAGATATGTCGTTTTTAGAAATGATGGATGTGCTTAATGAGGAGTTAATCCGCAAAGGCGAAACTCCTGTAGCCTTCGACCACGACTGCCGTGAAGGTATATGCGGAATGTGCAGCATGTTTATTAATGGCCGTGCACATGGACCAAAAAAAGCAACTACCACCTGTCAGTTATACATGCGTAATTTTACCGATGGTGAAACCATTTATGTGGAACCATTTAGAGCTGCTGCATTTCCGAATGTGAAAGACGTAGTTGTAGACCGTTCCTCCTTCGACAGAATTATGGCTGCCGGAGGATTTGTTTCGGTAAATACCGGTCAGGCAATGGATGCAAACAATATTGCTGTGAACAAAGACAAGGCCGATTTGGCCATGGATGCTGCTGCTTGCATTGGTTGTGGCGCATGTGTTGCTGCCTGCAAAAATGCAAGTGCGATGTTGTTTGTAAGTGCTAAAGTTTCTCAATTTGCACTATTACCACAAGGACAAATTGAGCGAGAAAGACGTGTGTTGGCAATGGTAAATCAAATGGATGAAGAAGGTTTTGGAGCTTGTACCAATACCGGTGCTTGTGAAGCCGAATGTCCTAAAGAAATTTCACTCAGCAACATTGCTCGTATGAATCGCGAATACCTATCCGCAAAAGCAACTAACTAATTAGCTTATTTTTATTTGCCTTTTAAAACTTTCTTCAAGCGATATAAAGGTTTCCGTGCGCGAAACTCCTTTTATGCTTTGAATTTTTTCGTTTAATACTTCACGTAAGTGATTGGTATCGCGGCAATATATTTTCGCAAACATGCTGTAAGTTCCAGTTAAATAATGCAGTTCAACAATTTCTTGGATTTTTTTCATGCGTGCCACGGCTTCATTGTATTCAGAACCTCTTTCTAAAAAAATACCAAGAAAGGCGCATATATCAAATCCTATTTTTGTTGGATCTATTTCGAACTGAGCTCCTTTAATAACACCCATTTCCTGCAATTTCTTCATCCTTACATGCACCGTTCCTCCAGATACCAGTAGTTCTTTAGCTATTTCGGTAAAAGGAATCGTTGCATCCTTCATTACCATCGATAAAATATCCTGATCGAGTTTATCAATTTGATAAAGATTCTTCATATTATTGAACCAATTTTAAATTATTGGCAACAAATCTATACATATTTTACATTTTTTCTAAAAATTAATAAGCAATGGTGAAAATATACTAATACACTTCAAAGAATGCTATTTTTGTAGTGGTTTTAATGGGTTAGTTAATTATAGCAGAAGGTTGCATCCGCGAATATCGCTGTTGTCAAATCTGCCAAGCACTTCAAAAGAGTTATCATTAAATACTCTACCTAAATCTTGGGTTGAAATGAAGCTGCAGGAATTGAGGTTAGCGAGATCGATGACATTTAGGCCTCCGGTTTTTTGGGTTAGAACCGGACTTAAAGGATCATCGATCTCTCTTGCTTCTACACGCATCCAAGGCGGACACATAAAAATTCCTTCTCCTTTTGAGTATGCTTGCGAAAGTAATTCAGTCATTCCATATTCTGAATGTACCTGATTTACTCCAAATGATTTAGTTAGAGTTTCGTGCAAATGCTTGCGTATAATTTCTTTACGTCGCCCTTTCATACCACCGGTTTCCATTACAATGCAATTGTTGAGTTGCAGTGTATATTTTTCAGCGAAATCAAGTAATGCATAACTTACACCCAGCAATAACGTTTTTTGGCCCTTTGCTGATAGTTCTATCAAGGTATGCTTCAATTTATCATCAGCATGCAAATAATAGCCACTGTGCGGATGATTGGATTGTTTTAGCAGATCATCAACCATGTAGATTAAGGAAGAGCCGCTACGCTCTGAATATGCCGGCAATAAAGCCAAAATGCAATAGTCCTTCGGATGCCCATAAAATAATTCAAAAGTTCTTTGGTAACTTTCTTTGTAAAGACTGGTCTGCACTACATTATGCAAAGATGTTGTATTGCCGGTTGTACCGCTACTGCTAAACACTATTTCGGGAGCTGCGTTTCCTGAAACAATGTAGTGGGTTTTAAAAAAAGAAATAGGCAAAAAGGGTATTTCTTTACTGCTATGTACCTTATCAGGACTAACGTTTAAGGCATTTACAAAATTTCGATACACTTCACAATGCGCATATTGATAATGAAACACAGCCAATGTGCAAGCTTCAAAGGAGGCTTCGTTTGAAATAGAAAAAATTTGTTCTCGAAGTTGGTTCAGCATAGTAAATTAGCCTTTCTTACAGCAATTCGATTAATTTTAATTGTATATTTGTTGTTCACGAAACATGAATAATTTTTCAAAAATAGCAGTATTTATTTGGCTTCTTGCTGTACTTGTATTCGCTGCATGTAAGAAACATAGTTCCTATCCGGTTGAACCAGAAATAAGTTTTAAGAGCTTTGAGAAATTTGGCAAAGACTCAGCCCGTCTCATTATTTCTTTTACGGATGGTGATGGAGATATTGGACTCGGTCAAGGTGATACAGCTGAACCTTACTTATTTAACTTTTACACCCGGTACTATCAGAAAATCAATGGAGTCTTCACAGAAAAAACGCTATCTCCTCCATTCAACTACAGAATTCCCATTTTATACTCAGGAAAAAAACCTAAATCACTAGAGGGTGATATCTTGATTACTTATTTAGCTCCAATATATTTTCCAACCTCATCAAGCGATACCATACAGTATGAGGTGTATATTAAAGACCGAGCTTTAAACACAAGTAATTCTGTTAGAACCGGTGAAATAATATTTCCTTAAAACTGGTTCTATTTTTCCTAATTTAAATTAGCTCCTTGTTCTATCCAAACCCCAACTAATTCTCGCTCTTCTTCGGTCATGTTTGTTTTATTTCCTTGAGGCATTGTTTTAGTTTGAACAGCACGAATTAAAATTTTATCTGCCATGCGCTTTATTTGCTCGGGCGTATCGTACATCACCCCGTTGGGCGCAATTACTTGTGTATTGTCGCTTGGGTGACTTGAATGGCAAGGAGTACAACGATTTTTAAAAATTGTTTCAACTTCTGCAAATGCTACCGGAGGTAATTCCCTTGCCGACTTTTTTCGTTTAGGGGCTGTCATCAGCATCATTAAAATGAGCAATGCTCCCACTGCCGGAATTAACCAATATAGATTTTCACCCTTTTCGTGTTTATTAATAAAATGCCTGGCTCCTGCTCCTGCCAATGATATACCGGTTAAAATTATCCAGTTCATATCATTTCCAAACGTGCTGGGGAAGTGATTACTTATCATTGTAAAAATAACAGGAAGCGTAATGTAATTATTGTGCAAAGAGCGCAATCCGGCATTTTTGCCCAAATTTTCATCCAGTGGTTTACCTTCAATTGCGGACTTTACCAACGCTTTTTGTGAGGGGATAATAACAAAAAACACATTGCCCACCATGATAGTACCAAGTAAGGCACCTACATGTATAAATGCAGCCTTTCCATCAAATACATGTGTTAAGAAATAAGCAATTAGCACAACCAGTGAAAAACCAATTGTGGCAAAAACAGTAGGGTACTTCTTTAAGGGCGATTTGCACAATGCATCGTATAAAAACCAACTACCAATAAGTGTAGTTAAACTAATTGCAATTGCTTGCTCAACACTAAGATTCATAACCGAAGCGTTCACCAGGTAACTTTGGGCATTGGAGTAATACACAATTACCAGCAGTAAAAATCCGGTAAGCCAGGTAAAATAAGCTTCGTACTTAAACCAATGTAAGGTTGCAGGAAGCTTTTCGGGAGCGATTTTATACTTCTCAACATAATAAAACCCACCACCGTGTATGGCCCATAAATTACCGGCTATTTCATTGCGCAGTCCAAATTTACGATTGAGGCTGTTTTCGAGAAAAATAAAATAAAAAGAGGCCCCAATCCAAGCTATCCCAAAAAGTATGTGCGCCCATCGCACCAGTAAATTAAGCCACTCGTGCACGTGTGCTCCTAAACCGGTAAATAGCGTATAACGATAAGCCGCGAATAAAATTAAAAATGCAAAGGATAGATATAGAATAATGTTCATGATGTCGCGCACTTCATCGCGCAACATGCTTTGTAAACGTTGTTGAACTTCGTTTTCTGCTTCAGCTACTTTTAGGGTAATTCCTTTGTGCACATTTTTCAGTATCAAATAAATACTGAAAAACGCTAAAATTGCAATACAAAATATATAATCAGTAGCAGTAAACATCTACTTAATTTATTACCATTTCAGGAACATCACCTTTAATTATCAGTGTTCCTTCAGTAGCATTTTTAATTTGTTCAATACTCACTCCGGGAGCCCTTTCGAGCAAAAGAAATCCTTCTTTAGTTACTTCAAGCGCAGCTAATTCTGTGACTATTTTTTTTACACATCCCACTCCTGTTAGTGGTAAAGTACATTTTTTAAGCAGCTTCGATTCACCAGCTTTGTTTACATGTTGCATGGCCACAATAATATTTTGAGCAGAGGCTACTAAATCCATAGCACCTCCCATACCTTTAACCATTTTGCCCGGTATTTTCCAATTGGCAATGTCTCCTGTTTCACTAACTTCCATAGCGCCTAACACGGTTAGTTGCACATGCTCCCCTCGAATCATGGCAAAACTCAAAGCCGAATCAAAAAACGAAGAGCCCGGAAGAGTTGTAATGGTTTGCTTACCTGCATTAATTAAATCGGCGTCAACTTCATCTTCAGTGGGAAATGGACCCATTCCAAGCAAACCGTTTTCAGATTGCAAAATTACATTCATCCCCTTGGGTATATAATTGGCAACCAATGTTGGAATTCCAATTCCCAAATTCACATAATATCCGTCTTTTAACTCTTGTGCGATACGTTTCGCTATTCCATTTTTATCTAACATCTTTTTAAAATTTGATTATTCAAAAGTATAAATTCGTACGATAGTATCGCTTTCCAACTAAAATTAAAACCAGTGAAACTGAATTAAAACTTTCGCATGATTAGAATTTTTTATTGGAACGCAAACTGGGCTCCTGCCTGCCGTAACTAAGCAATCGCTATGGCAGGCAAGGATTCTTATGATTATCGTTGATTTGACTTACTGGCAAATAGTACTTATCCCTTTCAGTTTTATGGTTTCTATCACTAGTAAGCAAAAAATAAACTAGGTATAATTGCGGATAAGCCTATAAAATTCCCACCTCATTCAATAAAAAAAGCCTGCTGCAATAAGTGCAACAGGCTTCAATAGGAATCGGAAGATTACTTAACTACCACTAATTTAGTGGTAGTGCTCGACCAATTTGGACTTACTATTTTACAAAAATACAAGCCCGAATTTATGGAGCTAAGGTCTAATGTTAGTTGATTGTTTGAAATAGAATTTAATGCCTGTTGTGCAATTACCTTACCCGTATTATCAAACACAGTTAAAGATGCGTTTTGTAACATTTCAGCATCCGTACTAAAAGCAAATGTTGCATTAGAATTTACAGGATTTGGGAATACTGAAAATAAATCTTCACTTGCAATATTATTTGTATTTTCTTCAGCCAATCGCTTTACAGAATTCTTTTTAAGAATGGTATACGGATACCATTGAAAACTATTTAAGGTACTATTCCATTTACCCGGATTTGCTGCTTTGTAATTATCGTATGCAGTTTTAAATAATCCTTCGGCACAGGCCATGGTGTTACCACTAACCTTTAAAAAGGGTCCAAGAAAATCGCACCAACCGTTGTTAAATGGGTCATTTGCAACAGCATCACTTTGATTGGTGCCACATAACAATATAACAATTTTAGAATTTGCTTTTGTTGGACCACTTGATGCCGAAAAAATATCTATTCTGCTCTGAATACTTGATAAAAATAAACTATTCGGATTGCATTTGTAATTGCTAATATAAATTTTGTCGGCTATATTATCAATAAACTGAGCCTGTGTTTTATCATCGTATGAATCTTTATCAAGGTATCCTAGATACACGTAAATATTCAAAGGGTCAACACTAGCCGATCTTAAACATTGCATGTAATTCATCATGTTTTGAAACACACGATAAGCTGAATCTCTGCGTGCAACTGTGTTAAAGGTATTGGTATTCCAAAATTCGAATTCAGAAACCATGTGATCAATCTTAAATGAATTAAGCGCATCAACACGAGCAGAAGAAGTGAAAGTTGCTTCATCTATTTCAGTTTCGCTTTCAGCTGCTAGCGTCGAAAGATTTGCCGGATAAAAAGAATTGTGTTCGTTTTCTTCCACCTCATCTGGCGCATCTTTTTCCTTGAAATACGAAGTAAATCCATTTGTATTCGCCATCATCCTTTTTTGCAAAACGCAACTTGAGCTTATACCATTATATGCTGCTACATAAGATGGAGTTACCGGATTCCATATTGTTACACCTACTTCTGTAATACCGTATCCTCCAGTTTTGGCTTTTGTAATAAATCGTTTCAAGTGGTCGCTATAACTTAATGCACCATACATTGAAGTTGGGAATCTAAGCACATTCCAAATATCATAGAGTGTAATTCTTGAAAATTTATTGGTTTTGCAGTAAGCCAAAAGTGCATCTTCTTTTTCGTAAATACCATCCTTATTAGCATCCACTCCTAAAATAGAATGTACTGCATCAATTCCTTGCTGTGGACCATAAAAGGCACTGTTGAAACTAAAAAATTCATTTACATACAATCCACGTGGTTTAGGTGGTGTAGTTGGGCAATTGCTCATTGCAACCGGTGTATAGGTACATGCAGTACACTGAGCCTGAATTTGTTGAAAGGAGTAAAGAGTTGTAATCAAAAGTAGAACGAAAGCTTTTTTAGTGGTCATAGATAAGGTGTTTGTTCTAAGAATTTATGGCTTACTTTGAAAAAACGCTATACGTTTTTTCAAATTGCCTGCATAGATATACCTATCTTACTTGATTAGCGATAATTTTTTGCTGAATGGGAAAAAAACCAATCCAAAAAGGAAGTTTCAAGAAAAAGCTAAAAAGACAGGATTCTGGGAAAATACCTATTTTGATCTTACAGTTCTTTGCTCAATGCGCTTTTCGTAATTTTTACCTTCGAAAATTCGTTGAACAAAAATTCCGGGTGTATGAATTTCATCGGGGTGAAGTTCGCCGGGCTCAACCAACTGCTCAACTTCGGCAATAGTAATTTTTCCGGCAGTAGCCATCATGGGGTTAAAATTACGTGCTGTAGCTTTGTAAACAAGGTTTCCTTGAGTATCACCTTTCCAAGCTTTAATAATTGCAAAATCGGCTTTTAGCCATTCTTCCATGAGGTACATTTTGCCATGAAACTCACGAATTTCTTTTCCGTTTGCCACTTCAGTTCCATAACCTGCAGGTGTAAAAAACGCAGGAATACCGGCCCCTCCCATTTGTATTCGTGTAGCTAAAGTTCCTTGAGGTATCAAATCAACTTCGAGTTCGCCACTCAGCAATTGCCGTTCAAATTCAGCATTCTCACCAACATAGCTCGAAATCATTTTCTTAACTTGATGTTCTTTCAATAATAAGCCCAATCCAAAATCATCCACCCCGGCGTTGTTGCTTATACAGGTTAAACCTTTTACACCACTTTTAACGAGCGCTGTAATACAATTTTCGGGTATCCCACACAATCCAAAACCACCCAACATCAAGGTCATGTTATCTTGTATTCCTTTTATTGCTTCTTCTGCACTTGCAACCTTTTTATTGATCATACTTTTATTAATTTGGATTCGAAATTAGTAATTTCAAAAAAACTATCTTTGAAAAAAACACACTAATTTGAATTCATTCACGTGAAGGAAAATTTTAAATCGCACCTTGCACTTTTTATAGTTGCACTCATTTATGGAGCTAATTACACTATTGCTAAAGGCGTAATGCCCACTTACCTTGAACCATTTGGTTTTATTGTAGTGCGTGTAAGCGGTGCCGTGATGTTGTTTTGGATAACCGGAATTTTTGTTCCTGAAAAAATTAACCGCAAAGACATTCCCCTTCTGGCTTTTTGTGGCTTGTTTGGAGTAGCCATTAATCAACTGTTGTTTTTTAAGGGGCTAAGCATGACCACTCCCATCAATGCAGCCATCATTATGGTAATTACTCCCATTTTAGTATTGTTGGTAGCTACCTCGGTGGCCAGTGAACGCATTACTCCTAAAAAACTTTCAGGAATTTTGATAGGCTTATTAGGTGCTATTATTTTGCTTTTGGTAAAACACGATTTAACCATTGGTTCGCTTACCTGGAGAGGCGATTTGTGTATACTTATTAATGCAATTTCATGGGGAATTTACCTGGTAGTAGCCAAACCTTTAATTATGAAATACCGCACCATAACCGTAATAAAATGGGTGTTTTTATTTGCCTGGTTTTATGTATTACCCTTTGGATATAGTGAATTTGTTGAGGCCGATTTTTCGATGATGCCAACCGACATTTTGTTATCAGTGGCATTTGTGGTTGTAGGCACTACCTATTTTGCTTACTTATTAAATAATTATGCCCTGCAAAAAGTGAGTTCATCAGTGGTAAGTATCTACATCTATTTACAACCCTTGCTCGCTGCAGGAATAGCTGTATTCCTTGGTCGTGATGATATTGATGCTGTAAAAATAGTGTCCGGTTTGTTTATCTTTATTGGGGTGTACTTGGTGAGTTCTGCAGATAGGGCTAATCGTAATCAAAACATTCAGTAAGTTGGTATGAAATCGGAAGAGAAGATTCAAGTAGCGCTTCTAAAATCCTTGTTAAAAAATAAAAAGGCAGTAATCGCTTTTATACTTAGCGGTGCACTTGTTTCCATCGTGTTTTCCGGACCTTTTTTCTTGCCCCCTTTGTATAAATCTGAAGTTATTTTTTACCCTCCCAACACCAGCTCTAATAAAACTTTGATTCAATACGATGTTCGCTTTGGCAGCGAGAAAGAAATTGATCAGCACATTCAAGTTTTAAAATCCAATTTGGTGCGCGATTCGGTCATAAAAAAGTTTAATTTGATTGCGCATTACGGCATTGATACAACTAAAACGGTTTGGCGCTTTTACTTAAATAAAGAATACAACGAAAAAATAGCCATTGAACGAACCCGATACAACGCTTTATCGGTAACTGTTTTAGATACCGACCCTGTATTGGCAGCAAGCATTGCAAACACCATTGTTGAAATTACAGATGCAATAAAAGCAACCATCCTACGAAAAAACCTGAGTGCCGCCTTAAGCAATTTGGAAAAAGATTACAGCAATAAGGTGAAAGAATTTGATGTGTTTGCTGCCAACATTAATCGAATTGTAAAGGATAACTATATTCCTAATTTAAACTTAAAAAATGAATCCTTTGTGGAGCGCATGAAAAAACAAATTGATTTAATTCGTGAACTTACCAACAAAGGGAGTGCTGATTTCGATCTAAAAAAACAATACAACTATGAAGCGATGTTGGCACAATTGGCCGAATTGCAATCGAGTTATGAGCAAGCATCGAGCAATTTAAACACCAATTTTCCAACCTGTTATATTATTTCTCCGGCAGAAGTTAACTATCAAAAAGATTCGCCCAATCGTTTGTTAATTGTAGCACTCACAACAGTATTAGCCGGACTTTTTTGCATCGTTTGGATGCTACTTTCAATTCAGCTTAAGCAAGTAAAGCATGCCTTGGAAAGTTGACTCCACCGGCATTTCGAAAACCTTTTATTTTGTCGGGGCTTTTTTTATTCTGGCTTGCGCTTTACTTATCTCCTCAGGAAATCACTTTATTTTAATAAGTACACTTTGCATACTAGTAGCAGTCGGTTATATACTTTCAATTAGCCACTTAAACTATAGCTTTTACTTAATTGCCATTTTATTGCCTTTCTCCCTAAAAATTGCTTTGCCCCTATCTGATATTGACTTGGGTTTTCCTTCTGAAGCTTGGTTGTTTATACTGCTCATTGCTTTATTTGCATTATGGATGCGGAAAGGTTTTGTTGGCACCGAATTTCTGTTGCATCCTGTGAGCATCTTGCTACTTGTTTATTTGTTTTTTTGTGTTATAAGTGCTCTAAACAGCAGCCTATTCTGGATTTCAGCAAAAGCCATCAGTGTGAAAACCGTTTATATCCTAGTTTTCTATTTTGGAATTTATTCAGTGTTTAAACATGTAGTAAACTCGGTTAAACTACTGTTTATTGCTTACAGCATTAGCTTGTTTCTTGTTTCACTTTACTTTTTGTACAACCAATCAAGCTATAATTGGAGCAAGCAAACTGCTGCATTTGCTGTGAATCCATTTTTTTCTGATCATACCATCTATAGTGCTTGTTTGGCTTTTGTTTTACCCTTTCATGTTTTACAAATTTTCAGGCTTAAGAAGGAGCAAAATGCTATTCTACTCCGGTTAATACATAGTTGCTTTAGTATTGTTTTTTTGACAGCGCTTTATTTTACTTTTTGCCGAGCCGCCTGGATTAGCTGTGTTATTGCTTTACTTTTGGGAATAGGAATCAAACTTAAATTAAAACCAAGATTCTATATGGCGGCGATAGGCGTAGCAGGATTGTTTGCTGCATTAAATGCTGAAAAACTTACGAATGCTTTTTATGAAAACAAAAGTATATCTACTGCTGCAACTACAAGTGCGATTGAGCAAACACAATCCATAACCAATATTACCACCGACGTTTCAAATGCCGAACGTTTAAATAGATGGAGTTGTGCTTGGCGCATGTTTAAAGATAGACCAATGTTAGGCTTTGGACCGGGAACTTTTCAATTTCAATATTTAGGCTATCAGTTAGAAGATGAGATTACCTATATTAGTGTGTTTAGCCCTTACAACATTCCGCTCGGTCGTGGAGGTTCAGCACACAATGAGTATTTATTATTGCTTAC
>Ga0075163_10002356_pt1 | contig 25478 bp, 21 predicted proteins | sample JI1023141ADNA_FD_71478 | JGI IMG/M metagenome (GOLD analysis project Ga0075163, IMG submission 71478) | Wastewater effluent complex algal communities from Wisconsin, to seasonally profile nutrient transformation and Carbon sequestration -... | ecosystem: Engineered > WWTP > Effluent > Algae... | reverse complement strand
CTGTCGTGGTAAGGTCGCCCGCGCCCATGTTCCGCGGAGCCTACACCGCCCTCATCACGCCCCTGCGGCACGACCGCGTCGACGAGCCCGCGCTGCAGCGCCTCGTCGAGCGCCAGATCGCCGGCGGGATCGCCGGCCTGGTGCCCTGCGGCACCACCGGCGAGGCCAGCACCCTGTCGACCAGCGAGCACCTGCGCGTCGTCGAGCTCACGGTCCAGGTCGCGGCCGGCCGCGTCCCCGTGCTCGCCGGCGCCGCCGCCAACGACACCCGCAAGGCCGTCGAGCTCGCCCGCGCCTGCAAGCAGCTCGGCGCCGCCGGGACCCTGCAGGTCACGCCGTACTACAACCGCCCGACCCAGGCCGGCCTCGTCGCCCACTTCACGCGGATCGCCGAGGACAGCGAGCTGCCGGTCGTCGTCTACAACGTCCCCTCCCGCACCGGCGTCGACCTGCTGGCGGAGACCGTGGCGACCCTCGCCAGGCACCCGCGCATCGTCGGCATCAAGGAGGCCACCGGCGACATGGTCCGCCTCGCCCGCATCCGCGAGCTGCTCGGCGACGACGACGACTTCACCCTGCTCTCGGGCGACGACTTCACTTTGCTGCCGTTCCTCGCGCTCGGCGGCCACGGCGTGATCTCGGTGACCAGCAACCTCGCCCCCGCCTGGCTCTCCGGGCTGTGCGACGCCGCCGTCGCCGGCCGCTGGGACGAGGCCCGCGCGCTCCACTACAAGCAATTGCCGCTGTGCCGGGCGCTGTTCGGCCAACCAAACCCGATCCCCGTCAAGTCGGCGCTGGCCCTGCTCGGCCACTGCAGCGCCGAGATGCGCCTCCCCCTGATCGCCATCGACCCCCAGAGCCGCGAGGGCCAGTCCCTCGCCGACGCCCTCCAGACCCTCGGACTCTCGTCATGACCGAACGCCTGACCCCCATCGTCATCGTCGGCGCCCGCGGCCGCATGGGCAAAGCCCTCCTGCGCGAGATCATCATCAGCGACAGCATGATCCTCGAGGCCGCCGTCGACAGATCCGGCGGCCCCGGCCTCGGCCAGGACGCCGGCCGCATCGCCGGCCTGCACGAGCTCGGCGTCGCCGTCACCGATGAACTGCGGCCGCGCCGCAGCAGCGTCGTCGTCGACTTCTCGCTGCCCCAGGCGACCGAGGCCAACCTGCGCCGCTGCCAGGACGCCGGCGTCCCGCTGGTCCTCGGGACCACCGGCCTGCACAAGAGCACGCGCGAGCTGCTGCGCGCCGCGGCCAAGGACATAGCGATCGTCAGCGCCGCGAACTTCTCCGTCGGCGTCACGCTCCTGACCCGCATCGCCGGCCTCGTCGCCCACGCGCTCGGCGAGCAGTGGGACGCCGAGCTGATGGAGATCCACCACAGCCACAAGCGCGACGCGCCGTCCGGCACCGCGCTGCGCATCGCCAAGGCCGTCGCCAAGGCCACCGGCCGCGACCCCGAGACCGCCCTGCGCACCGACCGCGCCGACCCCCACTCGCGACCCCGCGAGCGCGGCGAGATCGGCGTCGCCGTGCTCCGCGGCGGCGACTCCGTCGGCGAACACACCCTCATGTTCCTGACCGACGGCGAGCGCCTCGAGCTCACCCACCGCGCCAGCGACCGCGCCATCTTTGCGCGCGGCGCACTGCGCGCGGCGCGCTGGGTCGTCGACAAGCGCCCCGGCCTCTACACGATGAGCGACGTGCTCGGCCTCGCCGGCCTGAGCTGACCGCTCACCGACCGCTGTCGACCGCTTCATGACCCCGCTCGAGTTCCGGCTCCTCGACCGCCGCCCGACCCCGGACGGCGAGCTCGTCGTCCACGCGGTCCAGATCCCGCCCGACCTGCTGTACCTGCAAGGGCATTTCCCCGACAACCCGCTGCTGCCGGGCACCGCCCAGCTGCTGGCGATCGTGCTCGATCGCGTGCACGCGCTCTGGCCCGAAATGGACGCGCCGCGCCGGGTCACCCGCCTCAAGTTCAAGCGCACGATCGGCCCCGGCGACCTGCTCGAGCTCCACTTGCTGCGGCGCGACGACGACGTCCGCTTCACCCTCCTCCGCGCCGCCGAGACCTGCACCGAGGGCACCCTCGTGTTCGCGTGAGTCGTTTCATCAGCGGTCCGCGTGTCAGCGGCGGCGCGCTGGGCTAATCATGGGCCGGTGGACCCCGCACCCCGCATCGTCGACGTCGCGATCCTCGGCGGCGGCCTCGCCGGCAACCTGCTCGCGCGCCAGCTCCGGCGCCAGCTGCCGCAGCTGAGCGTCGCGCTGTTCGAGCGCAGCCGCGAGACCAGCTTCAAGGTCGGCGAGTCGACCGTCGAGATCGCCAGCAACTACCTGATCCGCCGGCTCGGCCTCTCGACCTACCTCTACGAGAACCAGCTGCCGAAGAACGGCCTGCGCTTCTTCTTCGACACCCCGCAAAAGGACGCCGCGCTGGTCGACATGAGCGAGATCGGCAGCGGCCACCTGCCGCGCTTCCCGAGCTTCCAGATCGACCGTCAGCGCATCGAGGCCGACCTGATGCGCATGAACCTCGCCGACGGCGTGCAGCTCCACGTCGGCGCCCGCGCCCACGACCTCAAGCTCCACGAGCAGGACGGCCCGCCGGACGCGCAGACCGCCAGCGGAATGCACGAGTTCACCGTCACCGAGGGCGACGCGCGCTACCCGGTGCAGGCGCGCTGGCTCGTCGACGCCAGCGGCCGCGCCAGCGCGATCGCGCGGCTCAAGGACCTGCGCGTGGCGACCCCGGAGCACGGCATCGCCGCCGCCTGGGGCCGCTTTATTAAACACGCCGACATGGACGACTGGGGCCCGGAGGCGTGGCGCGCCCGCGTCGGCCACACCGCGCGCACGCTCTCGACCAATCACTTCTGCTACCCCGGCTACTGGATCTGGTTTATCCCGCTCGGCCGCGGCGTGATGTCGGTCGGCTGGGTCGGCGACCGCGCGATCTTCCGCGACGAGATGCGCAAGCCCGAGGGCTTCCTCGAGTTCCTGCGGGGCCACCGCGCCGCCTGGGACCTGCTCAAGGACCGCGCCGAGCTGATCGACGTGCTCGCCTACAAGCAGCTCGCCTACGCGACCAAGCAGTTCTTCGCCGGCGGCGACCGGTGGTTTCTGACCGGCGAGGCCGCCGCGTTCACCGACCCCTTCTACAGCCCCGGCAGCGACTTCATCTCGGTCGAGAACGACATGATCACCGACATGATCGCCCGCGACCACGCCGGCGAGCCGCGCGCGCAGATCGCCGAGCGCTCCGCGGTCTACGACGAGTTCATGCGCTTCCGCTTCCAGGCGACCCTGCTGCTCTACCGCGACCTCTACCCGGTCCTCGGCAGCTTCGAGCTCCTCAAGCTCAAGTGGGACTTCGACATCGCCTGCTACTACAACCTCTGGGCCGCCCCGTTCTGGCACGACCAGCACCTCGACATGCGCCAGCTCCAGCACGACCTGCGCCGCAAGGAGTTCGTGCTGCAGGGCCTGGAGAACTTCTCCCGGCTGTTCCAGAAGCTCGAGGCCGGCTACCGCGCCCGCGGCCTGTGGCACCGCGCCAACCTCGGGCGCTACAGCGACAGCCTGGCGACCGTGGACTTCGCGGACGAGCTGCTGGCGCCGCGCCCGCGCAAGCAGGTGATGCGGACCACGGAGGCCATCTTCAACGGCATCCGGGCGCGGGCCCTGGACCTGCTGGCGGACCTCGGCGAGGCGCCGAGCCCGGCGGAGCGCAGCCTCCCGCTCTATGAATTCATGCTGGGGAGCCCCCTGGCCTGAGCGCCGGGCGGCTGGACGTGGACCGTCGCACTGGCTACCATCACGGACCCTCACATGACGCGCGCGGAAATCTACCAGCGGATAACGGGCATCCTGGTCAAGACCTTCGAGCTCGACCCCGCCGACATTCGACCCGAATCCCGGCTGTTCGAGGACCTCGACCTCGACAGCATCGACGCCGTCGACATGTTCGTCGAGCTGCACGAGGTCACCGGCCGGCGCATCGACCCCCAGGCGGCGCGAAAGATCCGCACGGTGCAGGACATCGTCACCCTGGTGGAGGCCGAGTTCGCCAGCGCCGGCGTCCCGGTCGACGGCTGACCTCCGTGGACGCCCCCGTCGCCTACCCGGCGCTGCGTGAGATCCTTCCGCACCGCCCCCCGATGATCCTCATCGACGAGCTGCTGCACTGCGGCCCGGCCGATGTCGTCTGCGGCGTCACCGTCCGCGACGGCGCGCCCTTCGTCGAGGGCGGCCGGATCTCCGCGCTCATCAGCCTCGAGTACTTCGCCCAGACCGTCGCCGCCCTGTACGGCTACAACAACCGCCACAGCGACGAGTTCAAGGTCGGCATGCTGCTCGGCACCCGCGACCTCGAGCTGCGCGCGACCCACTTCCGCGTCGGCGACGCCTTCACCGTCACCGGCCAGGAGGTGTGGAGCGGCGGGCAGATGGCCCAGTTTCGCTGCGAGCTGCTGCGCGGCGGCGCCGAGGTGGTCGCCCGCGCGGCGATCTCGGTGCTCCACGGCAGCCCCCCCGGTTCTCCCACGGAGGTGCGCGCGTGACCCCGCGCCGCGTCGTCATCACCGGGGCCGGCGTGGCCTCGCCGATCGGCACCACGCTCGACGAGGTCAGTCTGTCGCTTCGGACAGGTCGCCACGGCGTCGTCGCGATGCCGGCGTGGGACCGCATCGCCGACCTGCGCACGCGCCTGGCCGGCTGCGTCCCCGGGCTCTCGGGCCCGCAGAGCCCGAACGGGGTGATGCACGCCCCGCCCGGCCTGACCCCGCTCGAGCTCGAGCACCGCTGGCCGCGCAAGCGCACGCGCACGATGGGCCGCGTCGCGCTGCTCGCCACCTACGCGACCGAGCAGGCGCTGGCGATGGCCGGCCTGAGCGACGACGAGGCGCTGCACTCGGGCGCGACCGGCCTGGCCTACGGCTCGACCTCGGGCTCGTGCGAGGCGCTGGCCGACTTCTGCACCACGCTGTTCACGAACATGAACATGCGCGGGCTGCAGAGCACGAGCTTCTTGAAGTTCATGGCCCACACCTGCGCGGCCAACCTGTCGCAGTTCTTCGGGGTGCGCGGGCGCATCGTGCCGACCAACTCGGCGTGCACGAGCGGCGCCCAGGCGCTCGGCTACGCCTACGAGGCCGTCAAGTACGGGCTGCAGGAGGTGATGATCGCCGGCGGCAGCGACGAGATGCACTTCACGACGGCGGTGACCTTCGACCTGATGTTCGCGACCTCGGCGGGCTACAACGCCGCGCCGGAGCGCAGCCCGCGGCCCTTCGACGTCAAGCGCGACGGCCTGGTCGTCGGCGAGGGCGCGGGCACGCTGGTGCTGGAGAGCCTGGAGCGCGCGCAGGCCCGCGGCGCGCCGATCCTGGCCGAGATCCGCGGCTACGGGACCAACTGCGACGGGCTCCACATCACGGCGCCGTCGGAGTCGGGGATGCGCGCCGCGATGGCGCTGGCGCTGCGCGACGCCGGCATCGGCCCGGACGCGATCGACTACGTCAACGCCCACGGCACGGCGACGGAGATCGGCGACGTCGCCGAGGCGAGCGCGACGCGCGAGGTGTTCGGCCGGCCGGTCCCGATCTCTTCGTCAAAGAGCTTCACCGGCCACACGATGGGCGCGTGCGGGGCGATCGAGGCGGTGTTCACCCTGGCGATGCTGCGCGACGGCTTCCTCGCGCCGACCCGCAACCTCGAGGAGGTCGACGAGCGCTGCGCCGGCCTCGACCACATCCGCGAGGTCCGCGAGCTGCAGCGCGCGCGGCCGCGCACGATCATGAGCAACAACTTCGCGTTCGGCGGCGTGAACACCTCGCTGATCCTCGGCGACCCGTAGCGTCTGTGCCGAAGTCCCTGCGCCTCATCTTCACCGCCTCGGCCTTCCTCGCCTTCTTCATGACCGGCGGGCTGCTCGGGCGCCTGCTGCTGCCGATCGTGATGGCCCTGCCGGGCAGCCCGGAGCGCCGGCGAGCCCGGCGCGAGGGCTTCTTCCTGTGGGCCAACCGCGTGTTCGTCGGCTACATGCGGGCGCTGCGGCTGATCTACTTCGAGCGCCCGCCGCTGCCCCCGGACCTGCCGCCGTCGGGCCAGGCCTACGTCGTCATCGCCAATCATCCCTCGCTGATCGACACGCTGCTGCTCGGCGCGACGCTGCCGGGCCTGACGATGGTCGCCAAGGCGTCGTGGTACCGGTCGTGGCTGCTCGGCCCGCTGCTCAAGCACGGCGGGCACGTCCGCGGCCCCGAGCCGCGCGCGCTCGCCGAGGCTGGCGCTTCGGACATGTCCGAAGAGACAGGGTCCGACCGGCCGGTGCTCGCGCGCATGGTCGCGCAGCTGCGCGCCGGACGGCCGCTGCTGGTGTTCCCGGAGGGCTCGCGCTCGCCGGAGCGGGCGCTGCGACGGTTCCGGCGCGGCGCGCTCGAGGCGGCGATCGAGGCCGGCGTCCCGATCTTGCCGGCGTTCATCGCCGTGGCCCCGCCGATGCTGATGAAGCACCAGAAGTGGCACGACATCCCGCAGCGCGGCGGTCGCTTCACGCTCGAGTTCTTCCCGCTGATCCCGACCGCCGGCCGCGAGCTCGACGCGCGCGCGCTCAACAAGCAATTGCGCGAGCGCTTCGAGGCCCGCCACCAGCAGATGCTGCGCGACCGCGACGCCCTGGCCGCGCCGCCGCAGCCCGCCGCGTTGCCCGGGGCCTGAGCGTCGGCGCGCGACGTGACGACGCTGGGGGCCCGCGTCCACGGCCGCCGGGCCGGACGTCCGCGAGAAATTGTCGCCCGCGATTTCTCTGTCCCACCCGCGGCGCGCTGGTACTCTGACGGGCGTGATGCCGCGTGTGACCCTCGCTCTGGCGCTGCTGCTCGGCCTCGGCCTCGGCCTGGCGCCGACCGGGGCGCCGCTCGCGGGGAGCTGTCAGAAGCCCGGCGACTGCCCGACCGGCTTCAGCTGCCGCAAGGGTAGTTGCATCACCGACCCGGTCCGCTGCGTGTTCTCCTGCGCCCGCCGCGACGCGCAGGGCGAGTGTGCCAGCTACGCCCAGGACTTCTGCGGCCCCGACGCGGTGTGCGCCCGCCAGTGCGTGCGCCGCGGCAGCCACGGCGACTGCCTCGAATGGGGCGCCGACGTCTGCGGCGAGAACGTCGCCTGCGTCCCGCGCTGCAAGGACCGCAGCCCCGACGGCGCCTGCCTCGCCCACGACGCCGACCACTGCGAGACGCGGGCGAAGTGCAGCAAGCAGTGCACCACCCGCGCCGCCAACGGCAGCTGCCTGGCCCACGGCGCCGACGTCTGCGGCCCGACCTTCGCGTGCGCGCAGCGCTGCCTGCAGCGCGGCGTCGACGGCGACTGCACGGAGTGGGGCCAGGACGTCTGCGGACCCAACGCCGCGTGCGCCCGCCGCTGCGAGGCGCGCGACGCCGCCGGCACCTGCAACGCGTGGCTCGGCGACGTGTGCGGCGAGGGAGCGGTGTGCCTCAAGCACTGCTCGAACCGCGGCAGCCAGGGCGCCTGCTTCGCCTACAGCGCCGACTACTGCGAGGCCGGCGACTGACCGGCCGCGCCGCGCTCTCAGCCCGCGAACACCTCGTCGACGCTGCCGACCTCGAGCAGCCGCTCGGCCCAGCGCTCGAGCTGCGGGCCCTCGGCGGCCGCGACCCGCCGGGCGAGCGCCGCGGGCAGCTCGCCGAAGCGCCGGCGCAGCAGACGCAGCAGCAGCTCGCGCTGACCCTCCTGCCGACCCTCCTGCCGACCCTCCTGCATGCCTCGCTGCAGCCCCTCCTGCAGCCCGCGCTGCAGCCCCTTCTCCAGCCCTCGGTTCTCCAGGAACTGCGCGATCGTCTGCATGGCGTCCTCCTCGGTCCTGATCTCGCTGGCGGTCGCTTCGATGGTGGCGAGGTCGCCGACCCCGCGGACCTCGTAAAGGTACCGCAACACCAGATGCAGCGCACGCCGCCCGTCGGTCTCGCCGACGAGCCCGCGGACCAGCCCGGTCCAGCCGCGCAGCATCGCCGCGACGTCGTCGGCGCCGCGGGCCTGCTGCAGCGCCGCGAGCACCAGGCGCGTGCACGCCGAGGCCGCCCGCTCGAGCAGCGCCGCCTCCGACTGCGCGCCGAGGTCGTCGAGCGCGAAGCCGAAGTGCGGCGTGAACCCGGCCGCCTCCGCGGGCGGACCGACCAGGGCCTCGAAGCGGGTCGCCGCCCGCCACCCGGCGTCGCTGTGATGCAGCACGACCGGCACGATCACCGGCAAGCGCGACGCCCCCGGGTCGTCCGCGACGCAGCCCTCCCACACCCGCAGCATGTACCGCAGCAGCCGCAGCGGCATCCACGGGTCGACGCTGCTCTGGTGCTCGAAGAGCACGTACACGCGCGCCGGCTGCCCCGCCAGCGCCAGCGTGTACAGCAGGTCGGTGTGGTGCTCGCGCAGCTCGTCGTCGACGAAGCTGCCCGGCTGCAGCGCAAGGCTCCCCAGGTCCATGCGCGCGACCAGGTCCGCGGGGAGCACATGTCGCAGCTCGTCGGCCACGTGCTCGACCTGCGAGAACGCGGCCTTGAACAGCGCGTCGTGGGGCGAGGCGGTCACGGCGCCGCACGCCAGCGCGAACCCGGGCGCACGCAAGGCCGCTGCGGTCCACGGGCCCCAGGCGGGGGATTTACGGGACAGGGCGAAGCTGCGAGACTGCCCGCTGGCTCGCTGCCGGACGCGGTGTTTGTAACCCGCGACCCTGGCACACTCCAACGCTCGCACCCCCGAGGAGCCGATGAACACCCGTCCATTTCGAACTCTGCTCGCCATCCTCGCGCTGACCGCCTGCGACGCGGCGGTCAAGGCCCAGGCCCAGCAGGCGGCCGAGGCCCAGCCCGCGGCCGAGGCCAAGGTCGACGTCCAGGTGGAGGTCGCCGACAAGACCGCCGAGGTCAAGGAGCCGGCGGTCAAGGCCGACGTCAAGGTCAAGGTCGACGCCAAGATCGAGGCCGCGGCCTTCGACCTCGAGACGGTGAGCTTCCTGGTCAAGAAGGGCAAGGTCAAGGACGCCAAGGAGCTCGAGAAGCAGATCAACAACCCGAAGGAGAAGATCAACAACGTCGACATCGACGGCGACGGCAAGGTCGACAAGATCCAGGTCGTGGAGATCCGCAACGAGGCCGACGGATCGATCGTCTTCGAGCTGCGCGCGATCCCCTCGGGCACCAAGGACAAGGACGCCGCCGTCGTCATCGCGATGATCAACTTCGTGCCCGACAAGGTCACCAAGAAGATGGTCGTCAAGTGCGTGTTCACGCCGGTCGTGATCGGCCACGACACCATCGTCTACGAGTACTTCGTCCCGATCGAGGTCAAGGGCGAGACCATCGTCGTCGTCGACTCGAGCCCGTTCTACGGCTGGGTGTTCGCCGTGTCGCGCCCGGTCTACTACGGCGTCTACGTCTACGAGTTCGCGCCCCCGCCCGTGATCGTCATCGAGGGCGGCTGCTGGCCCCCGGGCCACTGCAAGGGCTGGAAGGGCCACAAGTTCAAGGGCAAGGGCAAGGGCAAGCACCACTGGCACTGAGCCAGGCCCGGGCGCCGGCGCAGACCCTGCGCCCCGACGCGCAGGCCGCCGCCTCGCGCACGCGGACGCTCCCGGACGAGCTCGACGGGTGAGCCGCTGCCGGGGCGGTTGGCGCCGGGTTCCCCGCCCGTGTTACCTTTCGCGCCCGCCGAACCGCGGCGGGACACGCCCATGGACCGCCAGCGCCCCCGCACGACCAGCGACGAGATCGACCTGTACATCCGCACGTACTACTCGCTGCTGCGCAGCAGCGGCGAGGTGCGGGTGCGGGCCTTCGAGGAGTCGCACTGCTTCAGCGACTCGAGCCTACACGCGGGTGCGCGCGCGAGCACCCCGGACGTCGCCGCCTTCGCGTACAGCGCGGCGCGGCTGCCCCCGTGCATGCCGCGGGTGCGGCGGATCGTGCTCGGGCAGTCGCACGAGAGCTTCGAGGCCGCCGGCCACGAGATCCGGACCTGGGACCGGGTCCAGACCCGCGGGCGCCGCCGCCCGCTGCGCTTCGACGGCGGCGACCTGCTCGGCGCCTTCATCTCGAGCACCAGCGACATCGACGACATCGTCCCGATCGTCACCGCCTACCAGATCGTGTGGAACCAGATGCACGCGCTGCTGGCCGACACCGAGCTCGGGCGCCGCCTGCTCGCCGCGCCGGCCGACGGCCCGATGCCGCCCGTCGACTGCACCGAGCTCGGCCCGCTGCTCGGCATCGACGACGACGGCGCGCGCACCCTCTGCGCCGCCCTCGACCGCGACTGGGTCCGCGCCCTGCGGGCGATCTGCGAGCACACCTGCGACCTCTCGCTGCGCGTGCTGAGCGGCTCGTACTCGCAGTATCAGCGCGCCTCGCAGCGCTGGTGGTCGGGCATCGAGCCGCACTACCTCCGCGAGACCGACCCGCGGCGCCCGCCGGTGTACTTCGTGTCGTCGAACACGCACTCGCTGCTCAACCTGCTCGGCGGCTACGCGCGGGCGCACCGCGAGGGCATCATCGAGTACGCGCGCCGGCGCGACCCCGAGGGCCTGGCGCAGCCGCTGCTCGACGCGATCGACGGCGGCCGCGAGCCGGACATCTGCAACATCACGTACTACCTGCTGCGCGCCTTCCTGCACGACGACCCGCGCCAGACCCGGGCCCGGCTCGCGGAGATCCAGGCCTTCGAGGCCGAGGCCGGCATCACCTCCATCGACGTCCCCGGCAAGATCGACGTCAACGCCCAGGTCTTCGCGCTGTCGAAGCTGATCCCCGAGCGCCTCGACCCGCGCCTCGACATGCCCGGCCTCGAGCGCCTGCGCGGCAGCGACGCGGTGATCCTCAACATCGACTACCCGCTCGGCATGGCCGCGTACCACCACCTCTCGCGCCTCGGCCAGGGCGTCGGCGAGGTCCGCGGGCTCTACATCATGGGCAAGGCCGCGACCCTCAACGCCCGCGTCGGCGACGTCCTGATCTCGACGGTGGTCCAGGACGAGCACTCGCGCAACACCTACCTGTTTCGCAACTGCTTCGTGTCCGCCGACGTCCAGCCGTACCTCAAGGTCGCCACCGTGTTCGACCAGCAGAAGGCCCTGACCGTGCGCGGCGCCTTCCTGCAGAACCGCGACTACATGGGCGTGTTCTACCGCGAGGGCTACACCGTGCTCGAGATGGAGGCCGGCCCCTACCTCTCCGCGATCTACGAGCTGGTCAACCCCCAGCGCCACCCCAACGACGAGATCGTCCACCTCTCCGCCAGCTCCTCGTTCGACATCGGCATCCTCCACTACGCCTCGGACACCCCCTACTCGCGGCGCCAGAGCCTGCTTTCGAAGAGTCTGTCGTTCTTCGGCGTCGAGAGCACCAGCGCCTGCGCGATCGCCATCACCCGCCAGATCCTCGCCCGCGAGATCGCCCGCCTCGGCGGCGCGACCTGACCTGTCCTCGAAGACCTGTCCGTAAGCACCTGTCCGCAGGGACAGCCGAAGGCCCCGCCCATGCTCGACCGCGACCCCTGGACCGTCACCCTCGCGGGACCCGCCCCCGACGCCGCGCCGGCCGAGCTGCTGCGGTTCGCGCTGCACGTCGCCCTGACCGCGCCCTCGCCGGCCAACAGCCAGCCGTGGCGGCTCCGCTTCGTCGATGACGAGCAGGTCGAGCTGTTCGAGGACCCGGCGCGCGCGCTGCCGGTCCGCGACCCCGAGGGCCAGCAGCGCATCGTCGCCTGCGGGGCCGCGCTCGGGCTGCTGCGCGTCGCCCTGCGCGCGACCGGCCTCGGCGAGACGACGATCTGCTGGCCGCAGGGTCCGCCCGACCGCAGCCTCCCCGACGGTCCGGCGCCGCTCGCCCGCGTCGCGCTGACCGGCTCCGTCGCGCCCACCCCCGAGGAGACGTGGCTGCTGCAGGCCGCCCCCAAGCGCCGCACCCACCGCGGCGTGTTCGCCGACCGGCCGGTGCGCGAGCGCCTGCTGCAGCGCCTGCGGGAGGTCGCCCGCGACGCCGGCGTCGAGCTGCATGTGCTCGGCGAGCCCCAGCGCGCCGCCCTGGCCGCCCGCGTCGACGCGGCCGCGCGCGCGCAGGCGTCCGACTCCGCCGCGCTGGCCGAGCGCGCGACCTGGCCGGAGCCCGGCCCCGAGCCGTTCGCGGCCGGCGACGGCGCCCCCGCCCGCGGCGAGCAGATCGCCGCGGGCGCCCCGGTCCTCGCCGTGATCACCACCCCCGACGACGGCCCGCAGGCGTGGCTGCGCGCCGGCGAGGCGCTGATCCGCGTGCTCCTGCGCGGGAGGGTCGACCAGCTCTACGCGACCTTCCTCCACGGACCGCTGACCCGCGCCGCCGACCGCTGGGCCCTCGCCGAGGAGCTGGCTGTCCTCGGGGACATGTCCCAAACACCAGGCTTCGTGCAGCTCGCGCTGCGCCTCGGCTACGCCGCCGACCTCCCGCCGACGCCGCGGCGCCCGCTCGCCGACGTCCTGCTCGCCGCCCCGACCCCGTAGATCCCCTGCCCCAGGATCACGACCCCGCGTGATACCCTGCGGCATGCTCCGCCCGACCGCGTGGCTCCTCGCGCTCCTGCTCGCCGCCTGCGGCGACGCCCCACCGCCGGCCGCGACCGCGAGGTCGTCCGCGCCGCCCACGAAGGTCGCGCCGCCCGCGAAGCCCGCGCCGCCCGCGGTCACGCCCGCGCCGCCCGCGGGCGACCCGGCCTGCGCCGCGGCGACCGCCTACCTCACCGCGCTGCACAGCGCCGCCGAGCAGCCCGCGCCCGCGATCGCCACCCTGCGCGCGGCCTATCAGAACACCGCGCTGCAGAAGCTCGTACAGGCCAGCGACGCCGCGACCGCCCGCCACGACGACGCCGAGGTGACCGCGGCGCTCGCGACCGAGGGCCCGGGCGCCTTCGTCGCGGCCGAGTACGCCGTGCACGCCGCGCTCGCCCAGTGGATGCGCCACAACCTCAAGCGCGCCGCCGAGGCCAAGGACCCGGGCGAGCGCGCCGCGGCGTGGACGGCCGCCCGCTGCGTGTGGGACCACGACCTGCGCCGCCTCGCGCTCGCGCTGCAGACCCGCAGCGCCGAGCTGTCGACGGAGACCGCGCGCGAGGACGCGGCGATCGCCGCGCAGATCGACGCCGCCTTCGTCGCCGGCGCCGCCGCCGTGACCGCGAGCCCGATCGACGAGCGCGCGCTCGGGCCCGCCTACGAGACCGCCGAGAAGACATGGTTTCGCGTGATCCACCGCGAGCTCGGAGCCGCCGCCGCGGCCGCCCGCGACGGCGACGTCGTCGCGGCCGCCCGCGCCCTCGGCCTGTTCACGATGCTCCGCGACCGCCTGCAGGACCGCAACACCCCCGGCATCGCGCTCGTCGAGGCCCAGCTGCGCGGCGAACCGAAGCGCATCGACCCCGCCGCCGTCCTCCGCGAGGTCGACCTCGCCCTGGTCAAGCGCGCCCGCAAGTACTGCAGCCACGCCCTCGAGGCCAGGCTGACCGGCACCCCCGCGGGCCTGACCAGCGTCGCCGAGGGCGTCGCCTACACCCGCGTGCTCCTGCCCGACATGCGCGCCCGCCTCGCGGCCAAGAAGTTCGACGCCGAGGCCCACCTCGCGACCTGGCAGGCGTTCGCCGACGCCGTCGACCACGGCGACGACCCCGAGGAGCTCAAGAAGCTCAGCGACGACCTCGTGCACTGGAACTGCGCGTACCAGCAGGCGCTCGGCCTGCGCGAGTGCACGGCGAGCGCCGACGAGCTGCCGGCGAAGAAGTGACTCCTCAGGCCGGCGCGACCGCGGGGACGACGAGCACCGGGCAGCTCGCCTCGCGGATGATGCGGTCGGCGGTGCTGCCGACGAAGAAGCGGGCGACGCGGCTGCGGCCGCTCGCGGCGAGCACGATGAGGTCGGCGCCGTGGCGCTCGGACTCGCCGAGGATCACGCTGAGCGGCACGCCGGGGCGGGCCTCGAGCTGGACGTCGATGCCGGCGCAGTGGCGCTCCGCGACCGCCCGGAGCGCCGCGATCGAGGTGTCGTAGGCCGCCTTGTGGACCTCGGCCATCACCTGCTGCGACAGCCCGACCGTCAGGCTCCCGGTGTACATCGAGCTGTAGGCCAGCGGCGGCGTCACGTGCAGCAGGATCAGCGACCCGCCGCTGAGGCTCGCCAGCTCGGTCGCCAGCGCGACGCTGCGCAGCGAGGCCGGCGCGTAGTCGATGTATTGCTTCTCCACCAGCACCGCCTGGCCCGCCGCGATCTGCTCGTCGGTCGCCGGCTGGAAGTCGATGGGAACGAGGATGCGTGCGAAGTTGCGGACGGCGGTCATCGCCGCCAGCATACCAAGCCGCGCGCCGGGCTGTCGCGGCCGCGCCGGTCCGGGTAAAACTGCGGGCGATGCGCCTCACCGTGCCCGGCCCCGACCCGCTGCTGATCGCCACGTTCCGGTTCGCGCGGGACCCGTACACCTACTTTCGCGACTGCCAGCGCCGGTTCGGACCGCTGTTTCAGAGCTGGCTCGCCGGGCAGCGCATCGTCCTCACCGGCGACCCCGAGCAGGTGCGCACGATCTTCGCGGCCGACCACGACGCGATCGGCAGCTTCAACCCCGGCCACCTCGTGCCGCTGCTCGGGGCCAATTCCCTGATCCTCCTCGACGGCGCCCGCCACCAGCGCGAGCGCAGACTGCTGACCCCGCCGCTGCACGGCGCCCGCATGCGGTCGTACGCCCGCATCATCCGCGACAGCGCGCTGCAGCGGGCCGCGACCTGGCGGGTCGGCGCCCCGCTCAACATGCTGGACAGCACCCAGGCGATCTCGCTCGAGGTGATCATCAAGGCGGTGTTCGGCGTGCTCGACCCGGTCCGCGCCGCCGACTTCGCGACCACGCTGGCCGCGACGATGGCCGCCGTGTGGCCGCCCTCGATCATGATCCGCGGCCTGCAGCGCGACCTCGGGCCGCTGACGCCGTGGCGGCGATTCGTGCGCCGGCGCGACGCCGCCGACGCGCTGATCTTGCGCGAGCTCGCCGCGCGCCGGCGGGCCCCGGGCGCCGGCGACGACATCCTCGGGCTGATGGTCGCGGCCCGCTACGACGACGGCGAGGGCATGCGCGACGACCAGATCCGCGACGAGCTGATCACGCTGCTCGCGGCCGGCCACGAGACCACGGCGATCGCGCTGGCCTGGGCGATGTACTGGCTGCACCGCCACCCCGACGCGCTCGCCCGCCTGCGCGCCGAGCTGGCGACCCTCGGCGACGACCCGGACCTCGAGGCCGTCGCGCGCCTGCCCTACCTCGAGGCGGTGTGCCACGAGACCCTGCGCCTGTACCCGATCCTGCCGCTCGCCCCGCGCACGCTCAAGCAGCCGATGACCCTCGGCGGCCACACGATCCCGCCCGGAACCCACGTCGGCGCGTGCACCGTGCTCGTCCACCGCGACCCCGGCCTCTACCCCGACCCCGACAGCTTCAAGCCCGAGCGCTGGCTCGCCCGCAAGTTCGCGCCCCACGAGTTCACCCCGTTCGGCGGCGGCATCCGCCGCTGCATCGGCGCCGCCTTCGCCGTCTACGAGATGAAGCAGGCCCTCGCCGCCCTCCTCCCCCACCACCTCCTCGAGCTCGCAGAACCCCGCGACGTCCGGCCCCAGCGCCGCAACCTCACCCTCGGCCCGCGCGGCGGCGTCCGCTTCGTCCTGACCGCCCGCACCCGCGCGGCCGCCTGAAACCTGTCCCGGGGGACATCTCATCTGTCCCCGGGGACAGGCGCGCGTATCGCTGGCGCACGCGCGTGCCCTAAAACACGCGCAGCGCGCCCCACCACGCCCGCGGAACGTTGCTCCGCGGGCGCGGCTTGGCTAGCTTCGCCGGGCGCCGCCATGACCGACAGCCTGACCCTCGACCGAGCCGATGCCCCCGAGTCCGCGCCGGAGGAGCTCGAGCTGCGGCCGGTGGACGGGCTGCCGCGCTGGCTGGGGCAGCGGCTGGCGCGGGCGTTCCTGCGCCTGGTGAGCATGGAGGAGAACGACGCGCCGCAGCTGGCGCGGATGGTGACGCCGACGGCGGGGTACTTCCGGCGCGACCGCCACGTGCACCCGGAGGTCGACGGCGCGACCTACCGCCTGCAGATCTCCGGCGTGCAGGCCCCGCGCACGCTGACGCTGGCCGACCTGCAGGCGCTGCCGCGAGAGACCCGCGTGTGCGTCCAGGAGTGCGCCGGCAACGGCAACCACATCATGGGCTCGGCCGGGCTGTGCGGGCAGGCGGTGTGGTCGGGGCCGACCTTCGAGTCGCTGCTCGAGCTGTGCGGCGGGCCCGGCCCGGCGACGCACTTCGCGTTCCACGGCCTCGACCGCCTGGGCCCGATCAAGCGCGGCTACCACTACGGCCTGTCGCTCGACGAGCTGCGGCGCGCCCGGGCGATCGTCGCCCTGACGATGAACGACGAGCCGCTGTCGCGCCGCCACGGCTTCCCGTCGCGCCTGATCGTCCCGCAGATCTACTCGATGTCGCACGTGAAGTGGCTCGGCCACATCGAGGGCAAGACCCGCCCGCACATGGGCATCCACAACCGCCTGGTGTTCACCAACAAGGAGCTGCAGGCCGGCAAGTGGGTGCGCGTGCAGGCGCGGTGGATCGGGCTCAAGTCGGCGATCGCCCACTGCAAGCGCGAGGGCACCGGCTGGCTGCTGACCGGCTGCGCGTGGGGCGGCGAGCGACCGGTCGCCGCCGTCGAGGTCAGCACCGACGGCGGCCTGTCGTGGCAGCCCGCGCGCCTGCAGAGCCCCGCCGAGTACTTCCGCGACAACCCCGACGTCGCCCCCGAGAGCCTCGCCGGCGCGTGGTCGGTGTTCACGTACCACTGGCAACCGGCCGGCCCCGGCGTCCACAAGGTCGGCTGCCGCGCGCTCGACGACGACGGCGGCGTGCAGCAGCTCGACAACGACCCGAAGGTCCACGGCCACTTCAATCAGACGCGGGTGAAGTGGCGCACCGTCACGGTGCCCGAGCGGCGCCTGCCGCCCGGGCCCGGATGATTTGGATGATGTGGATGATGCGGATGAAGCCGAGCCGGTGACGGCTCAGATCGGCAGCGAGCACGCGCCGATGTCCTGCTGGCCGTCGGGCGCCTCGCCCTCGGCGTACCAGGGCACGCACTCCTGGCCCTCGCCGATGCAGGTGTTGTTGGGCTCGGAGAGGTCGCAGTAGTTGCTGCAGCAGCCCTCGGCCTCGCAGCCCGGCACCGTCTCCGGCGCCGCGCAGAACAGGCCGTAGTCGCAGACGTTGATGAACGCGCACTCGTCGCCGAACTGGCCCTCCTCGCCGCTCGCGTCGAAGTCGCAGATGAAGTCCTGGAGCCCGTCGAAGAAGCAGATCTGGCCCTCGGGGCAGCTCTGGACCAGCGGGTCGCAGGTCTCGAGGCACAGGATCAGCACGCCGTCGTTGGAGATGTCGCACTTCTGCTTCATGTCCGGGCACGAGAAGCTGTCCTCCGAGCCCTCGCACATGTTGATGCACGTGCCGACGTTCATCTCGTCCGTGTACCAGCACAGCAGGTGCTTGTCGCAGCTGTCGATGCCGCTGACGCCCGAGCCCTCGACCGTGCACACGTCGCCGACCTGCCCCGGGTCGTTCTGCACCGGCGAACACTTGGTCGCGTTCCACGAGGTCCCGCCGTCCGCCGCCCACGGCATGCACTTCTGGCCCTCCGGACAGTCCTCCGCCCAGATGTCGCACTCGTTGGTCGGGCCCGGGCCGGTCTCGGTCGGGTCGCAGATGAACTGACAGCCGGTGCTCTCCGTGTCGACCGGGGTGCCGGTGTCCGGGTCCGGGCCGGTCTCGGCGCCGCCCGTCGACGAGGTCCCCGGCGGGTCGACGATGCCGGTGTCCGTGTTGCTGCCGCCGCCGGTGGTCACCGGCGTCTCGGTCAGGCTGCCGGTGTCGCTGTTGCTGTCGCTGTCGTCGTCGGCCGAGGTCTTGGTGGCCGTCTGCCCGGTCATCGCCGGTTGCTTGTCGTCGCCGCAGGCGCCGAGCACGAGGGCGCCGAGGGCCAGGGTCCGCAGGGCAATTGTAGTTCGCATGGGTTCGCCTTCCTGTTCCGGTTGGCGACCGAGCGGCCGCCTTTTCGCGCATCCTTGCGCAAAGCCGGTGCAGACGCAAACCCCGATCCGCGAACGGGGCGGTCAACCGAGGCGCAGGTCGTAGACGATATTCTTGGTGCCCGCGCCGGCGCAGACCGCCTGCACCACGCCCTTGAGCCCCGGCGTCGCCACGAACTTGCGGTCCTTGAACACCTTGAACGGGTAGCGCTCGCGCAGGGCGCGGTAGCGCGCTCCCTCCTGCGGGCCCAGGCGCGCGGCCAGGAGGGGAGATATCGGGTCGTTGCTCTTCTCCTCGCGGATGTCGCCGGCGGCGCTGTCGGTGGCGAAGGCGACGAGCAGCTCGGGGCGCTCGGTCTCAGCGGCGCCGGCGCCGAGCGACCAGGCGTGCCACGCCTGGCCGAGGACGTCGTCGGGGGCCTCCATCGTGCGGCGGACCGCGACGCCCTGGCCCTGACACGGCAACGAGAACAGCGCCGGGCCGATGACCCCGCGGGCGACCCGCTCGACGTGCACGCCCTCGATCCCGTGGAGCCGGACGAACAGCGTCTCCGCGTCGAGGTCGGCGCAGCGGTAGACCATGCCGCGAAACGCCTCGTTGGCGGCCGCCGTCTCGCCGTCCTCGTCGAGGTCGATGACCTTGCGCCGCCACAGCGACGACACCTGCGTCAGCTCGATCAGCAGCCGCAGGTACACCCCCGACGCGTCCAGCTTCGTCAGCTCGATGCGAAACGCCGCCGTCCCGCTCGCCGGGTCGTGGCGGCGCAGCAGCACCCGGTGATGGTCGACCGGCGCCAGCTCGAGCTTCTGCAGCTTCTCATAGTAGGCGTGCTTCGCGGCCATCCGCGCGAACACCTCCGCCTCGTCGCGCCGCGCCTCGAGCGAGTCGCGCGCGCCCATGCGGGCCAGCGCCGCCGCCGCGAGCTCGTGGTCGGTGCGCACGCGGGTGAAGCTCGCCATGTTCGGCAGGCCGGCGCGCGCGTCGAGGTAGAGCTCGCCGTAGACGCCGAGGCGCAGCCCGTCGCGCAGCGTGTCGACCGAGTTCTGCAGCTGCTTGCGGTCGGGGAACGCGTTGCTCAGGCGGGCCGCCTGCAGCGCGCGGCCGAGCAGCTCGAGGTAGGTGTCGGCCTCGGGCAGGACCAGCGCCTGGGTGTGCAGCGCGACGATCGACACCGGGGTCGTCCCTGGCCGGCGGTCAGACGGCGCCGAGCGGCGCCGACTCCTGGCGCTTGACGGCCTTGTCGATCGCGGCCTGGATGCGGGCCTCCTCGATCTCGCGCGACTTCTTGAGGTTCTCCTCGAGCACCGAGGTCGTCGTCTCGTCGAAGGTGTCGAGCTCCTTGATCAGCGTGTCGAGGTTGCTGCGGAAGAAGATCTGGGTGTCGCTGACGAACTGCGTGGTGACGTTCATCGACTCGGTCATCACGTCGAGGCTGCGCTTCATCTCGAGCATGACGACCGACGCGTCGGCGGCGCGGCCGATCGCCTGGATCTGCGCCGAGGCCATGTCGAGCTTGATCGACGCCGCGGTCGTGTACTGCTGGATGTCGTTGGCGAGCGCCCGGATCGTCTCCGCCAGCTTGCGCGTGTTGTCCTTGAGCCGCGCGTAGCGCTCCTCCGCCGAGCCGTACAGCTGGACGTTGCCCGAGTGCTCGGCGAGCTTGGCGTGGACCTTGTCGGCGCTGGCCTGGATGTCGCGCTGCTCGACGCTGCCGGCCTCCGCCGCCTGCTCCTCGGCCTTGAGCTGCTCCTGCAGCTGCTTGAGCTCGAGCACGTAGCCGAGCGCCTCGCGCTCGTTCTTCGCCATCTCCACGATCTTGACGTTGATGCGGTCGATCTCCTTGTACAGGTCCTGCTCGCTCTGCTTGAGCGTGTCGACGTACTCGGCGGCCTCCTTCACGCGGCGGGCGCTGAGGTGGTACTGGGCCTTGAGCAGCTCCTCGATCGAGCGCTGGCTGAGGGCCAGGCCGCGCAGGCCCGGGATGTAGCTGAGGACCTCCTTGACGCCGGCGAGGAACCCGCCCTTGGTCGCGGTGCCGTTGAGATAGTCGCTGAACTTGCGCAGCTTCTTGAGCTCGTCGGCCATCGCGCCCTGGATCTCGATGTTCTTCTCGCGCAGGCCCTTGAGCTCGTCGACCTTGGTGTCCTGGATCGTCCGCTCCTTCTGGATCTCCGTCTCCAGCGACTTTACGGAGATTCCCTCCCCGGAGTAGGCGACCTGGCGGTTGAGGACATCGAGGTTGGCCTTGGCGCTCATCGTGGGGCGAAGGGTGACACAAATTCGCCGGCGCTTCTCGCCTGTTTTTGCTGAAATCTCGGGCGGTCCGGTCCCGCCCCGCGCGTCCGTGCACCCCCGCCGCGGCCCTCGCCGGCGGGCCTGCGCCGCGCGCCGCGGGGCCTCGCCGCGGGGCCTCGCCGCGGGCCCTCGCCGCGCCTGGCGCGAAGCCCGCGGCGCGGCCGCCCGCGGGCTCGCCCCGCGAACGTTGTCACCCCTTGGCAAACGAGTAGACTGCGGCCCGACCATGGATATCGAGTCCACGCTCAGCGGGCACAACCTCGCGTTCCTCGAAGCGCTCTACGAGGCCTATCAGCGCGATCCGAACTCCGTCGATCCGGAGTGGGTCCCAGTGCTCCGCGACCTCGACCGCCGCAGCGACCGCGCCGGCCCGCCGAAGGTCGACCCCGAGCACGGCGACTCGCAGGAGGTCGAGCAGTTCTACCTGCAATCGCGGGTCGACAAGCTGATCGAGAGCTACCGCCTGCACGGGCACATGGCCGCGACCGTCGACCCGCTCGGGCGCCCGCGCACGACCGCGACGCCGGGCCTCGAGCCGTCGTACTTCGGGCTCGGCGAGGAGCACATGGACCGCACCTTCGACCCCGGCATGCTGATGCCCGGGCGCAAGGCGACGCTGCGCGACATCTGGACCCGGCTGCAGAACACCTACTGTCGCAACATCGGCGTCGAGTACTGGCACATCCAGGACCTCGAGCAGCGCACGTGGCTGCAGGCGCGCATGGAGGGCTGCGAGAACAAGGTCATCCCGCCGGTCGCCGAGCAGAAGCGCCTGCTCAACCAGATGGCCGGCATCGAGAGCGTCGACAAGTTCTTGCACAGCAAGTTCCTGGGGGCCAAGCGGTTCTCGATCGCCGGCGCGGAGGCGATGATCGCCCTGCTCGACTGCACGATCGAGGAGGGCGCGGCGCTCGGCATCGGCGAGATCATCTTCGGCATGGCCCACCGCGGGCGCCTCAACGTGCTGATGAACATCATGGGCAAGTCGCTCGCGGACGTGTTCTCGGAGTTCGAGAAGCACGACCCGTGGGAGAGCATCGGCTCGGGCGACGTCAAGTACCACATGGGCTACTTCCGGCAGTACACGACCGAGAAGGGCCACGAGATGTACCTGGCGCTGGCGTTCAACCCCAGCCACCTCGAGGCGATCTCGCCGGTGATCCAGGGCCGCGTGCGCGGCAAGCAGGACGCGATCGGCGACTTCAAGGGCGACCGCGTGATGGGCCTGACGATCCACGGCGACGCCGCGTTCGCCGGCCAGGGCATCGTCCAGGAGACCCTGAACCTCGCGCGCCTGCCCGGCTACCGCACCGGCGGCACGATCCGGCTGGTGATCAACAACCAGGTCGGCTTCACCACCGACCCGCAGGAGGCGCGCTCGACGATCTACTCGACCGACGCCGCGCACCTGCTGCAGGTCCCGGTGTTCCACCTCAACGGCGACGACGTCGAGGCCGCCGCCTACGTCGCGCAGCTGGCGATGGGCTTTCGCCAGCGCTTCAAGAGCGACGTGGTGATCGACCTCGTTTGTTACCGCAAGTTCGGCCACAACGAGGGCGACGACCCGACCTTCACGCAGCCCTTGATGTACGAGCTGATCAAGAACCACCCGTCGGTGCGCACGATCTACCAGCGCGAGCTGGTCGCCCGCGGCACCGTCACCGTCGAGGAGGCCGAGGCCCTCGACGCCAAGTGGATCCAGGAGTACGACGCCGCCCTCGCGCTCGCCCGCAGCAACCGCAAGTCGCGGCGCGCCCCGATGCACGGCGTGTGGCAGAGCTACCGCGGCGGCCCCGACGTCGAGACCCCCGACGTCCCGACCGTGCTCGACCGCGGCAGCTTCGACGCGCTGGCCGCCCGCCTGACCCGCTGGCCCGACGACTTCAACCTCCACCCGAAGCTGCAGCGCCTGGTCGCCGACGCGAAGGAGAGCCTGAGCGGGGCCCAGCCGCTCAACTGGCAGATGGGCGAGATGCTCGCCTACGGCTCGCTGCTGAGCGCGGGCATCAACGTCCGCTTCAGCGGCCAGGACAGCCAGCGCGGCACGTTCAGCCACCGCCACGCGGTCTACACCGACACGAAGACGGGCAAGCGCTGGTCGCCGCTGTACGAGCTCGGCCAGGGCCAGGGCAAGTTCGAGATCTACAACAGCCCGCTGAGCGAGTACGCCGTGCTCGCGTTCGAGTTCGGCTACAGCCTGATCGCCCCCGGCGCGCTGGTGCTGTGGGAGGCCCAGTTCGGCGACTTCGCCAACGGCGCGCAGATCATCATCGACAACTTCCTGGTCTCCGGCGAGGACAAGTGGAACCGCCTCAACGGCCTGGTGCTGATGCTCCCGCACGGCTTCGAGGGCCAGGGCCCCGAGCACTCGAGCGCCCGTCTCGAGCGCTTCCTGCAGCTCTCGGCGGAGGACAACATCCAGGTCTGCAACCTGACCACGCCGGCGCAGGTGTTCCACGTGCTGCGCCGCCAGGTCCTGCGGCCGTGGCGCAAGCCGCTGGTGCTGATGACCCCGAAGAGCCTGCTGCGCTTCCGGCCGTCGTTCTCGCCGGTGACCGACTTCGTCGAGGGCGGGTTCCAGCGCGCGATCGACGACGCGAAGGCCGACCCCGCGAAGGTGACGCGGGTGATGCTGTCCGCGGGCAAGGTGTTTTATGATCTCTCGGAGGAGCGCGAGCACCTCGCCTCCGAAAAAGTCGCGCTCGTCCGCGTCGAGCAGATCTATCCGTTCCCGACCGCGCAGGTGTCGGCGATCCTGAACCGCTACCCCGGCGCCCGCGAGCTGTTCTGGGTCCAGGAGGAGCCGAAGAACATGGGCTGCTGGACCTTCGTGCGCCCGCTGCTCGAGGACCTCGTCGCCAACCTGCAGGGCGGCGAGCGCTTCGCCCCGCTGCGCTACGTCGGCCGCGTCCCCAGCGCGAGCCCGGCCACCGGATCGCCCGACAGCCACGCGCTCGAGCGCAAGATGATCCTCGAAGAGGCCTTCGCCAGCCTCGCCTGAAAACCACCTCCCGCGCACTTCTCCCCACGCCCGCGAGTCACGCCATGCCCAGCCAGATCACAGTCCCCGCCCTCGGCGAGTCCATCACCGAAGCCATCATTTCGAAGTGGCTGCAACCAGTCGGCGCGCGCGTCGAGGTCGACCAGCCGCTCGTCGAGCTCGAGACCGACAAGGTCACCGTCGAGGTCCCCTCCCCGGTCGCCGGCGTCATCACCCGCCAGGGCGCCGAGACGGGCGCGACCGTGCGCGTCGGCGAGGTCATCGGCGAGGTCGACACGAGCCCGGCGGCTTCGTCGGGCGGCGCGGCCGCGGGCGGCGCGCCTGCCTCGGGCGGCGCACAACCTGGCCCTTCGGCCAGCTCCGCGCAACCTGGCTCTTCGGCCAGCTCCGCGGCGAGCCCGGTGCCGCCGGCCGCGGTGCCCTCGGCCCGCGCCGAGGCGCTGCGCAGCGGCGTCGACATCGCCGACGTCACCGGCACCGGCCGCGGCGGGAGGATCTTGAAGGAGGACGTGCAGCGCGCCGCGCAGCCGGCCCAGCCCGCCGCGCCCGCGCAGCCCGCCGCCGCCAAGCCCGCCGCGGCCCAGCCCGCCGCCAAGCCCGCGCCGCGGCCCGCCGCGCCCGCGCGCACCGCGGGCGAGGACGGCCCGGAGGAGATCGTGGCGATGAGCCCGCTGCGCCGCCGCGTCGCCGAGCGGCTGCTGCAGGCGCAGACGAGCGCGGCAATTTTGACGACCTTCAACGAGGTCGACATGTCGGCCATCTACAAGCTGCGGGCGACGTACAAGCAGAGCTTCGTCGACAAGCACGGGGTCAAGCTCGGCTTCATGTCGTTCTTCGTGAAGGCGGCCGTGTCGGCGCTGCGGACGTTCCCGGCGGTCAACGCGGAGATCCGCGGCGACGACATCGTCTACAAGCACTACTACGACATCGGCGTGGCGGTCGGCGGCGGCAAGGGCCTGGTGGTGCCGGTGGTCCGCGGCGCGGACGGCCTCGGCTTCGCGGAGGTCGAGAAGGAGATCGGTCGGCTCGGCGCGCGCGCCCGCGACAACAAGCTGACGCTCGAGGAGCTGAGCGGCGGCACCTTCACAATCAGCAACGGCGGCGTGTACGGCTCGATGCTCTCGACCCCGATCTTGAACCCGCCGCAGACCGGCATCCTCGGCCTGCACAACATCGTCGAGCGCCCGGTGGCGATCGACGGCAAGGTCGAGATCCGTCCGGTCATGTACCTCGCGCTCAGCTACGACCACCGGCTCGTCGACGGCCGCGAGGCGGTCCAGTTCCTGGTCCACATCAAGGAGCGCATCGAGGCGCCGGAGCGCCTGCTGCTCGAGGTCTGAGTCCTCCTGCGGACATCGACCTGGCCCGCCGCGTGCACGTGCACCCGGACCCCGCCGGGATGATGAACGCGGCGGCCCCGGACGCCGGCCGGCGGCCGATCCACTTGTGACGCGAGCGTGATAGGCTGGCGGCCATGCGGCGGCAGGCCCCCCTCAAGCGCTCTCCATCGGGTCAACGCACGATCGCCAGCAAGGCCGCGGACTCGACCGCGCTGGACGACCGCCCGCTGGCGATCCACCTGAGCCGCGACAACAAGCACCTGATGGTGGCGCTGCCCTACGAGCTGTGGCTGCTGAGCCTGGCCACGCTCGAGGTCGAGCGCACCATCGCGCTGACCTCGCCCGAGCCGACCGTGTGCGAGGCGACCAAGGACGGCGCGCTGTGGATCGGCGGCCATCACCTGCACTACGGCAGCATCTTCTCGACCGCGGTCACCAAGGTCGGCACCAAGCTCGGCGACTTCGTCGACCGCGTGTGCCTGGTCCGCCCCGGCCTGCTGTGCGGCGTCGGCTCGCAGGGCGAGGTGCTGTGGGACATCGAGAAGGAGACCCCGCTGCACCGCCGCAAGGTCTCCGAGCACCGCGCGCTCGGCCTGGTCCCGGCGCTCGGCCGCGCGGTGTGGGCCGACGGCTCGCAGAACGCGTGGGTCATCGACCCCGAGCACCCCTCCGGCTACATGCAGCTCAAGCTGCGCACCACCAGCC
>Ga0075163_10002355_pt1 | contig 25485 bp, 20 predicted proteins | sample JI1023141ADNA_FD_71478 | JGI IMG/M metagenome (GOLD analysis project Ga0075163, IMG submission 71478) | Wastewater effluent complex algal communities from Wisconsin, to seasonally profile nutrient transformation and Carbon sequestration -... | ecosystem: Engineered > WWTP > Effluent > Algae... | reverse complement strand
CGAGCGTGCCCGTAGCGGGCAGCTCGACGACCTCGGCGCCGAGCAGGGCACTGATCGCCGCCTTGTTCGGCGCGAGTTTATCGAGCTCGGCGCGGCGAGCCGCGGCGCGGTTGGTGAGGTAGGGCCGCGCCGCGACAGCGGCGGCGCCGGACTGGACAGTGCTGTAGATGCTGGCGGCCATGATGGCCTCCTTCTTGATCGTGCGGGTGCTATTCTACGGCGTGAGCATCGCTCTACCGTCACGCGGGGTACATTAGCCAAAAACCCCGACATTTATTTTCTTCATACGAACGCAGATGCACTGCGCACGGTGAGGACAGATTGAGTCCCCGCCCTTGCTCACTGACAGCGAACAATTCGCGGAAACTCATCCGTCCATAACTGACACCTGTTGTTAAACTACTGAGTCTTCATGTGTCATGAAAGCTCATTCGAGGTGGCGAATTTCGTCACTTCTATGAGATTTCAAATCCCCACAATCACTACTCAAAATTCATATAGAATATCTCCTAGCTGCACTGCCTATTTTACGCGCCGCACGCTGGCGCCAACGCTCATTAAAGGCGACTTCTAGGTCATACATGGTCTTATACGTTTGACCGCTACTCATCAGATCGGAAATAATACGTATTCTCTCGGTTCTCTCGCTTATGTTCGCGCTGCATCTGCTTAATGCACTATCGACCGTTTCATATACAACTTTTTTGAGCCCATCTTCTGTTTCAGAAGTGACTTGTGGCGTCCGAACAAAGTAATCCACCAAGTCATCAAATATTAAGTCGGTGATAGCCCTATCATCTTCATCATATCTTTCACGAAATTCCTCTTTGGCTATCCCCCCAAGGAGTGCAGATCCACCACCGCATGGTCGTGCCGCCAGTGTATACATACCACCATCTGACCCATCAAAGCTAATCCATGGTTTCTTGGCTTGAACCTCATGATCATGTATGGGTAAAACCGCATTACCGATAGTTATAGTTTCATCGCTAACCTCAATGTTTTCAACCCAATTCATACAGCGTTCTAGGGCGGCAATCTCGGTGTATTGATGGGCAATCTCTGTTTGATGTTGCGCTACGACTGAAGCCACAACTTCTTCGTCTAGTGCTTGTCTTTCAGATGCGTGTTGTATCAAACGATAACTGACCGATTCCTTAGCAGATGCGCAGGACTCTGCAATACGCTCAAGCCGTGGTATTTTTTGGACACATATGTCAAGTTGTTTTTGTGCACCTTCCAGGATAAGTGCCACTAGTTGATCATGGCCAGGTATTCTCAATTCGGTAATATCACTGTCCCAGGCCAGTTGCGATCGAGAGCTACCAATGAAGTGTCTGAACCAGCCTCCTCCAATAAGTGTTAACGCGTCAGATGACTGACCAGATTCAGTTATCTCATGAACACTATCTCTACCATGCCTGGGCTGGCCTCCATCATCGTCCATCGCCGACCCAAATGAACATGTCATTATATTACCGCCCGCTCTGACCTCAAGCTTATCACCCGCAAGTCGATATTGAAGCTTATCAGCCTTAAGATCTTCCACTATCGCCACCCAGGTGTCGCGTGTATTGTATGATATGGATAATGCTTCAGCTATATAGCGTCCAAGGGCGGCGGCGCCCTCTACGATTGGTAGGCCACGGTATCGATACAATTGGTCACTATGAAAGTAGTTCCAAAACTTACTTGTCTCCCTCTCGTTGAATCCGCTTGGATACTCACCAGGCTGCCCTACAACAAAAGCAAGCCCCGGAACACGATTTTGCCCCAAATTCATTATTGTTTGCCCCATTTCACCAGTAGTATGATCAAGGAAATATATACCCGCCTCCTTGCTGAACGTTTCATGCGGAGGATAATAATAGATACCAAATGGGTATTTTTTTGCTATATCTTCTCGTGCTCGCTCTATACTTTCTGCGTGCGTAACTGTAGTCCAACTGTCGGTATACGGTTTCTCATGCACGACAGTAACCTCAGCACCCGGACGCGTCGGCAGATAACGCGTATGATAATTTATTTCACTTAGCGCAATCGTATCACCCTTCCTGAGCATGGGGCGCCCGAGTGGTTGATCGTCATTTCCGGTTGATGTAGGGTCATCAAAGAAACCATTCATATGGAAGAAAACATCCACCGAGGTGTCCGTACCCGAATTGACTGCGGTACAGAACCCAAAACCCTTTTCGGGGTGCACAAACTTCACTACTCCGCGTGTAAAGCGAAGTATCTCAGGGCCTGGCTGACGTTCACTTTCCTCACCCTGTACGCCAGTCGAGATTTGCATGTCCACCGGCTGAATCACATCAGCCTGCGGAACAGCCTCTCGCTTCGGGCCAAACACTGCACTCGGTTTTGGAATATCACGATCTATCATAATAATATCCTTTCGTTACTGAGCCTTGAAAGCTCATTCGAGACGGCGAGTTTCGTCGCCTCTATGAGATTTCAGCAACTATACGCGACGCTGCTCACTCGCTACATTGCCCATGCGGCGTCGCACTCGCTCCTCCCATCGTTTGTTGAATGCGACCTCTAACTCATACATCGATGCAAAGTGTGTGCCGCTCTTAATCAGCTCGGTGATAATACTCATCCTTTCCTCAATTTCACTTACCTTCTGCTCACGTTCAGACATGCCACCTTGCAGGGTTGCTTCGCAGACACGACGTACGTTCTCCTGCGTACTGTATGTAATCTCGGGTGTGGCTGCAAAATATTCCACGAGGGCATCGTATACCAATCCGACAGCAAACCGCTCACTTGGATCTACGCGCTTAACAAGCTCTCCCCTTTCTATACCACTAAGGCTCGCAGGCCTGCTGGTGCCGTTCTCGCCGATAGCGATCGCGGCCAAGGTGTACATACCACCATCCGAATCACCAGGGCTGTACCATGCCTTATTTGCAGATACACGACCACCCCGTATCGGGATATGAGTATCGCCAACAACCACCTCGTCATCACTAACCACTATCTCCTGAGCTATCTCTTCATAGCGTTGCAAGATGGCAATTTCGTTTTGCTTCACACTAGCCATATCTCGGTAGCTTTGTATCAGCGCGTCTACCCCCTCTCCATCTGCTGGTTGATTTTCTGATTCATATCGTACTAGTCCGTACTTTGTCGAAGTATCAGCCCGCCGACAAGACTCTATCAGTTTCTTAAGCCAGTCAATATTCTGTTTTGTATCTGCAAGTGCCTCACGTGTATTGCCAAGAATCGATTTAGCCATCCTATCACGCTCAAGATAGGTCATATCAGTAAAACTCGCATCTACCCCATGCTGCGTACGAACCTCTATGATCAAAGACCTCAGCTTTTGCAAGGATACGCGCACAAGCATACCGTCACTGCCCGAACTTGTCATCTGCTGAACGCCACTGACCTCGACTTCAGCACTAATAGGACCTGAGCCCGGAAACGTTTTTACATGACCAGTCATCACGCTATCGCCGACAGAAAGTTCAAACTCGTCACCTATCACGCGATAGTGCAAATCACCATCAGTTATCCCCTGGGCGATAGTCGTTAGCTCGCGATGAGCATCTTCGTCCCGAGCTAGTTCAGAGGTGAGTTCAGCCATCAGACCCTGTGCGCCCTCTATAACCTCCGGGACAGCCGCGGCAGCAAAAGGTGGTCGGTGCAGTGTATAGATATCGTTATACTGTCGATCATGTTGACCATGCGGGAACTCCCCAGGCTTCTCGACATAGAATAGAAAATCACTCATGCAATCGTTGATTCCCCCTGTAGCAAATCTCGACAGCTCATCGGTAGCAGCATCTCGAAGATATGCTTCCGCATCAGAGAGCATGGCGTGGCGTGGATAGTAGTACAAACCGACAGGATATTTTCCCGCCCGCTCATGCAGCTGTGTCTCTATCTGCTCTGCTCGTGATGATGTTGTCCATCCATATGCACGAGGACCACGTTTTTGGCCAGCACGAGAAGGATAGTCGATAGACCCAAGAGCAATCGTTTCACCTGTTTTCAGCACCGGTACAGATGACTGTTCACTAGGTTGAGGATATCTGGGCAGAACTGGCTTTGCTCCATAATCCAATACGTATGGCGTGTAGTTATCTCTGTGGAAGAACACTTCGTCTCTCCGACCGGTCTTTGAGTCAACGACGACACAAAACCCAAAGCCTTTTTCCGGGTGAACAAACTTCACTACCCCACGAGCAAAACGAAAAGTCTCAATATCTGGCTCACGCTCACCCATCTCACGCTGCTCGGCAGCGAGGACCTGCGTAGCCTCCATCTGAGTCTCAGACGGCAACGGAGCGGGTTCTCTCCTCGCACGAAACACGTCACTCGGCCTTGGGATATCTTGATTTGTCATAACTAATTCTCTCCTTTCTTGTATAGACGAGCTTTTGCAGCTTGCTTGATTTCACGTAACAAAGATTGTGCATCGCGTAAAGAGACTGTATCGCCATCACCAGTAGCTATGCGTACCTCTCTGCCGTCCGGTAGTACTGCGGCACTGCTCTGACAAAATTGCTCAACATGTGTATCGCGCAATTCAACGAATGGTATGCCTTGTTTATAACGTATATCGTATCCTTGGTATTTCTTTGGAGATTGTTGGCTTATTGATTGCCGTTCTTCACTAGATACGAGATCGTCCAGCCTGATCACCGGTAGGAGCTTCGCGGCATGGCGCACACTCAAACACTTGCTAGGCAAGACCTGCTGTAGGTATTCTCTTATTGCAGCCGGATCGATAGTCGGTAACTGACGAGTTGTTCGATCTTGCAAGAGCGCTATTCGCCGATTAATTTCTGTGTACTCTCTATGAGCAACCTTACCGGCCATAGCATCTTCTAGCAGCCTATCGATGACGTACGTACGATACTCTTCTCCTTGTGGATACGTTATCTCTGGAGTCTCTACGGGCACTACATGCGAATCAACTGGATACATTTTCAGATTACGCGTACCATAGTCCGGAGAAGCATCTGCATTCAGAAAAGCGAGGATATCGTCACGTCTCTCAGTGATATATCTTGTTATGCGCCTTTTCTCCTCATCTGGGTCTCGCCACCCTGCTACATCCCGTAGCATACGGTCATGCAGCCCGTCTAGATTACCCAGTTCCCGCACCAGCACCTTGCGGGCATGCTCCATACCCTCAACAAACTGTAGCGCTAACGGATCAAATTCAGAATTACCAAGGTTAGGCCATACAGTACTATCCCTAGACTCCTTCGGCCCATAGCTCCATCCGAATTCGCCGTGTGGGAATTCTCCGGGCTTACACACCCAGAGCCACGTGTTCTCATTTTTGCCACCCTTGTAGCCACCCTTTGACCAAAGTTGCTGGACGTCTGGAGCGCCGCCGTCTTCCGTCTCATGCTCTGGGTAAAAGTAAAGTCCGACAGGATAACGTCGTGCCCGCTCACAAAGCTCACCATCTACAGTTCGTGCTTCAGCTTCTGTCGTCCACACGACTACTTTGGGCTTCTTTGTTGCATCTGCCGATTCCTTGTACCCGACGACAGCGATCGTCTTACCCTTGCTCAAGCCAGGATTTTCGCCATTACCCATACCGGTCTGTTCATATGCTCTATACATATGCGTCGATGTCGGACTATACCCACTACCGGGAACGTACATTGTCTTGCGTGTGCCATCGGCCAACGACACGTCAACAAATCCATAGCGACCGTCATTACTAACGTGTACGACACGGCCATAGTCAAACGGTGATATCGCCTCCGCGAGTTGCCCAGTTTTACGACCTGGATCTGATAAAAGATCAGCTCCGCCTACGGCCTGTTGTCCAAGCGCCTTCTCAGTCGCAGATCGACGTCCGACGATTGGCGCAGATTCTTTGCTTGTTGGGCTAGGCTGCTCTCCAGTGAAGACACCTGATGGTTTTGGGTAGTTCATATAATTTCTTTAATCCTTTGCTTGAGCCATGAAAGCTCATTTGAGGCGGCAAGTTTCGTCGCCTCTATGAGATCTCAGCCTACGGATTCATATGGGAATTGTGACCAGAATCGTTCAGCTCTATCATTGAGCTGTAGACGACGCCTAATTTCCCCCACTACCCGGGCTTGCGTACGCCTCATAACCAGCGGGTTGTTATGAAAGCGGGAAGGCTCCCAGTGCGAATCACCGCGCAAATAGTTCGCCACGGTCTGAGGCTCAACCGCGCCATACGGTTTAATACCGTCATCTCCTAAAAGGGCATGGACCCCTAGCCCTCGCAACACCGGGCGGATATCCTCACAAGGATCACATTCGGTATTAATGTAGGTTTCTACTCCTACTTCGATACGACCGTCAGTTGAAGTAAGACCCTCAAACCTCGCAGGGTCATCAAGTATCTGCCTCCACCATATCGTGGCAGGGTTCCACCGATTACCATACCATGCGGCAAGCACTGCGTTGTCCAAAACAATTGCGTTCGAGCCCATAATACGTGGTACTTTTTGGGCGATACTTGCTTCTCTTCGAACATGCTCTATCCCACGTGGGCTCAGTACCGGTTCCATAATTTCATGATTAGCCATATAGATAATCCCCTTTCGGCTACATAGTTATTTGAGCTTTTCCATGAAAGCTCATTTCCTCTGACGCGGTACGTCAAACGTGATGAGATTTCAAGGATTTTGGGCGCGTTTTTTACGAGACGCGCCCTGAGAACTCGGCCCTCTGCCACGGGGCGATGACTCAAGAGTTTATCCTCGGTAGAGTTTCCGAGCTTAAGTCCGGCAGAATGTTACTCCCTTTCGAGCCGGTCTACCTGGCATTGCCAGTAGTACCAACTCTCAGGCGACATCCACCCGAACGCCATCTGGCACATACGTGCCATCTGACGCTGCAGATGCAGCTTCAGTGTTTCACCTCCTTTCGAAGGCGTAGGGTGCGCTGGACCATGAGGTCCCGCCAGCGCTTCGGGGAGTAGTTTTTATGACCCGGTGATACTCACACCGGGGATCGCGTCAGAGCAGGTGCTCCTCGACGATCCGGACAATCTCGTCGGTCGAGATGACCGACGAGATGCCCTGGGGGGACCCACCGATGGTGGGGCTACCGCCCCACCCTGGCTCGATCTCGCCCAGTGCGGCAAAAACCGCCTTCAGGTCGAGGAGCCCCGGCCGGGCCTGGCACACCGTCACCTTCCGGTGGGGCTCACCCCCGTTAAATCGAAAGGTCGGGGCGACGGCAACGACCACGTCGGCGACGGTGTAGGCCGCCGACAGGCCGAAGCGCGAGTCGGTCGTGATGACCGCCACACGGCCGGTCGAGGAGGTAGTCACCTCCTCGACCAGGCCAACGGCCTCCTGCCTCTCGAGGTTTATCACCTCGAGCACCTCGTGGGTACCGTAAAAACGGCCCCAGCCGAGGTACTCACGGATCATGTTCACTCGCTCTTCGAGCGAGCGGTGGTGGTCGCCAGCCACCACCTTAACAGCATCCAGCTCGTTCGCGGGCGTAAAGCCCGCGGCCGGCGACCACTCGGAGTGGCCCTTGTCGGCCGCAGCGATGATGTTAATCCGTTCCATCACCTCCCCGGCGATGGCAGTCTCACCCCGTGCGCGCATGGCGAGAACCGCCATGGCACCGACGCTGTCCGCGTCGGCGCGCACCGTGACGAGCCGCGCCCCCTCGGGGGGTAGCGGGCACGTCACGGCGACCTCGATGGCCGCCGTCGTGCTGTCGCCCCCCAAGTGCTGGGGGTCGACATTGCCGAGGCTGCACGCCTCGGCCAGCTCGGGCACCGTCACCTCCAGCCCAAACGAGGGGGTGGCGGCGAGGATGGCAAGCTCGGCCTTGCGGGCCTGCGGCCGAGGGTCGATCGTGGCGAACGTGTAAGCGGACATTTCTGTCCCTCTCTCCTGTCAGATCAAGTACGTTTCGCCCTTCCGGGGCGTTTTCACGTCCCTCATCGGGCGCGAAATGTACTTTCACGGCGGCGTAGGCACTTTGGGCCTAGCTCAAGTAACCGTGTCCGATCAGGTCGGTGGCTTCTAGAATTACCACCAATCCGATCAGACTCTCTGTCAGGAGATGCCTGTTGTCTGTCTGCTAAGAGGTGCCTCCTCTTAGCAAATATTTTCAATGTGCTGCGGTAGTACCGCATTCAGTGTTTGTACGGCTGCGAGCGCGTACAAACACTTCAGCGGGCGCGAGCACCTTCTCACGGGTGTTCGCGCTAGCGTATATATATGAGCGTTGCCGCTCGTGAGGATACAGGCCTTGAGATGCGGTAGTCTCGACATCTGATTTCTCAGGTCAGATAGAGTTAAAACCGCGCCAGGTGCGTTTTCGATGTCTCAATAACATCTACTTCTGCGCCGGCGTACCTTCCCCTCGTTCGTAAACTTGCTGTCGATCAATTTGCCTCTCGATCAACTGTGTACATCATACCAGAATTTGTATTTTATGTCAATTATGTTTTGTTCTGTATTATGATTAACAGGGGTGCATAAGCACGTTGTATTGTCAAAGTATGATTGACAAATGATGAATTCTTTGCTAGTATAGGGTCATGGACGAGCAAACCACCACCGTTACCACCTCTTTCATCGCCATTATGCGCAAGGCCGGCCTAACCGAAAGCCAGGCCAGCGGCTATCTTGCGCTCATCGAGCACGGCGCCCTGACCCCGACAGAACTAGCCGACCACACCGGAGAATCCCGCACAAACGCCTACATGATCTGTGAAAAGCTCGAAACCCTCGGCCTCGCCTCAAGAACTGATGCAAAAAAGTCTACATACAAGCCCTCCCACCCCTCAGCGCTCGAAACCCTCGCCGAAAAACGCCGCAAGATAGTCCAACGCGACGAAAAAACCGTCAAAGACGGCCTCAGTGATCTGATCAGTTACTACTACGAACATGCCGAGATGCCCGGCGTACGATACCTAGAGGGCCGTGATGGCCAAGCCAAAGTGTATGACGATATCATCGCCCAAAAACGACCAATGTACCTGATACGCACCCCTAACGAAAAAAAGTTTTTTGGCAAGGAGATTCTCAAAGATTTCATCGCAAAACGCTTGAAAAACCAGATAAACGTTGTTGCTCTTACGCCATTTCTTGAAGACAGCAATACTGACCCCGATCAGGATACGACCCATCTCCTCGATCGACAATTTATGCCCGCCGATAGCTACACTGCCCCTGTCGAGATCGATATATACGGCTCTCACACGAGCTTTATCTCATACGGCGAGGACTTGACGGGGGTTATCATTGACAACCCCCACATCGCCGATGCTATGCGGCAGGTTTTCGATCTTGCAAGGATAGGGGCTCATCATCAGTTCGAATCACGTCCTGAACTGGTAGCTCGCCTCGCACAAGCTCGCCAGCACGTACAACAGGCGTCATCGCCACAGTCGCCCGAAAACGATCAACCAACTCAGCAAACTGATCTTCCGACATCTCCATGAGGTCGATATGGTAGTCGCTAGCCTCTGTTCCTCGGAGCTGTGCACGATACCACTCACCGAGACTCAACAGGCGTGCAACCATAAAATCAGGCGTGTTCGGATCATCGGTCTTACCACCGACATCGAGCCGAACCATCCCGTCACTATCGAGGTCGATCCGGATACACAGACTATCTCGAACGCGCTCTACTGCCTGGAGTGATGGTTGTCGCCCATCGACATGACTAAACAAACATATGCGCGCACCCTTACCCTGTTCGTAGCCAGTCTCGACTGGTGCCCGCTTGCGTTTGGTCATAATAAGTAGCGATGGACTACCAGGTACCGTAGCAAGCTCTAGATTATTTGCCTGCGCCTCAACGGCATCTTCTCTAGTCTGGAGCTGATTCATGATATTCGTAGCTGTCGCGAGGTAACTCTGAGCGGCCATGAGGTCATCCTTGCCATCAGCAATTTCTACAACTCTTGACCCCATAGGTATCGACTGAGGATCAGTTCTGCCATCGATCACGTAGCGAATACCGTAGAGCGAGGTCGTCAGCTTCTGGTCAAACTGCTGCCTCATAGAGTCTGCCAGCTCTGTGCTCACCACTGACTCCAAACGATACATCATCAGCGCAAAACTCTCTCGAGCCTGTCGGACAAAGGCAAAGATATTATGCTTCTCTTCGTCCGTCAGCGTACTGGATTCATCGATGCGTAGTAATAAGTCACGATATTCTGTCGTCCCATGCAGCACCGCGCCCGCATCCTCAGGCGTCAATACCCCGCGATTATATGCCGCGTCCATGCGATCGCGTAGTTCAGTTGTACCGTTGACAGTCGGATAGTTACCAAATAATCGATGAGATACCTGTCGCGCTGTTGCTACCGGGGTCTTACTCTCGTCACCATGAGTACGGAAGGCAATCGATGTAGCAGTCGATGCCGGCATCCCGTCGCGCACTAGACGTGCCGCAACACCCTCCATCGTAGTCATATCCCCGATAAGTCGCTCATAGCTCTTGTGACCAACGTCAAGCAGTAGCCCAATTGTACTCGGAGCCTTGTGCTCGCACATCAGAGGACACGTCATGCGAAGTGTCTCGTACGCACCAGCAGCCCGAGCTAGTAAATCATCAAACGATTCAGGCGATTTTTCTGCCAGTTTCAGTAGCAATTTGTCAGTGAGCTCGTCAGCAAATTTATCATACTCTCCGCTACCCGTAATGTTTCGAATATAATCGCGGCGATCTAACGCGACAGGAACAACCCTCTCCACAGCTCTGCTAACCGCCCCCATTGGCTCTCGGTACATACCAGCCATTCGTAACCGTTGTTCGGTCGTATAATACTCCTCGATCGTAGTCGCAAGTTCAGTATCATCACCTGCAAGTTCACGAAGCTCGTCGACAAAGGCAGGACCCAAGTATTCTTCAGCATATTCAGAACCTCCCGCTACGGTCAGTCGAGCTACAGCACGGGCTCCTGACGCAGTCTTAGGATATCCCGCTATCGTCGCTACTCGTGCCGCCTCAGAGGCTAGCGCGGCAGAATCATGAAAAGTGAGCTCAACTTTTCCCCGTTCGGCGAGCTTATTCATTTCTTTCGCTATCGCAACAGCTGCTTCGTGATTTTTACCCTTTGACCACTGCACGGCAAGAGCCATCTCGATCACCGTCGGATTGATATGCTCAGGACTATCTGCGGATCGTGGACCTTTTGAGCTAATTTCACCACTGTTACGCATCGCTCGAAGAACATTGAGGTTATACCCAAACGGATACGACCGATCACGGGCGGTTTCAACAGGCTGCAGATGTTCAGTTGTCGTGGTGGACATATTTGTTTTTTTCGTTTACCTCTGTTCATCATAGCACAAGCGCCATGAAATGTCAAGAGGTCGTATAGAGGCGAGGACTAACCGCGGGCGGTTTTGAGAGCTGCAGCGTACCACGCGAGGGTCTCGAGGGCGCCGGTCAGTGGACCTTCGGCACTTTTGACCGCTTCGGTCTGGGCGACACCTTGCTCGTCGATCGAGTTCTCCATGCCGACGTAGCCGAAGACATTGACACTGTTTGGTACCGGGACAGCGCCGATGTTGGCGTTGAGGACTAGTTTGACCTGCTCGATAGCCCGTGCTGCACCGACACCGCCGTGACCGACGACGACAAATGGTTTTTTCGTGATCTGGTGGTCGATCTGGTCGATCGCGTCTTTGAGCGCGGCTGGCATACCGTGGTTGTACTCTGGTGTCACGAAGACATAGCCGTCAGCAGCAGCGAGGTCATCAAGCCATTGTTTAAGCGCACCTTCGGGGTGACGGTCGGCGTTCATCATCGGTGGCATGGCGTCTTCAAAGCGAGGTAGGCCAAGCTCACCGAGGTTGATGACGTTTATTTCGGCCTCAGGAAGAGCGGCCTTTGCGGCGTGCTCGACCCAAGCGGCGACTCGCTGAGTGACATTTCCCTGGCGGACACTGCCGCTGATAATTGCTATGTTCATGTGATGCTCCTTTTGCTATACTTTATATAGTACTATCATAACGTATATCACTATACAAAGTAAAGTAAATTATGAATAATCCCTCATCTCACCTCAGCTGTATCCGGAGCGCTGCCGATATCATCGGCAACAAATGGACCGCGCTGATCCTACGCGAACTCGCCGATGAGCCTCGACGCTACTGCGAGATCGAGCGTGCCATCGGTGACATCAACCCCCGCGTGCTCTGTCAACGCCTCGATAGCCTGCAACAGCACGGTATCATCATCGAGACAGATAGCCGCTACGAACTGACCCTCAAAGGCCGCGACCTCCTCCCCATCCTCCGCGATATGGCCGACTGGAGCGCCCACTACCCCCGCGACCCATCGTACAACGTCGCCTAACCCCTCCACCTTTTTAACGCACCCCTCCTCCGTCTGCTAAGAGGTGCCTCCTCTTAGCAAGTCATCTGTTATTGGGTTCGCAAGGAGCCATTTAATCGAATTTGCCTCGTTATGACGATCCTTGTCGTCGAGCACAAACGCAACATAGCGCATACGTTCATCCTGTGTTTCGACCAGATGAGAGACCGTCAACCAATCAGCAGTCTTGTCGCCTCTGTAATATTGCAGGCTTGAAAACGAATATGTCAGTGGCGCACGGCCGATATCGAGTGGATTGAGGTGAATATAACGACTCACTTGCCACAAATACGCATCTGTCGGGATTCGTGATGCGAGAAAATGATTCTGGAACACACTTCCGACACGATCATACTTCTTATTAAAATATCCGCTGTATGCTGTCATGACACTTCGCATCAACTTCTCGATCCCTTGCTTTTCTTTCAGGTAGAACAAGAGGTGGTAATGATTCGGCATCAAACAATACGCCACAAGATCGACACTTGATCGATAGTTCGGCAAGGTACACCGCTTTGCATCCTTTGCGACCTCCGGCGAAAGATAACGCTTAAAAAGATTCAGAAGCGCTGCATAATCCTCATCGTCACGAAAGATATCCATTTTGGCCACGCCCCTGTTATATGCGTGATAATACTCCCCTTCTCCATACTCTTTGACAATATTCCGCGTCGGCATACTATGAAGTATAGCAGACATCTTGCTAAGAGGAGGCACCTCTTAGCAAGATGTCGCGCCAAATTAAAAAACTCCGGTATCACACCGGAGTTTTTAGTATTGATCATGATCGAACTAGTCTTTTTTCTTATCCATGCGGTCAAGCTTGGCGATGTGGATCAGCTGGTACACGATAAATGCTGTTGCGAGCAAAGTGATGAGCGAGCTTACGATCGCACCCCAGCCGATAGCAACTTCTTTGTTCGTCTCATCAGCAGCAACGATCACCCAGCTCAGACTGTTGAGGTCGACGCCACGGGTCATCAGGGCGACGAGTGGTGAGATCAGCTGATCGACGATAACTTTGACGCTGGCACCAGCGGCGGTACCGATAGCAAGACCGACGGCTAGGCCGACGACGCCTTGTTCGCGGACGAAGTTCATGAAGCCACCAGCGTGGCCTTTGACATTTGCTACCTTAGGGGCGGCAGCGACGGACTTTTTGGCAGGTTTTTTAGTTGCCATAGAATATTTCTCCTTATTACCTCTGTAGTGAATGTATAATAACAGATTGTGCCCAAAAGACAAAGAGGCGCTCACCGCGAGCGAAAATACTCGTACATTAACAGGGGCGGAACTACATCGATTCGGGTGCGGCGATGCCGAGCAGGGCGAGACCACGCGCCAGCGTATCACGGTACAACATCACCAGCGACAGTCGCGTCGCTTCGCGCGCATCACCGATCACGCGGTTTTTCTCATAAAAACGGTTAAACTCTTGTGCTAGCTCGTAGAGATAATTACATATGTGATGCGGCATGAGGTCTGTCGTTGCCTTTTCGACAACGTCTTTATACTCTGTTAATTTGCGCAGGAGTAGCCGCTCATCCTGCTCCAACTCTTCCTTCTTCTTACTTCCTTCTTCCTTCTCACTCTGGGCCTTGCTCAAGATGCTACATGCCCGAGCATGCGCATACTGCAGATACGGACCGCTATTGCCCTCCAGTGCGACCGACTCAGACGGGTCATAGACGATATCGCCACCAACCTTAACCTTGGCGAATGCATACTTAACTGCTGCTAGTACGGTATCCTCGCTGGCATTCTCTCTATTGGCCCGCGCTGCACGCCTGGAAGCATCAAGTAACTCAAGCGCCAGGAGCACATTGCCTTTGCGACTGCTCATCTTGACGCCGCCGACCAGCTTCACTAGGCCATGTGTCAAATGTAACGTCCTTAGAGCTGGTTCTGGGGCGAATTGCTCGATACTTTTCAGCACCACTTGCATATACTGCTGCTGCTCAGCGGCGGTGATGATGATAGACTGGTCGAACTGATAATCACGCCATTTAGTCAGGCTCAGCCCGACGTCTTTGGTCTCATAGGTCGGTAGCCCCGCAGAGTTGATGAAAACCCTGGTGTGCAGGCCATACGCCTCGCCGTCGAAGACCACCGCCCCGTCGCTCTCACGGTAAACGCCCTTTAGCAGCTGCTCGCGAACCGTTTTGACCCCAAGTGGAGTAACTTCACTCTCCGGGATAAAGCGCGCAAATGGCGTAATCTCGAGCTGTTGATACAGCCTAGGGAAATAATCATAGCTCCATGTACGACAGGTCCAGTAAATTTTCGCAAAATTTGACTCATGATCGTCAGCGTCATGAAGCGCATAGACTCTTTTGTTGCATTCTATTATCTCAGCTTTTGCAGCTTCATCGTCTTCATAGGCTGCCGTGCCCTCGACGTAGCGCACACCTAGCCACTCGGCACGTTCGGCCTCTGGCACATCATCAAGTTTATCCGGTGATTCACCGCCAATATATCGGATGATTGCCCACATGCTCCTCGCGACATGGAGGCCGACATCACCACTGTAATTAAGGCGTATTGTCTCCGCCCCGGCGTTCTCGATCAGACGCGCCATGGTATCACCGACCAGTGCCGTATAAAGGTGTCCTACGTGTAACGGCTTAAACGGATTGGGGTCAGAATATTCAACCAATATCTTACGGCCTTGGAGGGTTTTTGCTTGAGGCTGACTGATGATCTCGTACAAAGCCTCGTCCGTCAGCGTAATGTTGATAAACCCGGGACCGGCCACATTAACCGTTCTGACCTCAGGAATCGTTGTCATTTTGTCAGCGATATCTTGAGCGATCTCTCGGGGGTTTTTGCCCAGCTGTTTGCTCAGTTGTAGTGCGACATTGCACGCGAACTCGCCAAACTGCGCATCGGGCCGCGTCAGTACGACCTCAGCATCAGCGCCCATATCACGCACGATCTGCTCTAGCGTCTCGATAATCACCTTCATAATGACCCCTATTATATCAGAGATAGAAAATCCGGCCTATCTGGGGCAAAAAGCCGCCAAAAACTGGGCCAAACGATGCTCCTCGGCCGTCAAAACGCTTCGATCAAGCAATTTGTGACGCTTACGCCTCATCTCGCATATGCCAATAAGCGGTATGATGACGCTCATGGTGCCTTATCACGGTCGAGGTTAGTTTACGAAGCTCATGGCATTTATATCACTCAGCGCATAATGGACATGCTTGTTTAAGCGTTATTGCGCGCGATATCAAGCATCTTAAACCACAGATACCATGGCCCATACCCCTTATCGTTTGACATCATCACCCTATGCATGCACAATCTACTACCACGATATGAATGAAGTGAACCACCCATCACCGGAGAATAGCCGCAAGGGCATTGATGATTTGACAATGCCATCTGCACATGAGGCCCCTGATGGCCAACTACTCGTTGCTCGGTATAACAGTATCATGCATGAAATGGGCGTTGATGGTCTGGATGAGGATCGCGTTCATGAGCTGTTCGACGAAGCCGAATCATTATTCGCCCTCGACAAACAGCAGCACATTTCTGAGAAGATGCGTGACGAATTCTACCGCCTTAATCATCTTTTCTTCCAGATCGTAGATGACGCCCCGCCAGCGCACGACACCACACCGACATCCCCCACTCCGGCGAATATGCCACAACAACGACAAGCGGGAGGCATCGAGGAGTCCCCTGAACGTCTTACGCCTTCTACGGATATTCTTACAGAGGAGCTTCGGAAAAACTTACTAGATTCTCTCGGCCGTGATAGCGGTGATACATGGCACGGTATGCCTTATATCATATCTCAAGTGTCCGGTGACTCACGCCTGCTTGATCAAATGTTTACAGCATTCATACACGAGGTACTCAACCCAGCGCTGGACGAGGAGTATGTAGTGTGCCGTCGCAGTGCAACCAGCGGGAGACGAGAATACCATGCTGGGCCTCCAGACAATCAGGCTATCGAGGAAATACTCACTCCGGACAAGAAGAGTCACCTGCGGTCAATTATCGATAACCCCGAGTCGTCAGAGGATGAGCAAAATGAGCTGGCGGATGCGATCGCTGAGATCATACGTCTCAATGGTTCCGCGAGCATGAGGCGCATACTGCGTCTTATCACCGACAGAAGTGTTCCGAGTGATCGCAAAGCCCCACATACCAAAGCTATTATGCTTCGATGCCGGGAGCGCCATCACGATATCGTCGATCTAGGCTACCGTCAGTACGCCACAGTGGATTATCTCGCCAAACACGAACCCGTTCCCCCAGAAGCAGTCCTCGCTATCATCAGCACAACCGCGCAAATCTCGCCCGCCGAGATCCTTCAAAGTGTCGATCGCAAGTACATCCTTGTCGATCTCCTCGTAACACTCAAGTACCTTGCTGAGCAAAAAGCCGTAATGGTAGAAGGTAACCAGTATAGTCGCTTCAAACAACCCTCTGTGGCCGTCAGTCACGTCCCGCCTGTGATCACCTTACCTCCAAGTAGCACTACTCTCAAGCAATTCACAGAACAAACTCCGAGAGGCACCATGAGGCCACCGGCAAGTCGAGCCTGAATAGGAAAACTGCCTGTCGTGGCGATAGCACAAATAGTCAGGACTAACTGAACGCTACTTGAGTGACCGTATAAACCCTCGGAAGAGCGGATGTGGGCGGGCGGGACGCGAGCGAAATTCTGGATGAGCCTGGGTCGCGAGGAAGTATGGATGATCGACGCCTTCGACAAACTCGACGAGGCGGCCATCAGGGCTTTCGCCTGAGATGACAAGTCCACCTCTGTTGATCGCATCCTCATATGCTCGGTTGACCTCGTAGCGGTGTCGGTGTCTCTCGACGATATCAGTCGCGCCGTAGACCTGTGCCGTCTGTGAATCGGTGACGAGTTTCGCCGGATAATCCCCAAGGCGCATCGTGCCACCGGTGGCTTCTTTGCCCTTCTGGCTCTCCATGATGTAGACCACTTGATCAGCAGTGTCAGCATCAAGCTCGCCAGATGTTGCGTTTTTGACACCACCACGGCGTGCGGCCGCGATGACGGCGACTTGCAGACCCAGACAGAGGCCAAGATAGGGCTTTTTGTGCTCCAGTGCATAGGCGGCAGCGGCAATTTTGCCCTCAACACCTCTGGTGCCAAAGCCGCCAGGTACCAGTATGCCATCGTAATTATCCAGGACTTTTGTCCCATTATGCTCGATATCCTCGGCGCTCACCCACTCGTAGTGCAAACCGACGCCTTCATGCCAGGCAGCACTTTTGAGCGCTTCGAGGACTGACATGTAGGTATCTTCGTTGTCGAGATATTTGGCGACGATGCCGACACGAAGCGTTTTGTCATGGGTAGCTGTCGCTTTCTTCACAACGTCTTGCCACTGAGTGAGGTCGTAGGAAGCATTATCAAAGCCAAGCTTACGCGCCACGAAGGTATCGATACCGAGCTCGTGCAAGATCAGCGGTACGCGGAGCACCGTATCGGCATTGGGCATGATGGCGACGGCTTCTTCGGGGACACCACCGAAGAGACTGACTTTGCGAACGATCGAGGTATCGGGCGTCTCTTCGACGCGCGCCACGATGATGTCGGGCGAGATACCGAAGCCACGGAGGTCGCGGACGGCGTTTTGGGCTGGTTTGGTCTTGAATTCTTTGCTGGCTTTGAGATACGGGATGTAGACGACATGGATGAAGACGACGTCGCCCGGGTGTTTCATCGAAAATTCGCGAAACGCTTCGACGAAGCTTAACCCTTCGTAGTCACCGACCGTCCCGCCGAGCTCGACGATATGGACATCAGACCCCTGTCCGGCTTTCTCGATAGTCTCCTGGATGGCATTTGTCAGATGTGGCACCAGCTGGACGGTCTTACCGAGAAATTTACCGCTACGCTCGTCTTCGATAAGCTGCTTAAACAGCCGCCCCGACAGCGTGATGCTATCGCGCGTCGTCTCTTCGTCGAGAAATCGCTCGTAGTGCCCCAGGTCGAGATCGGTCTCAGCACCGTCACACGTCACCCAGCACTCGCCGTGCTCGGCGGGATTTAGGGTGCCGGCGTCGACGTTCAGATACGGGTCGCATTTTTGTATGCTGACGCGCAAACCCCTGGATTTTAAAAGAGCACCGAGGCTTGCCGCGGTGATTCCTTTGCCAACTCCAGAGAGCACGCCCCCCGTTACGAAAATATACTTGGTTACATGAGGGGTGTTCTTCATGTAGAACCATTATACCAAACCAATCGCTTATGATACTGCGTAAAAAATACTACGTGGCGGAGGGAGAGGGATTCGAACCCTCGATACCCTTGCGAGTAAACCGCCTTTCCAAGACGGCGCCATAGACCACTAGGCGACCCCTCCGTACTATACTAGTCTACCAAATCTCCTCTCTGATCCACCATATACACCGACCATCTCAATCTACATTTTGCTTTTTTCTCGAATCCTGTTGTAATCTCATCTGATCTGTTGTATAGTGACAAGATATAACCTAAACAGGGCATCCGGATGGCGCGCGCAAAATCAACTGGGCCAGTGATTAAGCTGGTAAACATTTCGAAGGAGTACGGACACGACGACACGCTGATGCTGGCGCTCGATGGTGTCGACCTCACGATCGAAAAAGGTGAATTTGTCGCGATCATGGGCCCAAGTGGCTGCGGCAAGACAACACTGCTCAACATCCTCGGCCTTCTCGACTCAGCCAGCGACGGCGACTACGAACTCAGTGGCGCCAATGTCGAACGACTCTCCTCGCACCGCCGCGCCCACATCCGCTCACACGAGATCGGGTTTGTTTTCCAGAGCTTCAATCTCTTGCCGCGCATGACCATCATCGACAACGTCGCCCTACCCCTGACCTACACCAACATGGCCCGTTACAAACAGCATAAAAACGCCAGCCGCCTCCTCAAGACATTTGACCTCCAAGAGCGCGAATACTACATGCCAACTCAGCTCAGTGGCGGCCAGCTACAGCGCGTCGCGATCGCCCGAGCACTTGTCAACAAACCAAGCATCATCTTGGCCGACGAACCGACGGGCAACCTCGACAGCCGCGCCAGCGAGATCATCATGAGCGAGCTCAGCGATATCCACCGCCGCGGCAACACCATCATCATGGTGACGCACAACCCCGACCTCACTACTTATGCCACCCGCATCATCCACATGATCGACGGCAAGATTGCCCGCGATACCAAACATCCCGAGCCAGTCGCCGATCCACGAAAAAAGCGCCCCCTCGGCAAGACCTCACGCAAAGGAGCCAGTCGATGACAGTCTCAGCGTACATCCGAGAAGGTATCACTAGCCTCCGCAGCACCCGTGTACGGACTGGTCTGACGACGCTCGGCATCATCATCGGTGTCCTGTCGATCACCCTCGTCATGTCTCTCGGTGAAGGCGCCAAACGCACCATCGCCAACCAAATCACCAGCCTCGACAAAGGTATCATCATCGTAAAGCCAGGCGGGGTCGACCAGCAAGCCGCACTCAGTAGTTATAACCCCTTTTCGATTGCCTCCACCTCGACTCTCACCGAACGCGACCTTCACTCCATCAACGACCTCAAGGTCACCAGCGCCGCCGCACCACTCATGTTCATCAACGGCTCCGTCAAGTTTAATAACCACACCGCCAAATATGCCCCGATCATCGCGACATCACCCGAGTTCGCCGACCTCCTCAAGCTCAAGCTCGCCTCGGGGCAATTTGTCAGCAACGAGACCAATCGCGACACCGTCGTCCTCGGTCATGAAGCCGCGCTCGACGTGCTCGGCAACGACCAGGTCCGCGGTCAGGTGATCCAGGTCAAAGGTCGTCCACACACCGTAATCGGCGTGCTCGACCAGACCATGGCACCGATCAATGCAATTGGCGTCAATCTCGATCGCAGCGCTTTCATCAACCTCGATGATGGCAAGAGCTTCAACCAAGGTATCGCCCAGATCAGCCAGCTCATCATGCGCGCCAGCAACCCTACGACGACGTCACAGACTGCAGCCGCAATTGATGGCCTACTCCTCAAAAACCATGATGGTGAACGAGACTTCAGCGTCATCGAGGGCAAAGATGTCGCGGAAAATACCAATGCGTTTTACAACATCATCGTGCTGATCACCGCTGCTGTCGCGATCGTCGCGCTGGTCGTCGGTGGTATCGGCATCATGAACATCATGCTCGTCAGCGTCACCGAGCGCACTCGTGAAGTCGGCATCCGCAAGGCCCTCGGCGCCAGCGATCGCCACATCTTCGGACAATTCCTGATCGAGGCCCTGACCATGACCGTCGTCGGCGGTATCATCGGCCTACTCTCGGCCTATATCATCGCATTTTTCGTCGCGACGTTCTTTGCCTTCCAGCCAGCCCTGACCTGGGAAATCGTCGGTATCGCCATGGGTCTCGCCGTCAGCGTCGGCGTCATCTTCGGGCTTTACCCTGCCCTCAAAGCCTCACGCAAAGACCCGATCGACGCGCTCAGACAATACGAATAAATCGCGAGTTCATTCAAGAATTTCAACCAATGATCAACGATCACCGGTCAACGATCAATGTCCTATCCTAATTCTTTTTTGAGTTTCTCGACCAGCTCGACCGGCGTCGGGTTGACACCGTTTAATATCCCGAGATAGATACTGACGAAATCACCGAGGGCAAAACTCCAGGCCAGTTGCTGCAATAGCGTTTCGCCATGAGGCACGACGACGATCGGTGCTGGACGCATGCCCGATAGTAGGCGCTCAGATATCTCAAAGCGTTTTTGGACACGTGCGTGCTCGAGCGATGAACGAATCTCGACGACGGCAAATGGTTTCTCGATCGGGTGTGACGTCCAACCCATAAATTCGTTGTGATTAAACTCAGGGTATTGGTTGACCCACGCGGTGTTTTTGGCGTTTTCGTTCATACAGATTTTCCATTTGTTGGCCGCTGGATAGAGCCTCGGGCCAGCATACATGATCACCGTCTTGCCCATGAGCTGTAGCGCCAGTTGCTTGGCGTAGTTGTGCTCGGTTGGCACATCAGCAGCCCAGCCGCTGATCTCACCGCGCAGCCAGTCACCGGTTGTTGCTAGTTCACCCGCATCTTGATCGACGATTCCGAGGCTCTTCACGATCGTGACGAAGGCATTGACGAAGTAAAATGTCGCCATGCGTGGCTGGATACCGGCCGGGATCGAAAACAGCGGGTAATTTTTCTCATTCGCGATGTCGACGAGCTTGCCACCAGCGGCCACGATCGCGATCTGAGCACCCTTTTGCTCAGCCTGGTGGAGTGCTTCGAGCGTTTCCTCAGTATTGCCGGAGTAGCTCGAGGCGACAAAGAGCGTCTGCTCCCCGACATATGGTGGGATATCGTAGTTTCTGACGACCTCAAACGGCACACGAAGCTGCGGCCACGACTGCACGACCACCATCGGAAGCGCCGAGCCACCCATACCAGCCCAGACGACGTTGAGGATTGGCAGCCGCGCGGCAAATTCTGCGTCAAATTGTCGAGAAAAATATTCACACTGACCAGCCGCTATCCCAAGCGCATCCTGAGGATCACGCTGAGCGATCACATTTGCATTATCAAGTATCTCCATATGACCCCCCTATCTATTCACAGTCATTTGTATCTATGATACAGTAAAGTCTAAGATTTAGCATAACAATTTCAAGGGGTGGGCATGGATACAAACGGACAACCAATAACTGATGATGCGGAGCTTGCAAAGGTGCTTGAAGGCATGCAAGACGCCGCGACAGCTGTTACGAGTACCTCAGCGACCGGCCTTAGTTTTGAAGAAGCACAGGTCCCACCCGCGCCCGTACCGGCGACTGATCCTAACGCACCCGTCACTCCTGCCCCAGCAGTCGTGCCGAGTGATGCATTGCCTCCAGTCGACGTCACCACCCCTGACGTCTCGACTGTCACTCCTGGTGAGCCTGCCTTGTCTATCCCGACGCTCGCCCCCTCGACGATGCCTGTCGCCAGCGACCCCGCTCTCGACAGCATCAAAAAAGACGCCTTGGAGCAGCTACGCCCACTCGTCGACAAACTTGACCTCGAACCAGACGAGAAATTTGATACACTCCTACTCATCATTCGCTCGACAGATGACAAATCTCTCGTGAGCCAAGCCTACGAATCAGCCAAACTCATCCAAGACGAAGCCAAACGCGCCGAAGCCATGCTCGACATCATCAAAGAGATCGACTACTTCAACAACCCCGCCGCCGGCCAACCACAGCTTTAGGTTGTAGATCGAAGATCATTGATCAAAAAAAGAAGCACCTCGTGGGTGCTTCTTGGATAATAGTCGATATGTCGCGCTCCCCGTAGGGAGCGCGGCGCCGAGGATTTCCCGACGACTTCGCAGCTGGTTAGCTACGCTGGTAAGGCACGGTCACACTATCTCCCCCAGTTGCCAGCGACGAATAACGCTATTCAGCTGGTTGATGCCGGCTGGCGTGAGAATCTCGAGCTGCTCGAACTTGGTCAGGCTACGGAACTGCCCAAGCGTGCTCGGGTAGTCGCTCCAATGGCCCCACTCGAGAAACGCATCACGTACTCCGTAGCTCTGCAAGCTGACCACTTCCCTGAGTGGGTGCGCGTCAGCCTGCTCGCGTCGGATTGGGTGGGTGTTGTTACGCGGGCTGAAGAATATACATTCTCCCCCGTAGTGGTGGGTGGTGAAGTCCATGCCATGTACTCGCAGTGCCACTCGGACCTGTTGGACGACTCCCTTGCTGATGTTCTTGGCGTCCAGCAGCTCTTGCTCGCAAAGCTCAGCCACCTCGTCGAGGTAGACGAGATGCAGATAGTTGATGAGGAAGCTGCGGGCCCGACCCGCAGTCATGGCGTCGCTGATCGCCACGCGCGAACCATCCGCGGCATGTGTGATGTCAGTTCCCGGGATCAGCGCGACCCATCGCCGCATGAGCGGCGGCGATTTAGCGAGACGGGTCGCGTCACTGGCCGTGAAGCCAGCGGCGGTGAGCTGACGGAGAAAGTTCTCCACCTGCCCGTGGGTAAGGTCATAGGGTCCGGCCATGATGGCGTGACTCCTTTCTATACTACCGCTCGCGTCCCTCTGATGGGCGGCGATTGAAAACGGCGATGTGGCCACACACTATGAGCACGTCGCCGTCTTCAAAATATACGAAATGTGAAGGTGCCAATTACTATTATAATCTATTTATACGCATCTGTCAATTATCTGCTCTTTTTCGTTGTTTGTATACCTAGACTATGCTATGGGAAAAGAGCTGCGATGAAGCAGCTCTTTGTCATTTTCTAAGGTCTAAGAACTAAGATCTATAGCCTTGAGCCTAATACCCCATCCCACCTGGCATACCACCAGCAGGGGCGGATTCTTCCTTCGGTACATCGACGACGAGAGCACCCATGGTCATGGCGGTCGCGGCGATACTGACGGCGTTTTGGATGGCCTGACGAGTTACGGCGACAGGGTCGACGACGCCATCGGCTTTGAGATCGACCAGTTTGCCTGGCTTCATGACGTTGATGCCCTGGCCGCTTTTGGCTGACTGGACCTGAGCGAGCAGTGCTTCGGCGTTGAGGCCGGCGTTTTGCATCAGCTGGCGAAATGGCTGCAAGAGCGCTTGTTTGACGATGCTGCGGCCAGCAGCTACAGGGTCAGACCCTGAGATTGTGATACCGTCTGACAGATTGACGAGCGTTACGCCACCACCAGCGACGATACCTTCGGCCAGAGCGGCTTTGGTCGCGGCGACGGCGTCATCGACGCGGTATTTTTTCTCTTCGATCTCGGTCTCGGTTGCGCCACCAACTTTGATGACGGCCACTTTGCCCTCGAGAGCGGCAGCCCGTTTGTCGAACTGTTCTTTGTCGTATGACGAGCTGGCGTGAGTGGCTTGTTCGCGCACCTGAGCGACGCGGTTGGCGACATCGGCGACGCTACCGCCACCTTCGATGATAGTGGTCGCGTCTTTGCTGACCAGGACTTTGCGGGCATGACCGAGCACGCCGAGATCGGCGTTTTCAAATGTCAGCCCGAGGTCCTCAGAGATGACCGTCGCACCAGTCAGGACAGCGATGTCTTGGAGCGTCTCTTTGCGGCGATCGCCAAATGCCGGAGCTTTGACAGCCACGGTGTTAAATGCACCGCGAAGCTTGTTGAGCACTAGCATGGCGAGAGCCTCACCTTCGACGTCTTCCGCGATCAGGACGAGGTCTTTTTTGCCCGACTGAGCGATCCGCTCGATCAGAGGTGAGATCTCGGTGACGGAGCTGATTTTCTTGTCGGTGATGACGATCGCAGGGTTTTTATACTCGGCTTCTTGGCGGTTGACATCGGTGACCATCAGCGCTGAGCTGTAGCCACGGTCGAAGGTAAACCCTTCGACAACCTCTGACTCCATCTGGAGCCCCTGGCCTTCTTCGACGGTGACGACGCCGTGAGCACCGACTTTGTCGATGACATCAGCGATCAGCTCGCCGATCGAGGCATCACCAGCGGAGATAGCGGCAACTTCAGCGATGCGGCCTTTTTTGCCCGTGACGGGTTCGCTCATCTTCTCGAGAGCTTTGAGGATCTCAGCACCGGCTTCCTCGACACCACGACGTAGCTCCATCGGGTTGTGACCAGCTGCGATCAGGCGGTTGGCTTCGTTCAGGATATTGTACGTCAGCACCGTGACGGTTGTGGTGCCATCTCCGGCAACTTTGTTCATCTTGCTGGCGGCTTGTTTGATGAGGTCAGCGCCGACTTTGTAACCGAGCGTTTCGTCGTCGACTTCGGGCAATTCGATGCCCTCAGCGACCGTTACCCCATCGTGTGAGATGGTAGGAGCCCCGTAGGCCTTCTGAATGACGACATTGCGTCCTTTCGGCCCCATCGTGACTTTGACGGCGTCATAGAGCGCCTTGGCCCCTCCGAGCACGCGCGTCCGTGCATCGTCGTCGTAAAAAACTTTCTTTGCCATAACTTGTCTCCTTTGGAGACAGACGCTAGATGCTGGATTCTAGATGCTAGAATAGTCGCATTGTATACCAATCTGTCTCTGTTAAAATTACTTATTTGTGATCATTCTAAAATCAAGAATCAAGAATCTACTTCGTAGCGACCTTCGCCAAGATGTCTTCTTCTTTGATGACGAGATACTCGACACCTTCGATCTTGATCTCTGTCGTCGTGTACTCTTTGTAG
>Ga0075163_10002353_pt1 | contig 25491 bp, 10 predicted proteins | sample JI1023141ADNA_FD_71478 | JGI IMG/M metagenome (GOLD analysis project Ga0075163, IMG submission 71478) | Wastewater effluent complex algal communities from Wisconsin, to seasonally profile nutrient transformation and Carbon sequestration -... | ecosystem: Engineered > WWTP > Effluent > Algae... | reverse complement strand
CCTAAATTAAGAGTCTGTTTTACAAATAACTGTAAAAAGGTTAAGTTTACAGACTGTACAGGTTTATATAATGACACAACCAATGAATACGGTTGGAGTAATACCCAAGTCCCTGGAGGATTAGAGTTAAGTGACTTAGTTACGGCTAGAGTTTCCTTTGCTAAATATGGGGAAACTACTCCAACTTATACTTTCTTGTTAAGACAGGGACTAGTGGATTTATATCCAACTGAGGCAACTGATTCATTTGATTTTGATGAACTAGATTGGGCTGGAGATGATGGTATTTGGGTAGTAAATTATGTAGGCACTGTTACAAGTGGAAACACATTTACTACTTATACTGATACAATTTTAGTAACATGCAAAGCTAGATGTTGTATTAACAGTCTTTGGTGTCAATACTGGACAAGTGGACATCCAGGAACTAAGAGTCAAGCTTTACTAGCTGAGTCCTTACTATCTGCTGCGGAAAGTAGTTTTGTTTGTAACTCTACAACAGCCGCAAATGATATTATTTCAACAATAGAAAAAATATGTTTAATCGCAGAAGCTGAATCCGAATGTGGAGGATGTGGAGGCTAAAAAATGAAAAACAATGGGTTGTGGATGCAATAATTCGCTAAGTTTACAGAGTTTAATAGGGCCTACCGGTGTAGGAATAGCAAGTGTTACTGGAGAAATATCTGGTAGTAATTATGAATTTACCTTTACTTACACTAATGGAGACACTGAAGTAATAACTGTTGCGGCACCTGCTGCTGGAGCTACAGGAGCTCAAGGTGTTTATGGAGGATTTTCTTCTGTCTGGCAATTTACAGATGTAGTAGGTGGGGGATCTGCAAGTACTGAGTTAGGATTTAACAGTAATAATTTCTCCTTAGTAACTACTTTAAAAGTAAGTGACACCAATGCAGATAGTATTAATGTCGATGGCTTGCTGGATTCTCTTGATAATTCAGGTAATTTTGGATTAATTAGAGTTTTTAAGGAGTCTGATTCAACTCAGTTTGTAGCTTTTGAAGTTACTAATGTGGTAGATTCGGGTACTTACCACACTTTAACTGTTACTTATAAAATGCATAATGGAACTTTTGCAGATAATGATTCAGTTGTTTTAACTTTTGCTCCAAAGGGAAATGCTGGAACTTCTGCTAGTTGTGATAATGTAGGTTCCGGAGCAGAGCTTTATATAGATGCCACATCAGCTCCATTTGAAATTCGAACTTTAATTTCTCCTAATAGTACTATTACTTTAACTGAAAATGGTAATGAGGTTGAACTAGATTTAAATGTAGGAGCTTGGGTAGAGTGTAATGCACAAGGGTCAGGAGTAAGTACTACTAATCCAGTTTACCAAACCCCTGGATCAGGATTTACAGGTCTTGCAAATGCATCAGGTTTTAATACATTAGCTTTTAAATCTGATATTGCAACAAATAAAATTGTTTTAAAAGGTTGTGCTAAGTTGACTGGAGCAGGTGTAATTGGTTTAACTCCAACTGGCTCCTTTAATAACTCCACTATTACAGTATGTACACTTCCTACATCTTTAAGTCCTTCTGCTGGAGTACAACATTTTGCTACATGTCAACTATATAACCCAGTAACTAAACACTCTAGCTGTGCTGTTGTAGTAATAGCTGCTGGAGCTATGGTTGTAGTTATAGACCATAGACTAAACTATGTTGATGCAAATACATATATTTCATTTGAAAACACTATGTATTCTAAAAATAATTCGTAATGAGTGTAACTGTTGAGCAACATACTGAGAAGTTATTTAAGTTTCTTTGTGCTTACGGGAAACTAGGTAAAATTTTAAATAGAAATTTAAAATCTGGAAGCTGGTGTGTAGATCAAGAAGATGAATTATTAGAACTCAAGTACTTGTTAGATATTTTTTCTAACTATGATACTAGAGATTTACCTGCAATGACTAATGATTATAACTGTATTACAGGTGATCAGTATTTACAATTAATCTGTCAAATAGAATCAAAACTATGAGCTTAACTTTTTTTAAAATGATTGGTCAATTAGAAGAAGCATTAGGAATTAATTCTGATGACAGTGTTTTTGATTATAGACTTTATCAAGACTTAATTAATCAACAGAGAGTTGTAGATATAAGAAATGAATATAATAGAGTCAGAACTATTCCAGACTCTATTACGCAGTCCATACCTTGTTTTGAGATGGAAATTGTTGATGCTACGACCTGTTGCGGGGAAGTTCTCTCAGGATGTAAAATTCTAAGATCAAAAGTTCCCCTTCCTATTCCAATTGATTTTCATCAAACTGATGGTATTCTATTTATTAAACCTAATAAAATTACCTCAAAACCTACAATCTATGTTTCAATTGATAGAATCCCTTATATATCAGAAGATAGCCTAACAGCTAATTTGTTATACTCTTTTATTTATAATGGATATTTATATCTGTATTCGAAGAATTCAAAGTACCTATTAATTGATTCTGTGACAATTTATGGAATTTTTACTGACCCCTTTGAAGCAGGTAAATTAGGATGTCATGGAGAAGGGTGTTTTGACTATAGTTCAGAGTATCCTTTAAGTGACTGGATGTGGCAGACTTTGACTAAGCCTAATGTAATGGCAAATCTTATGGCTAAACAATTCATTAAATTGGATGAGGATAATAATGCCAAAGATGATAAAACGGAACAAATTTTAAACCCTAAAAAATCAAAATAATGGGAATATTATCAGAAAGCTCTGGAGCTAAAGCTTATACAACTACTTCTATTGAGTATAAGAGCAAAGATGGCTGTACTAAGAGTATAAGAGAAGAAGAGGTTGAAAATGGTTTTATTGTGTGTATAGAAACTTATACTCCTTCAAAAGAGGGAGTTGAAAGTAAGTGGTCAACCAAAAAATACATTTCACCAACAAGTTTAATTAATAAAAAACAAGAAAAAGAAGAACAGAATTTATCTTCTGTTTTAAAAGAATTTGGGTATGAGTAATAACACAATTAGAAATTCATTATATTCACGAAAAAAAGGTTCTAAAGGAATTTTTAAATCTGATACAGGTATTACTAATTTTTGGAAATACTATTACCAAACTAAAAAACCAATTCCTTATTCTAAAGCACAGCTTTTAATTAAGGATCTTTTTAAAGGGTATTTAAATATACTTAAAGAATCTGATCATTTTTATATACCAACTCTAGGGTATTTCGGCATTACAATTGGTGAAAAATCAAAACGAGGGGGTAAACATGTAGATTGGATTAAAACATATGAGTTGTGGAAAGATCAATGGCCTAACTTATCCGCTGAAGAGTATACCCAAATTAAAGAGAAGCCTCTTGTCTTTTTTAGAAATAAAATTGGTATAGGAAAAAATCTTATGGTTATGTGGTGGAAGATGAGGAAGAAACAAAGATATTATATGTTTGAACCTACTACTCTGTTTAAAAAAGAGTTAGGGAGACTAGCTAATAGTTCAGAAGAGTTTACATTTCCAACAGTGAGGGACTTTGGGGTTAAATTAGGAGCTGTACAAGATGAAACAACTGAAATAAAAAGAAACAGAAATGCTAAACGGTAAATTTGTATCATATAAAGCTGCAATGGCAGAACTGTTAAATGATCATCCCTGGATAGAAGGAAACTATACTGAGGAAGATTTATTAAGGTCTGTGCGTGAAGTTATTAGATTAGTTGGAGGAGTACATTGTTTTATGCCTACTATTGACTTTTTAGAAGTTGAAAACTCAATGGTAGATATTCCTAAAGATATGTATTATATCCAAACTATTGCATCTACACCTTACTCAACTATTGAAGAAGCTGAAGCAGCTGCATGTGCAGGAGCTTTAAAACTGCAAAGAATGAGGTTTAATGGTGATGAAATGCAAAGGAAATGGTACTGTTCAACTGCGGATTTTAAACACCAATCAAACATAGCTTATATGTTAGCTGGGAATAAGATTTTACCTAACTTTAAACATGGTATCATAGTTATTGCTTATTTAACTGAATTAAAAGATGATGAGGGGTTACCTATGATTCCAGATAATGAGTCTTGGATGAAAGCTGTAGTTTATACCACATTATTAAGAATTGCAACTCGAATGTTGATGACTAATAAGATGGCAGATAATAACTACAATAGAATTGAACAAAATAAAATTTGGTATACAGCTCAAGCCGGAACTGTTTCGAAAGGATTTATTCCAGATGAAAGAATTGCAATGAGAAATAATAATTTAAGTTGGCCTATGGACGTTTATTCAGAGCAAGACTTCTTTAATAGTTATAATCGAACTAAACGAATTTCTAGATAATGAGTCATAAAGTACATATTCAATCTTGGGAAAAAGGTATGAATAAAGACCTTAACACTGAAAATATTCAGGGTCAGTACTATGATTGCCAAAACTTAAGAATTAATTCTACATCTGAAGGAGCATTTGTTGGGCTTACTAACGATATAAAAAATTACAATGTTTATGATTTACCACAAGGTCACTACATTATTGGAGGAACTTGTGTAAGAGAAAAGTTTATTATCTTTACTACTCTTTATACAGATGATATTGGCGGAGCGGGTTATATCTGGAGTTTTGATGTGGATAAACTCTCTGAAAATATTACGAATTTTACCCTAGTTTATGTTAATGCAGACTTAAAGTTTACAACAAAAAGACCAATTAAAGCTTTTGGTAACTATGAGAATGATGCAAACATTAGAGTCTATTTTTCTGATTATCTTCACAAAACTAGAGGATTTAATTTAAGTACTTTAGATGTAAGTGCTCATATTGAATCTTTATCAATGTTTGTAGATGTAGATTTCAGGGCTCCTTATATTTATGACATTATTCCTGGGGGTAAGTTACCTGTAGGAATATATGAATATTATGTTACAGGAATTACATTTGATGGAAAAGAGACTTTATATTCTAGCAATTCTCCGCAAATTCATATAGTGCCCAGTACTGAAAGCTTAGGAGACACTTATAATTATAATGGATTTTCAGAACTAGATGCATTTGGAGATAATGCATTAGTAGAAAAGTCTGTGAAAGTAAGGTTAGATTTAACTACTATTCCTTACGGCTTATTTCAAAAAGTAGCTTTACATTGTATTTATAAAACCAATATTGAAGCTATTCCAACTGTTTTAAAGGTTGAAGAAAGATTAGTTAGTAATAGTCCAATTATTGAATTTATTCACAGTAATGTTGAGTTAAGCATAGAGATTGAATCAATTGAAGAGTACTTTATTAATCAGTATCCTTTTTATACCAATAAAGCCTTTTCAATTAAAGATAATTCATTAGTTATTTCTAATGTTAAAACTCAAACTTTCTCTTTAGACTGGGATACTCAATGTTACAGATTCCAAACTATTGCAGGAGTTGCACAACACCATGAGCCTTATAGAAATCCATTTAATGATGAGACTGGTACGGCCTATAATTTCCGAAGTGGCGGTACATACACAGACTGGTTACAAAACGATCAGTACCTTTATCAAGAGGATTGTGTAACTCTTGGAGGCCAAACTATAGATGGCAGCATAAAATATAAATTTACATTAAAAGAAATTAACACAGATGATAGTGGTAGTATGACATACTATCATACCAATAATGATTTAACTAACACAACTTATGCTGTAAATGGTTTTAATATAGAGAATCCTAGTTTTGATTCTTATCATAGTCCCTTTTTAAGAAATATGAAGGGATATAAGAGAGGAGAAACTTATAGATTTGGAATTGTTGGTAAAAAAGGGTGCTCTTATTCATTTGTAGGTTACATTGGAGATATTAAATTTCCTGAATTATCTACTCCTGCTGGTTACGAAACTATTGCAGGTACAGGAATAGACTATTTTCCAATTTCAAGAGCTGTTGGAGAAACTGCTATAATGTATGCTTTAGGTATTGAATTTACCATTACTCCGCCAGCTAATCTAGGTTTAGATTCTTATGAAATTGTAAGAGTTCCTAGAGAGTTTGGAGACAGAACTAGAATATGTTCTGGAGTAATTTCTAAGTTTTTTGAACAAGTTGGAGGATCTTCTGGCACAGGTGTTCATTATCCAATGAGTGATATTAATGATATTGAACAGTTCTATGCGTCAGGCACTACTTCACCTATTCCTTATATTTGGCAAAATACTCAGTCAGAATTTGACAGAAAGGATTTACTGTGCATGTTTACCCCGGAAGCTACTTATAATTTTAATACTCCACTATCAACAGGCTTAACATACTTAAAAACTTCAGGGATTCTACAAGAAACCATAAAGTATAATGCAGCAGGGGATAGTCCAATGGGTGTACAAAAATGGGGCTCAACATTTCCTAATGTAATTGGAGCTCCGATGGCTGATAGAGAATTTATTACTAAGGCTAAAGAGACTACATCCACTGTAAATTACAATGAAGAATTCCACTGGGAAAAAATATCTGCATTTCAAGTTCAGCCTCCTGGATATGGAGGAGATGTTCCTTATTCTATAGGGGGGTTACAATATAGAAATTATAGTTTCGAAACTGGTAACAATGCAGATGTACCTAAAGGAGCTTATAATGGAACTTCTATCATTTGTAAAATGGATGCAGGAGATGTTGATCTATTTGATAATTCGCCTAGTTTATATACTTCTGGAACATCTGACAGACCTTGGGCTAATAATTACGGCAGGGCTTTCTTAACAGACTTCATTAAGTTAAATCAAAACCAATATGGTGGTATAGGGGCAGAAAGTATTACTTTTAATAACTTCATCTCAATCACTAACTCTATATCTGCTTTAAGTACTACTACTACAGAAGTATTTGGTGGAGATATTTTTATTGGTATGTTTGAATTTATGAAGAACTTCTGGGATAATGGATTAGCTGCTGGAGATAATTTTAGTTTTTATGAGTGTGTTTTATTTCCTGTTGAGTCAACTATTAATTTTCATTTAAATCATGGAGTAACTTTTACAAGAGGAGCTTCATATGATCATAATTCAGATGGAACAGCAGAGCATTACAGGGCTCAGGAAAATGGGATGTTTGCTTATAACCCAGTTTTCAGTTCAGAATTTTTAAGTAGATACTATCAAATTAAGCCATTTGATTTCATTGAAAACAATATTTTTGATGTAAGAAACTATTTATCTTTACCTAAAATTATAGGAGAACAAATTGACTCATGGTGTAAATACCCAATTAATAGTTTTCTAGATGTAGAGCCTAATCATGGCCCTATTAATGAAACTTGCTCTCATATGGGTGAAGTATTTTATTTCCAGGATAATGCCATTGGCTATTTAAGTATTAATCCAAGAGCTGTTGTAACAGCCCAAGATGGTATCCCAACTGAATTAGGTTCTGGTGAAGGAATTGTCAAGTATAACTACTTAACTAAAAACTCAGGATGTATACATCAATGGGCAGTTCTTCCTTTAACATCTAGTGTATACTTTTTTGATGCAAATAGACAAACTTTTAATGTTTTAAATGGGACTTCACCAGAGAATTTATCAACTACTAAAGGGCTGGACAGTGTCTTTAGAGAGTTAAGAGGTAATGTTTTACTAACTAAAACTGAAGGAGGAGATAATCCAATTGAAGGTTTAGGAATTCATTTAGGCTTTAATCCTAAATACGAGGAAGTTTATATCACTATTTTAGGGAATGATTCTGTCCTAGATGAAAACACCGCTCAAACAATTGTTTATAATCCAAGATGGGATAATTTTAGGGCTAAGTATTCATTTTGGCCAAGTATCTATTTGAATAACCGGAAATTTTTATTATCTAATAGCCACAATTTAGGAGAAGCTCATAAGCTTTATCTATACAATAGAGGTCTAAATGGAGTAATTTTTAATGAAATCAAAGAGTCTTCTATTACATTTACTATCAATGAATTAGCTGATATAACAAAAGTATTGAAATTTATTCAGTATGATCTAACAGTTAAAGATACTTTAGGCAATTATTTTACCAATGAAGGGCTAACTCATATTAGAATCCAAGCAGATTACCAAGATACTGGTAAGGTATCTCTGACTGCCAGACAACGAAATAGGTTTAATCTTTGGAGAATTTTTAGAGTACCTAGAAATATTTTGCAAACAGGTAAAATTTCTCGTATTAGAAATGACTGGTTTAGAGTAACTTTGTACTTTGATAATGTATCAGGCAAAACTATAAACCTTGAAAGAGTTTTAACTGCGTATGTACCTCAAAATGGAATATCATGAAGTATAAAAAAACCACATCATATAAAAATGGAGGGCCGAAAAATCCTCCGAAACAAGTTACTGATCCTAATGATCCAAGTTTAAAAGCTTATAATGATAGTTTAAATTTGTATAAGTATGGACAAGATGGCTTAAAGCTTTATAAGAAAGGTATTCAAAATCTTGAAGAACTAGAAGCTTTAGAAAAAAACCATGCTTTAGCTGATTCTATTATGAGAGTTACAGGTATTAAACCTACAGCTGAGATGCCTCAAAGGTATTATGAATTACCTAAAAATGAGTATGGTGATCCGAGAGTTCCTAAGAATACAAGAGCAGTTGGGTACTCTCAATATATTTTTAGAGAACCAGAACAACCTGTTGAGTTAGTAAAGAAAATGGGTGGACATATATCAAAATATAGACAGCCGAACTTTTCAAGTAAACACTATAAGTTTGGAGACTATCTTGCTGATTATGGTAAGACTATGTTAAACATTGGAGTAGCTCCACTAGAGACAGTGTATGGAAGAAATTTTTATGATCCAGAATTTAAACATAAAGGATTTGAAGGGGTTTCTGATGTAGGAGCTGGTATGATGGGGGTTGCTACAGATGCAGTTGGTACTTACTTTGGTGGGCAAACTTACACTATGGGAAAACAAGTTGCTCAACAAACTGTTAATACACTTGATCCTAATCAAAGTTTAGATAATACTCGGTTAGAACATCAAGACGAGACTACATATAAAATTGGTAAATCATTAAATAAGTTAAGCAACACTATGACTTCAAGTATTGGTAATTCAGGTGTTGGAGTAATGAAACAAGGGGGAATGTTAACTCAGTATAATACAGGAGGAAAGCATGAAGAAAATCCTATTGGTGGAATTCCAGTGGGTAATGCTTTAGTAGAGGAAGGAGAAACTCAGTTTAATAACAGAGATTATATTTTTTCAGATTCTTTATACCTAGACAAAGATCTAGTAAAAGAATTTGGTTTAAAAGGTGGAAAAGGTTTATCTTTTTCCAAATACTCTAAAAAATTAGATAAACAATTTGGAAGAGAATCAGATAAATTCGATAAGAATTCTAAGGAAAGAATGTTGAATAGATTAACAGATGCACAAGAGGCCTATAAGCTTACTTCATTTTCTAACAACTTTAATAACAGGTTTAAAATGAAAATGGGAGGAAGTCTTTACAAAGTACTTGAAGAAGGGGGGCCTTTATCGGAAACTGACTACTATACAATGTTTCCTGGTGCTACAATAGAGGAATACACTGCATATAAAGAAGAGTTTTTAAATAATTCTGATGTGCCAACTGGTGCCCTTCCTTATATGAAAAGTAAAGAGGGTAGATTTGAGATGCCTGCACCTAATATTCAAGCACCAGAAAATGTTTATAAATCAGGAGATTCTGTTCCAACACTTAGTACAGCTGGTGATCCTATTACAGAAAGTTACAATATGAATCCTATGTATGATGTACTTAGAGCGGCTCCAATTGTAGCAAATACTCTATCTAGTTTAAAGTATGATAAACTAGATCCAAATAGATATAAAGTTAATAACAGAATTACTGCTCCAAAGATTAATATTGATCCTTTACTGGCTGAGAATAGATCTGGATATGCTACTGCTTTATCTTCATTAAAAGGTAATGCAGGGGGTAATGCAGGTGCTTATATGGCTAACTTAGCTGGATTAAATACTGGTAAGTATAAGGCTGATGCAGCTGTTTACAATAATAAGTTCAATCTAGATTCTCAAAACAAATTTAAAGCTGACCAACTAAACTTAGGAGTAGATCAGTTTAATGCTGAATCAACTTTTAGAACAGATGATTGGAATGCTAGATCATCAGAAGCTGCGAAAAACTTACAAAGAAAAGCAGCTGAACAGGTAGGACAATTTGCAGATGCAAAATCTCAAGAAGCTTTTCAAGAAGCTTATGTAGATGCTGTATCTGAAAACTATGATTATGACTTCACGCATTATATGCCTGGAACTAAAAAGTATAAACAAAAATACGGTTATAGAAAATAATGGCTAATCCTTACAGTAATCACGCAGAGTTTACATTTACTAGGCAACCTATAGAACAATTTGCTGAGTTAGCAGCAGCTAAAGAAGCTCAATATCAAAAGGCTCAATTAGCAGCAGCTGAGTTGATGGGCAATTTTAATGTTAAAGAGGGTTTATTAACTCCTGGACTTGCAAATAGAAAAAATAAAGAATACTCTGATTCTTTATTACAGATTCAAGACTCTTTGTTAACTAATAAAGACTCTATGCAAGCTGCTGTTGCTTTAACTAAATTAGCTTCACAGTATAAAACAGATCCTGAAGTTTTAGCAGGTCAAACTGATTATGAGATGACTCCGAAAGCTTTGGAGTTCGAAGTTAATAATCAGGGTGGACATTTTGGGTATAGAGATCAAGCAGGAAACCCAATACCATTAAGTAAACTTACTTCAGCTGAAGTTATGAATGCCTATTCTAAAGTAACAGGGGCCCCTACATTTGTAGAAGAAGATAAATTATTGCAAGCTATGACTCCTGAGGAATGGACTACATTAAGTCAATTTAAACCTATTCAAACTGAGACTGGAGAAATATTTTATACTAATGGATCTACACATTACTCAGTAAAAGATTTTGCAACGATGTTTCCTACTTTAAAAAATGTACTTTCAGATAATTTTAAAAATCGTAATACAGCTGCTGCTAATTATTATAATGTTTCTGGTAGAGGAGAAGCCGCTTATATACTTGATACTTTCGAAAGAGCTGGATTATTTGAAGTTCATAAACAAAAAGCTGATATGAACTATCAAGCTTCCAGTTTAAATCCTTATATTGCTAAGAGTGCAGCAGGAGGAGGAGGGGAAGACTCTGGAGAGGTTAAAATAGGTTGGGATGTGAATCCTGGAGGTTTTATCGCTGCACAAGCTTTAGTTAATCCAGATGGAGTAAATCAAAATAGAGCTAAAGTTAAACAATTACAATCTAAAATTGATGAGCTTAAAACAGCTGGTAAAACTCAAGAGGCTGAAGGTTTAGAAAAAGAATTAAACTCTACCATATCTTCTTTAGCTTTGTATGATGCTGCTTATAATGAGTTTTCCGAATCTAGTGCAGGTCAAAAAATGTGGGATGATTTTAAGAAGTCTAATAATTACTCACAGGCTTATTTAGATATATTAACTGAAGCTCAAACATATGCTCAACCTTTTGGAGAAGAATCAAGAACGGTGTTTGAAAGTAAAGTCATTGAATTAGCTAAAAATAAAGGTGTAAAGGTTGAATCTAATCCTTTAGTTGACATTGCAAAAATTAATGATTTTGAATCAAAAGAATATAGAAAAGAAGTTAAGAAATATATTGGATCAGACACTGTTAATGAGATTCAAGAATATGTTCCAGCTAATGCTCCTAAAGATTTTTATGATCAACTTCATTTAGCTACAAGAAATGCAGCTGGATTATTTGATTACTCTGGAACTGAAGTAATTGCTGGAGATAGTGAATCGTTTAAAGCTTTACACTGGGGATCTTCTGAAATTAAAAAGAAAAACATTTCAGAATTATTAGCTGCTGGATTAACTGATGATGAAGTGAGATCTGCAAGATTTCAAACTGAGCAAGGAGGAGCCTATATTTCTTTTGTATTAAATAGAAGGTTTGAAGATAAAGAATCAGACTTTAGTAGTACTGGAGTTCAAGATGAGTTTGCTTTAGTTAATAATACAGCAGAAGATCCAAATGGTAAATTAGTAGTAAGATTAAAACTAGATAAAGATACTATTAAACGGGATTTATTAGAAAGAGGAGAATTAAAATCATCAATGATGAGACTACTTCAATTAGCTGAAGGTCATACAACTATCTTAAATTCAGGAGAAGGAGGATTTCAACATGCTTCTGAGTTGGAAGGATTTGGTAAATCAGTTATTGAACAAATGTTTACTCCTCAAATTACAAATTACAGAACTAATTATGCTGAACAATTCCAAGAAGCTGCACAAATTAATGCTGCTTTAAATGGATCTTCAGGAGACTATCAAATTTTAGGAAGTCCTGTAATTAAAGGTAAACCTATTAGAAATGGAGATCAAGTAGGGGTTAGATTAGAAACAGGAAGATCTATGGATGTTACAGAGCCCTTTACTATTCAAGATTATTCTAATGAACTAGGAAGTACTTTAGTTGATTTAAATCAACCTTATGATAGAAGTGTTTTAATTCCTAATTATGTTAATTCAGTTTTAATGGCTGATATTAAATCTAATGGAAATAAATCAACTGGAGGCTTTAATGTTCCTTATGGTCAAACTATTAAAGATAAGCAGGGAGTTGCAAATTTAATTGACAATTACATCTCGACTCACAGTCAATTTACATTAAATGATTTAAATAATTATTTAGGTGAATACATTGATATAGGAAGTGTTATGGAAAGTCCACATACTTTTGCTAATTCTCAAGATGTTCATTCTTATGTTTTTAGAAGTGGTAGTCAGGGAAAAAAGTCCCAACCTCAGAGTACAGCCAATCCTCTGGGGATAAGATAAGCAAGTATAACACTGCTTTGGCATTAACAGAAGGTAATTATAAGTCTTGGAATAAAGAAACCAATGCATTAGGTAAATATCAATATCTATGGAGCCATCATGGTGACAAGATAAAAGAAATTACCGGAGTGTCTTCAATGGAAGATTTTATTAATTCTCCTGAAAGTCAAGAGAAGTACCATACTTATAACATGGAAAAAAATGTTATACCAACCGCTGAAAAGTATAAAAAGAATTATCCTATAGTAAATGCTCCTACCGAAGCGTTTATGGGATTAATTCATTTCTTAGGATCTGGAGGTGCTAAAATCTATTTAGATGAGTTACAGCGAACTAAAAGTTATGAAGCAGCTCAATCAGCTATTGATGCAGATATTTATAAGAGAACTGGAGGTAAACCTCCTAAAAATATGAAAGTAGTTGATTATTTAAATAAACTCTTAAGCTCAGGAAATTAATTATCTTTGTAAAAAGTTTTATCATGCCATATATTAACGGAAAGTACGTATTACCTAATAAATCTCAAAGCAGTTCTTTACCAGCTTTAGAAAACTTAAGATCTAACTATCAGAATACTGGTACAGGACAGTTTAATCCAGTGTATAAAAGATTTCCAGGCTTCTTAGATGAATATAAAGATTATATTGATAATACAAGTACAACTCCTTTAAATTCTGATTTTGAGGAAATTAGAGCATTGAATCAAGACACAGGAGAAAAACTTGCAAGATCTTTAGGTAAGTTTGGAGTTAATGCTTTTTCTACAGCATTAGATGGAACTGTGGGTTTATTTACAGGTTTAGCTGCAACAGTGGATGGAGATGATAAAACTGGGTTTATAGATAATCCTTTTTCAAGAGCACTAAATGAGTGGTCTCAAAAAGCTAATGAGTCTTTATCTATTTATAGAACTCAAGATTATGAAAACTCAACTATTCTGGGAAATGCATTTAGTGTTGAAGGTATAGGTAATTTTTGGGGGGATACAATATTCTCAAATGCTGGATATGCAGTGGGCGCTATTGCAACAGGTTTTGGTGCAGGTTCAGCAGGTAAGGCTGTAGGTAAAGCTGCTTTAAGAAATTCATACAAAGCTTTAGGCAGAAATGCAGATGAAATATTTAACGCTATTAAAGCAGGTAAAGTAGCTGAGTATTCAGATGATTTAGTTAAAGCTGCTAAAAAAATTAATAGGTGGGACACTGGTAATCAGTTTGTTTCCTCTGCTTTAGCTTCTATTGGTGAAGCTAGGATGGAAGCTTTTGAGGCTGAGAAATCCTTAGTTGAAAATTTAAAACAACAGGGTATTTGGGATAATTTATCAGAAGCTGAACAAAATAATTTAAGAGAGAATACTATGAACACAGTATTCGGAACTAATATGGCACTCTTAACAGCTTCTAACTTATTTCAGTTTGGTAAAGCTTTTTCAAAGCCTTTTGCTGAGGCTTCTACAACCTATAACTTATTTAGAAATGGTGAAAAGTGGGCTGCAAATCCACAAAAGTATTTATTAGGTAAATCTTTATTTAAACTTAGTGCAGCGGAAGGTTTAGAAGAAGGTTCTCAATTTGTAACTGCGGAGACGACAAAACATTTTATGGCTCATAGAGCTAAAGATCCAAACGCTGAAACAACATACAATGACTATGTTAACTCTGTTTTGTTTGGATTAGGACAAGCCACTACAAAAGAAGGCTGGGAAAATATGGTAGCTGGGGCCTTAATAGGAGGTGGAATGCCTGCAATGACTCCTTTTAAAGATTCAGCAGGAAAAGAAGTTTCTAAGTTTGGTCAATACTTACCGTTTTCTAATGTAAGAAAAATGGCAGGAGAAATGGCCCAGGAAAATGCCAAAAATCAACAAGCTGCGGAAGACTTAAATACTTATGAAGGAAAAGTTAAAAGTGTTTTAAATGATAAGATAGGACAAAGTATTGAACAGTTAAAAGCTGCTTTAGGAAAACCTGTTGAAGAACAGAATGCTCAGCAGATTAAAGAACTTAGAGATGGAGTAGTTAGAAGTATCTCATTAGCTAATGAGATGTTTAAAGATATTCAAGATAATAATTTTTATGGATATAAGAATAAAGAAGCACAAGAATTAGCTAACCTAGCTTTTACTTATATCAAAACAGGTAGACTTCAAGAATTTAAGGAGTTTTTACAAGAAGCTAAAACCATTGCTCCAGAAGAGTTAAAAGCATTAGGAATTGAGTCTATTACAGATGTGGAAACTGGTAAGTCTGAAACAATAGATGCTAATGAAGCTATGTCTCCTGAACAAATTGCTCAAGAGAGAATACAGAGAATTGATAAGATGCTTCAAGACATTGATAAAGTTGCAGAGTACTATCAAAAGGTTACACAGGTAACTGGGGGAAGACTAAACTCCGGAGCCCATTTAGACCTTACATCTCTTCTTTATTCACAGGATAAAGTAGATAAAAGAGTTCAAGAGTTAACTAATAAGTTAACTAAGGCTGTTTCATTTGACTTAGATTACGACACTAAAAGTTTTGATGTAACTAAACCTGCAAAGAAAACTAGTACTAAGACTACTCTAGAAGATGCATTAAATGATACAGTAGATAACATAAAAGATAAGTTAGATCCAAGTGTTTCAGCACTAGAATTAATTCACCAATTAACATCAAAAGATAAAAAAGCAAGAGATAAAGCTTTAGAGCAATTAAAAACTTTAGTACAAGCTCGAACAATTGAGGATGTCTTAGAATTAAAAGATGGAATGACTACTAAGGAATTTCTTCAAGATATTGTTGACTTGTCAAAATTAGTTTCTGATAGACATTACTTAAGTAGAGTTATTAATAGTGCTCTTACAGATCCAAAGAGGTTTAATGATACCAGAGTAAGTCAAGAAGATTATAGTATTGAAAAAGAATTTGAAACTAATAATTTTCCTTTTATTCAAAAATATAGAGCAGAGAGATTGGCTTTTGCAGAGATTCAAAAAGAAGTGCAAAATTTAATTAGAGAAAATCAAACTATCTCTAGTTTAAATTACGAGAATCCAAATGGAGAGGCCGAAGATTTTAAAAAGGAAATCACAACCTTAGACCAAGAGTTTCTTCCAGAAAATGAACAGACTAAATATGTTTCCTGGGAAACTTTTATTCGTACTGTTGGTGATCAGACTACTGCGTCTCCGGGTACTCCAGAGTACTCTTGGTATAAATGGTTTTTAAGAACTAGAGATTTAAGTAAATACACTTTTATTACTCAAACTGTTTACACTGTAATACCTGAGTTTAGAGATAAGTTACCCTTCTTTATTCCTAGTTTAGGTAAATACATGACTGTGGCTGAAATAGGTGACAATCAAGAATTATTAAAAGAGGCCTCAGAAGACATTAGAATAATAGTTAATAAACAAGGGACTATTATTGTAGATGAACACTTTCCTATTTCAATCTCTTTAAGTTTACCTACTTACACTTATGATAACCCAACCTCTTCAAGATTTGGGCAATTTAGATTTGCTGTAAATCATCTTGAGAAGTTTTTAATAGATGAAGGTGTTGATCCAGATCAAGTTGAAGAAATCATCAAAAATACTTTAGCCAGTGGTGCCGAAGAGTATCAAAAGTGGAGAGAAGCTGTCAAACAAAAATCTGTACAATTAACTGTAGCAGCTTTAAATCCCGGAGCTAGAAATTCTGATAACTCAGATTTATATCCTATTACTGAGGGAGTACTAACACCTTTACAATACGATGAGTTGGCTGATAATCCTGGTTTATTGGATATAAGGATTGAAACTTTTTCTGTTACTGAGGGAGGAAAAGTTAAAGAGTCTACTATGACTATTAATGGAAAATCTTTTAAAGTAGCAACTGGACTCCCTTACTTAATTAGACAAGGTATTCCAACAAGAATTAATAAAAAGACTTTAAGTGATAAGGATGTAGAAAGAGTTTACAATTTATTAAAATATGCTGCAAATAACAGAGATTCTTTAAAGGGTATAAAAGATCATTTGAGAACTTTTGTAAATATGTTTGCTAAGTCGGGCTCTCCATTTACTTTTTATATTAGGGAGACTCCAGAAGGTTTTGATGTAAGATTTGGTAAGGACTCAATTAGTTCAACTGAATTATTATCTGATCCAGCAAAAATACAAAGCTTTAAAAACTTTTTGTACACTAAAGAGTACAATATTGATAAAAAGACTTTAGATAACTCAGATGCTTCTACCTATGTTAAACTTGATATTGAAAAGGGTACTTTAACTCAGAAAAATTATGGTAATTATAAATCTTATTTATTTGATCCAGCGGAGAAAAAGTTCACTATTTATTCAACTAGAATACCTTTAACTGAGGAAGGGGACTTAGATTTTGATAGGTATTTAAAAGAGGCTCCTAGATTAAATCCAACTTTTCAATTTACTACTTCAGAGGTTAAAGATTTTAAAGTGGAAGTTCCTAAGACTACTCAAACTAATAAAGAGCCCTTAGTTCAGGTTAAGAATACTCAAACGCAATCTCCTATAATCCCAACAATTATAGCAGAGGATTTAGGAGTTTCCACTTCAAGTATATCTTTAGCATCTTTACCAAAAGAATCAACTATATATGATTTAACACATTTGATTGGAACTGAGATCACTCTGGGTAACAGAACTGGTATTTTAAACATTTCAAGCGGTGGTATAGTAACAATTGAAACTCCTACGACTATTTATGAGTTAGAAAATGCAGCTGATCTAGATATAAGTCATTTAATTAATCGGGATGGGTTACAATATGGAATAGAATATGAAGTGTTCTCAGCTACTACTGAACAATTATTAAATGCTAGGTATCAAGTAAGTAGTGTTAATGAAGAGAGTGTTACAATTAATGATGTTCCTTATGAACTTATTTTAGATAATATTGGTAATATTATTGGACTAAGATCTTATGAAAATCCAGATCAACTACTTACTAATGAATCAATGTTGATCGTTGCGGAAATTCATAGAAATAAACTTGAGTATAAGACTTCATCTTTAGAAGCTGAAGAAATCTCTGATGAGAAGCTCTTAACCTTAAATGAGGCTCAAATTTTAAATACAATTTATAACGAGAACTTTACAGAGGAAATTGGAAACTTAATTGACAATCTTTACGAAGAGAAAAATTTAAATGAATTTGAAAAGTATAAATTAGAGCTTTGGTTATTTAACACTTTAGATAAAGTTGATAACTTATTAAGAACTGATTTTCAAGACAATGAAATTATTAACGAAGCTTTTGAGAATTTAAGATTAATGTTAAGAATGTTGTATCTTAACAATCCTAAAATTGAAGAAGAAAAAACTATAATACCAGATGCAAAAAGTCGTAAAAAAACTACTGTTAAATTGCCTAAGCAAAAAGCAAAAGCAATTGCTAAAGAAACAAAAGTAACTAAACCTAAAAAGGAAAAAAAGGTCAAAGTTAAAACAGAGAAACAAGTAGCAGCTGTAAAAAGAGTAAAACAAGCTCCTCCTTCTAAAAACTCAGAAACTCCAGAAGATTTTGATTCTTTGTTTAGATTAGGTACAACAGGTAATAAAGATACTGGTGTAGCAAGATCTTGGTTTTCTCAAGCTTTTAAAAATGCAGTTATTCAACCTGTGTTTGGACTGATTGATGATATAGCTACAGCTAAAGTAGTTTCAGGTACTAGAGTTTTATTATCTAATATAGCTGGAGATAATGAGTTATTCCATGAAGGTTTTCACTTAATAACTTTACATTTACGTAAAGAAGCTACTAAGGCTTATAATGATCTAAGAAAGAGACTAGGAAATAAAATTGTTAGAGTTCAATCTGGAAAAACATTTGTTGATAAAAAGGGTAAAGACTTAACTGATAGAGAAGCTGATGAGTATTTGGCTTATCAATTTGAAGACTTTATGCTTAATCCTGATTATAAGTTCCCAGCTTCAACTTCTAACTTATTTTCAAAAATTCTAGACTTTATTTCTAAATTCTTGGAATTTTTCGGAATTAAACTTCCAAATTATACTTCTAAAAACTCTGTTGAGAAATTATTTAAGTTTGCCAAAGAGGCTAAAAATTTACAATTAATTGATTCAGCCGTTGAAGATTCTTTGTATAGAATCAGATTTAAAGATAAATTTAATGAGGACGGCTCACCTAAAGCTGTAAAAGCAGATGTAGTGATTAAGACTACATCTTATTTAAACTATGAGTTTTTTAGATTAATGGCTAATCCAAATTTGGATATATCTAAATTAAATACAGTTGAAGCTAAATTAATTATTGATCCAGAAACTCTGTATAGTTTTAGTTCTGATTCTTCTAATTTATATAGAAGATTAAGAGAGAAGGTTTTATTTGATGCGCAGAGATCTGCAAATTCAGATTCTACAATTCCAGAAAAAATGGCTGGGCTATTAGTATCTTGGGACTTAGTAGATGAATTTATTAATTATCATAAAGAGTTCTTAACTTCTTATGGTTTGAAGTCTCTTGATTCTATTGAAGAAAGTGATGAGGAAACAAATGAGGCTTTAAATGATGTGGCAGGGCCTTCTAAACCCTCCTCAGAAATTAATTGGAAAACTAGAATGCCTGATGCTATTAAACTTTTAGTAGCAAGTTTACCTACTATTGTTGAAGACTCTTCTAAGTTAAAAGATGCATTACTAGTTAAACAAGTGGAATTTGACAGGGTAATAACTATTCTTCAAAATGATCTTGGTAATCTTGAAACTTATCAAGAGATGGTAGATAAGTTAGAATTAAGAAAAGATGATTACCCTTACTACAAATACATACTTCAGAGTTTATCTTCCCAGGATAAATATGGTACTCGATTAAAACTAGATTTTTTTAGTTTCTTTTCCAAGCATAAACAAGAGGTAGTTAAAACTTTAGTAGATTCTAATGAAGTAACAATACGTAATGCTTTTGAAGAACAAGCAGCTGCCCGAACAATGTTGAATTGGAAAGCAGAAGTGTTTGAAAAAGGAGAATATACAATAGATAATAAAGGGCAATTTTTTGTAAAAGTTCCAAAAGAAGTTTTAACAGATATTGATAATTTAGACAAGGCTTTTGAAACCCTAAATAAATTGGGACTAATTGTACTACCAGAAGCTCAGGCTTTAATTAAAAATAATCAAGTTAACTCTGAAATCTTTAAAAGTAATTACAGATATGTGATTAAAGATATTGTTGAGTTATCAAATAAAAAAGAAGGATTGTTAATTGAGGAATTATTTTCCAAGAAATTAAAGTCTTACAAGCGTCTTGAAACTCTAGCGACTCTTATTTCATCTTTTAATCAGGATGAGATGCAACTTTCTTTTATCAATCAAGATGGTAAATCTGAATATGCAATTACCTTAAATACTTTTATTTCTAGAACATTACAGAAACTACAAAAAGCTGTTCCTAAACACTTAATTCCTTGGTCTAAATCAAATCCAATGGGGAACCCTTTAACTAGGAATTCTAGATTTTTAAAGCTTCGGGATCAAATAAGTGTAAATAATTTAAAGGGAATAGAGAGTAATGAAGACGGTGTTAAAACTACTAAAGCAGATAATCCTACTTTTATTGTTCAGTATGCTAATGCCGTTTTAAGTGGTATAAACCCACTTCATAGATCTTCGGTTAGATCAGTAGAATACGCTGTTAATAGTCCTATTGACACTTCGTCTTTTTTAAATGAGACTACATTTGTTAATACTTTTTTACCTTACTTAAAAAATGAACTTCTTGCTATTCAACTTTACCACAATGCAAACTGGGGTAAAAATTTAATGCGATATGATAAGAATGGTGTAGGATTAAGAAGCTTTGATTACCTTGATTTAAAATTAGATGACTTTATAGCTCAGGGTCAAGGTAGAGCTCTTCATGAATTAGATGCTGTCGTTGAAACATTTTTACAACAAGAGACAGTTTTAAATGATATAAAAGAACAAATATCTGATTGGTATAAAAATCAATTAGAACTTAATAGAGAAATCTTTTTTCATAACAAATTAATTGTGCCGCAAGGAGACGACTTTTATCAAATTCCTGGGGTATCAAAAAATTTATTGATTAATCTTGGTGTAATTAGCGCACCAGAAGAAAAATTAGAAAAGAAAGAAGATGATGAAGTAGTTGAGGCTTATGACTTTGCTACTATGATGAGAGTTATTGAGTTATTTACTTTTAATGATTTACAAAGTAAACAGGAGCAAATAAATATTTTATTTGGAGACTTGGCTATGTTTAAAGATTTTGATGCTTTCAATAAAAGAGCTAATCTTTACACAGCTACTAAACAAAACTCTTTAAATGATAAAGATGTTTTACATAGTTTAGATGAGGCCTTTCCAAGAGTAGATGGATTAAAAAGGGGAGAAAGCTTAAAGCTGTTAGTTATTTCAGATATTGAAAGGGCTTCTACTACTTTAAACTTCGGTAAATATAAGTCTGCGATGAATATAGCAGATGCGCAAGCTTGGATGTCTCCAGATGGTTATAGAGATTTAATTTTAAGATCTGATCCTAATAACTGGACTGAAAAAGTGGAAGTTAGCTGGCAGCATCAAGCTCAACTGTTTGCGCAACACATGCTGAATAAGGGGCTTCTAAGTAAAGAACAGTATGAATTAAGATTTAAAGAGCATCTTCCTAAAGACTGGGAATTGGGTAAAACCTATATTGTAAAAAGTGAAATTGATACTTTAAATTTAGAGCCGTTAAATATCCAGAAGCCTCAGGGAATTGGCCCATTAGAGCATAAAGATACGGCTGGATTATTTGTTCCTCACTCAGTAAAAACATCTGTAGTGATGATTAACACCTTAGACTTTAAACCAGATTCTCCATTAATGAAACTGGCTGAGGATATGTTTAAGAATGGTTTAGATATTGTTCAAACAGCTTCTTCTTCTAAAACTTCAGGATTAAAACCTCAACCTACTTTTGTATTTGAAAATGATAAGTTAGTGTACAAAGGTTTTGACTCAGAGTTTATCTCTGGTTTAAATTGGGACTATATTGGTATTCAAAATCAGATTGAAAACAAGTACAAAAAGAAAACTACTTATGCTACTCAATTAAGAAAACAACTTTTAAACAACCTTAAAGCTTTATTTAGTTCGGAAGATCGTCAAAATACAGAACAGAAGTATCATGACTTAACTAATTTACGCACTAAAAAAGCTAAGGAGGCTCTACTTGAAAAATTAGGACTGTCTGGTGAGAAAAACTATGAGTTAATTAAAACTCGTTTAATTGATGCTTTTAAAAATAAATCAATTACTAGAAATGAAATTGAAGGTATTGCAATAGCTTTAAGTGATCCAGATATTAAAATGTTTGACACATTAATTACAAAGCCTAAAATTGAGAACATTATCTTCTCCTTCTTTAGATCTGATGTTATTAATAAGAAAGTCAGAGGAGACATGTTTATTCAAATGTCTAATGCTGGAACAGGTATAGATCTCAATACTTATATTGCAACAGATGGTAAAACTATTGCAGCTGAGTGTGCTATTCCATTACCTTCTGAGTGGTATTCTTGGGTAGTAAAAGAGTTTGGAAGTCTAGAGAATTTTAACAGAGAAATTAGAAAGCCTAATCAAAAGATTATTGATCCGGAACTTCTTGAATTTCCTGCAAATAGAATTCCATGTCAGGCACCTAACCTTATTGATGTGTTTAAAGTTAAACAATTCTTACATCCTTTTACTGGAAATAAAATTATTTTATCAGAAGAACACAGTACTAAAACAGGTTCAGACTTTGACGTAGATAAATTATTATCCTACTTAAACAATGCTTATATTGCAAATGGTAAAATTAATTCTATTCAATATCCTAGCAGCTTAACAGAGGATTATTTGAAAACAGAGTGGAGTAGATTAGCTGGAAATAAGGAGTATGCTGAAGTCCTATCTGAACTTAAGGATAGAAGTCTAGATATTGAAGCTTGGAAAAATAACTTTGAAAGTGTTGGATCTATTGAAGATCTATTCACTTCTGTGTCTATTAATGATGCCCAAATTGCTTCTGTTTTAAGTAGAAGATCCATTGATGCTATTAACTTTTTACAGTACTTAAACTCTGTTGATACTACTTTAACCAGGGAAGAGTTTGTAGATAAATGGCTGGGTAAAAATGTAGAAGAATACGTATCTTTTGAACACATAGACAATGAACTTCATAGAATTACAAAAGAGATTGTGTTGCATAAAAACTATTTTAACCAATTAATGCAACCTACTGATAAGTCTGCGGACATAGTAAAAGATGAAATCTTAAAGTATAGAGAGACTCCTACTACTAAGTTTAGTAACTTAATTACATTTTCACATAATTTAGATAAGACTAGAAATGCAAGAGTTGCAGGTGCAGGAATTGGAGTAGTGGCCAATCAGCAATCTTCACACGTATTAACTCAACAATTTCCTTTAAGAATTAATGCTCCTGTAATAAACAAATTTTTTCCTAGCGAAACTAGATTTTATATAGGACAAAGTTTAAAAACTAAAGAGGGGCATGATATTTCTGATATTCAATCAGGTATGTTAACAGGTTTTATAGATATGGAGAATAATGACTTCATTCTTTATTCAAATATTTATGGAAACATGTTATCTGTGTTTAATTATTTACTACGTGTTAGTCCAGAAGGATCTCCCTCACCCAGCTTTAAGCATTTAATTAAACTGTTCTCTCAAGCTATTGTAAAGGAGTATCAAAATGACTTAGCTAGTTCCGCAGGACTTTTTTATGATGTAAAGGGCTTTGCAGATAAAAAGGTAGGAATTGTAAGAAAGCTGTTTTTTGCTACAGGGTATAAGGGTATTACTGAAACTGTTATAAGAAACAAAGAGTTAACTCAAAGAACAGTTCCTCTCTACACTTTAGTTGAAAGAAGTTTAAAAGGAGACAGAGAAGCTCAAGCAACTATAAGTGCTTATTTAGAGAAAGTTCCAAATTTAAATAAAGAGTTTTTTGATAATTTAGAAGCTAAACTAGAAAACCAAGGTTATATCTTAGATTTACTTCTATACTATGAAGAACATGCTAGGTATTTGTCTAGATTAGAACAAGTATCAAGACCTGATGCTGCTTTTCAGAAAAATCGGTCTGAAATTAGACTTATGGATGCATTTAAAACTGATTTATTTGAATCAGGGTACTTTGACTCAAATGATCTAGAAAGAATGTTTAATGAGACATTTATTAAAGAATTTGACACTACTAGGCAAACTGCAAAAGAGGCTTATTCAGAATTCTTTTTAACCGATAATCCTTATTTAAACAAGAAGTTTAATGAGCTGGCCCAGAGGTTAGTAACTCAAAAGAAATCTACAGAAGATATGGAGAGTTCTTTAATTGTAACTGAAAACTACTTTATAGGATACATTATTAATAAAATGATTAGTGCTCCGGATTATTATCACAACTTATTTACTTCGGATAATAATTTAAGTAAACAAATTTATCAGCTACAAAATTCCGATACTAAAGTTAAAAATAACCCAGTAATTAAAGCTCTGTACCCAATACTTAATCCTGAAAATAAGAAGCAAAGAAGATCACTAGGATTTGATTACATTCAATTTCATAATGCGAAAATGGATGTTTTTAAAACAGATGCTATGGTAGATGCATTAATGGAATTGTATGAAATACCAGAGACCAAAGAAATAGCTAAAAATATAGTTTTACACTCAATAATTACAGCAGGACTTCAGTACACTCCAACTAGTTACCAAAATTTGATACCTAATGAAATTTACTTTACTATAGTTAAACCAGCGATTGAAGAGTACCTAGCTAAGTATATTAATTCTCAAGAAGTTACAGATAAAGTTTGGCAACAGTTTATGTGGGAATTAAGAGCTAATAGACCTATGGACTCCAAGGTAGTTACTACAACCAGCTTTAAGTTTGAAAGTGGTAAAAATAAACCTACTTATGTACATAATGGATATAAACACAAGGCTTTTGAAGGTATCTCAGATGAATTAGTGTCTATTTATGGGAATAAAGCTGATTTTGGTTTATTAAAAGTTTTACCCGCTCCTAGTGAAGATGGAGAAGTTTATTGTGGAATGCTACTTAAAAGAGGAAAAGTCTTAATTCCAGCATTGTGGAAGTACACTGGGCTAGACACAAATGATGGTAGCCCAATTTATGTAAGAATCCCAACTGAGGGCGAACAAAATAAGCTTTTTGAAGTACAAAATACTCGAATTAATTCTCCTGAAGAGATAACTTCAGAGTTTAATGAGGTTGTAGAAGTAGAAACTGTTGATATTAGTAAGATTGAGAAGTTAGAAAGAGTTGAAAAGACTGAAACTACACAAAGTTCTATTAATATTTATGCAGGTACTAATGAAAATGCTGATTTAAGTAATTTTGCAATTAGACCTTTTACATATAACGGTACTAGCTATGATTCTGTAGAACAAGCCTTTCAAGCTGCAAAAGCAGGATATGTAGAAAGTAGTCCTTTTAATTTAGATCTGGAAGAAAAAATACTTAATACTAAAAGTGGATCTGAACTTAAGAAATTAGGAAGACAGTTTAAAAATCTAGATTCTGAAACTTGGGATAATAATGCTTCTAGAATAATGAAGAATTTATTATTAGAGTCATTTAAACAGAATTCTAAAGCTTTAGAAAAATTATTAGCTACAGGAAATGC
>Ga0075163_10002351_pt1 | contig 25502 bp, 22 predicted proteins | sample JI1023141ADNA_FD_71478 | JGI IMG/M metagenome (GOLD analysis project Ga0075163, IMG submission 71478) | Wastewater effluent complex algal communities from Wisconsin, to seasonally profile nutrient transformation and Carbon sequestration -... | ecosystem: Engineered > WWTP > Effluent > Algae... | reverse complement strand
TCGACCATCGCTGCGGCGATTTCACCACACTCTCTGTCGTGCACTTCCCAGGCGACGATGCGGCGGCTCCAAATATCGACGACCATGTACAGGTAGAAGTACACCCCGCGGACTGCGCTCCGGAGATAGGTGATGTCCCACGAGTAGACCTGATTTGGCCCCGTGGCGGTGAGCGACCTCGGACGGCCCCGTGGCGGCCTGGAGCGGGCGCGATGGACCTGCAGGCCGCGCTTGCGCAGCAGCAGGTACAGGTGAGATTCGGACGCGATGTACACGCCGCGGTCGGCGAGGTGTGGAACGATCTGGCGGGGTGACTGGTCGCGGAACTCCGGCGAGTTGGCGTGCGCGAGCAGGCGCTCGTCCTCCTCGTCCGTGATCTTGTTGCTCGGCGGCGTCGAGGGTCCTCGCCGGCGATCTTCGCCGCCGCCGACTCGCCGCCACCGCTGTACCGTCCGGCAATCGAGGCCCAGGAGCTCGCAGGCCCGCTCCTGTGACGCTCCTGCCGCCGTCGCGTCCGCGACCAGCCGCAGGATCATCGTCCGCTCCTGGGCTCCGTGTCGTCGTCCTCGCCTCCCATGAAGGCCTGGAATTTTTTTTGGAGCACGAGCAGCGCGGCGGTCTCCGCCAGCGCCTTGTTCTTGCGCGCCAGCTCCCGCTCGAGCTCGCGGATCCGCTTCGCGTCCGCGCTACTCGTCTGCTTGTCGGTACGCCCGCCGAACTCGGCCCGGGCGCCGCGCTGCACGACCTCGCGCCACTCACCGAGAGTCGCCAGGTGCAGCCCGCGCTGGCGCAGGAAGCCCCCGAGCTGCTCGTCGGACAGCCCCTGCGCGTCCATCACCACCGCGAGCTTCTCGTCGCTCGTCCAGTCCTGCGGGCGTCTTGGAGCGGGTTTGGGCTTCTCGTCGTTCTTCGGCGTCACTTGACTCCTCATACCTGCACTTTTACGCCAGCGAAACAACAGCGAGGGCGCCAGTCCCATTTCCTCGGCCAAAGCCTGCACCGATTGCCCGGACGTGCTCATCTTCCGCACAGCCGCTGCCCGAAACTCGGCCGTGTACTTCTTCCTCGTCTTGGCACTCATCGCCGGACCTCCAGCGCAATCTTCACGAGGATCGCCCCGGGTACGCTCTCCTCGTCCACCCGAAACCGTACTCCCCTCGGGATCACCACGAGGAGCTCCTTCGGCTTCGCTTCGCTCTCCGACGCCTCCTCCGTCCCATCCTCGAGCAACACCTCAAACTCGGTCTCGCTCTGCTCTCCGCCCAGATGGGCCCCTGGTAAATTCATCTCTGCTGGTTCTTCTCTCGCCCCTTCAGTGGTTTATCGGTGAAGGCGGCAACTATCCTGACACAGGGGGGGGACCGCCGCTGACCAGTCCCGAGATCGAGGCGCCGTAATCAGGAGACTTGACTCCCGGGGACCATCGGACTGAGCCTCTCACCCATGTCCTCCGACACCTTTCGCTATCGCGTCGTCGCCGTGCAGGGCCGCGACGTCGCATCGGCGCCCCGAGTTCCACGCGCGTAACCTGAGCCATGGCAAGCCGATGTCGTCCAGCGGATCGAGCATCACGCAGCCAGCGCCGCCAACAGCAGTGGAGCTGGGACGTCGACACGAGCCTACTGTGGCGCCGCATCGCCGTCCATGCGGCCATCGGCGATCGCGGCGACGCGAGGCAGGCGATGGCGCAGGCGCAGGCGCAGTCGAAGAAGCCGCCGAAGGAGCTCAATGCTGCCAATCGCCGATCAGAAGCCAGCGGGCGGGCCGCCCAAGGTCGGCCCATTGGCCAACAGATCTGCGACCCGCCTGAAGGCGTTACGCCCCCGACGTGGCGTGATGTGCGGGTGGCGGCCCCTGGTGAAGCGCTCGAGATCCCGGTCGCCGAGCCAGACGAGGCGTGGTGGGCGCGCTCGTGGCGGAGCTTGTCGCGAAAACCCAAGAGGGCGTCGGCGGCGTACTCGCGCGGGCGTGCGGGCGAGAGCTCGAGCTCGCGCTGCTCGCGGCGCCACAGACGGTCGATGCTCTGGTGGAGGAACTCGTGGACATAGCCGGCGATCTCGCGGTTGGAGTCCCTGCCTAGGACCTCGAGCACGCGCTCGTGGTGGTCGCGGCGGGGTAGGCCCGGATGAACTCGACGAAGACCGATGCGCGTGGAGACCGCCCAGGGCCGGTTCGGATCAGAACGGGACGCGCGCGACCAGCTCGCCGGGGAACTCGTCGTCGCCGATGGGGTCGGTGTGGCCGAGGCCGAGCTGGCCGTGGTCGTTGAGCCCCCAGCAACGCAGGCTGCCGTCGATCAGCACGGCGCAGGTCGAACCGCCGAAGTGCGCGTGGATCGACCGGACCTCGACGTCGCCGAGCTCGACGGCGACGGGGCTCGACGAGTCGGCTATCGTGCCGTTGCCGAGTTGGCCGTTCTTGCCGCTGCCCCAGCACTGGACCTTCGCGTCGACGAGGGCGCAGCTGTGCCCGCTGCCGACCACGACCTGTGTCGCGGCGCCGCCAAGGTCGACGCTCACATCGGCAGGCATCAGGCCCACGCCATCGCCCACGTTCATGTTCGTGCCGGTGCCCAGCCGTCCGTTGGCGCCGAAGCCCCAACAGCGGACCTTGCCGGCTTCCATCATCAGCACGCAGGTGTGATAATTGCCGGACGCGAGCTGCGTCGCGGGTCCGCCAAGGTCGACCGGAGCCGGCGGCATATCATCAGGTTTATAGCCGACGCTCATTATGTGACCGAGGCCGAGCTGGCCGTGGTCGTTGCGGCCCCAGCAACGCACCACGCCGCGGGGCTGTCGGACGCAGGTGTGGTACCAACCGAGCGAGACCTCCTGGACGCTGTCGATATCGATCGCGTTCTCGCCGGGGGATAAATGCGTCGCGGGGGCGTCCTCGGTGCCCAGGGCGCCGTCATTGCCGAAGCCCCAGCAACGCAGCAGATCGCCGGGGAGGCGCGCGCAGGTATGGACCCCGCCGGCGGCGATCGCCAGCACGGCGGCGTCGACGGCGACGTAGGGGGGCGGCATGTCGTCGGGCATCGCGCCAAGGTTGGACACGTTGCCATAGCCGAGCCGACCGAAGCCCCCGAAGCCCCAGCAGCGCATCTTCATGGTGTCGAGCAGGGCACACGTGTGGTTCGCGCCGGCGTCGATCCGGGTGACGCCGCCGCCGACGTTGACGTCCGGGCGCGGCAGCTCGAACGCGTCGTCACCCAGGTCGAGAACTTCCCCATCCTCATCCCAATAGCCCACGTCGTCCTCGTAGCCCAAGGCGCCATACTCGCCAAAGCCCCAGCACTTCACTCTGCCGCCGGTCAGGAGGACGCACATGTGGCTTTGCCCGAGGACGACCTGCTCAAGGACCGTCGGTTCGCAGATAGGGGAGCAGGCGTCGCTCCCGAGGGTATTGCCGTCGTCGCAGCCCTCGCCAGAGGCGGCGTTGACGATCGTGTCGCCGCAATGGGATTGTGTGCAATTGGCGTTGCAGACGGTGGATTCGCCGAGATCGTCGCAATCTTCCATCGGATCGACGACGCCGTTCCCGCAGGTCGTCAGGACGCAGGCGTTCGAACATTCGTCGCCGTCGCGGGGGTTGCCGTCGTCGCAGCCCTCGCCGGGGCTCTTGACACCGTCGCCGCAGGCCGGCAGGCGGCAGGCGTTGGTGCAGTAGTCGGCGTCCTCCTGGTTGCCGTCGTCGCACTCCTCCGGGGGCTCGGATACGCCGTCGCCGCAGATCGGGGCGGGGGTCGTTGTGGAGCCGTCGGAGGGGGTCGTCGTCGAGGTGCCGGGCGGGTCGCCGGTCGAGGAGGTCGGGGCGCCGGTCGTGTCGTGCGTGGTGACGCCGGTCGTGCCGGTCGAGGTCGCGGGGTCCGACGGATCGTCGGAGATCCCGAAGGTGTCCAGGCCACACGCTCCGAGGCATACGACGCCCACGAATCTCGTCCACGCCAACATGCCCGGCTCCGGCGGCGATTTTACCGCGACTGTGGCCGGATGTCAGTTGGCCTGGCGGAGGGCGCGGCCGCGGGACTGGTGGCCGCGAACCGGCTATTGCAGGGGCAGGCGCTGGCCGGCGGCGCGTCCGGCCTCATGGGCGCGGCTGCGGCGGACGCCGGTCTTGGCCATCGTGCGGATGTGCGGGTGGCGGCCCGAGCCCCGACTCCGACGTCCGCCTCGTGGGCGCGGTTGCGGCGGACGCCGGTCTTGGCCATCGTGCGGATGTGCGGGTGGCGGCCCGCCGCCGCAGACGAGCCGGCCCTGAACGACGGGGGTTATCGGCTCGCCGTCGACTCTGGCGACCTCGACGGCGACGGCGACCTCGACCTCGCCGTCGCCGGCTTCTACAGCACCGAGGACGGCACGACAACTGCTGCGTCCTCACCCGCTACCTCACGCTCCTCTTCAATAACGGCGGTGGCGCCTTCGCCGTCGTCGGCCCCGACACCGCCGTGACCAACTGGCCGATGGCAGAGGCTCCTCGTCCTCCGCAACGACGGCGCCGGCACCTTCACGCCCGACGACGACGGCCCCGAGCTACTCGGCGAATTCGCCGGCTCGCTGCGCCCCGCCGACCTGGACCGCGACGGCGACATCGACCTCGCGACCGTCCGCGTCGACGCCGACGGCCCGAAGAAGGACGGCTGGGCCAACACCGCGGCCGGCCTGCACGTCCTCCGCAACGCCGGCGACGGCACCTTCACCACCAGCAAGTACGCGCTCGGCCGTGACCTCGTCGCCGTCGCCGTCGCCGACCTCGGACCTCCGTGCTTCCGCCGCCACGCGGTCGCTCGTCGCCGCGAGCGCGTGCTTACCCGATCACCCGCGAGACTTGGTCGACCCACAGGGCGCGGAAATCGGCGAACGTGCCCACGAACACACTCGCGCTATGTCCGCCGCCTCGTGAACTGTTACCGTGCTGGGATGAGAACAGTCGGCCCTGATACGACCAATATGGCCCTGGCTCCGAGACAAGCGGGTGCGTCCGGGATCGCTACCCTGAGCGATACGACAATTCGAAAGGTGCGTATCGGCATCATGATCTCGACCGGACTCGCCTCGCTCCTCATCGGTACGGCTCAATTGTCCTTTGTCGCACATGATGACGCGTGGGAGAGAATCAACGGTTTTGCATACTTGGGGACCTCCGTTGGATGCTTCACCGCGTTGGCGCTGAGCTTGACGCGCTGGCTCAAGCTCTCGGAGATCGCTATGCTATTGACGGCTTATCTCGGGACTGCGGGGGTCGTCGTCACAGGACCGTCAGATTCCGCCGTGGTGGTGGGAGCCTCGGCATATAGCCTGGTCATACTGCTGCCTGGCCTCATGATGCGTATCCGTTCCCGACGTACGAGTGCGATCAATCTGGCGATAGCGTGCCTCGTCTATATCGCCTGTATGTTCTTGAGGGTAATCCTTCACGGCGACAGGAGCGTAGGGCCCACTTTCGGCGATCTCATCGCCAAAGCGCTCGCGCCGCCTCTCGCCTACATCATGGTGTGGTTCATGGTCCGCGCCGTATACAGCCGCGTCCTCGAGGCCCTCGCCGAGAGCGAGCGCTCGCGCAACGCCCTGCGGATCACGCTCGATCGCCAGGTCGCGCTCAACGACGCCCTCGTGCGCTTCGTGCCGCAGGAGTTCCTTACGAGCCTCGGCCGCCACGACATCTCCGAGGTCCGGCTCGGCGACAGCGTGACCAGGCCGATGTCGATCCTCTTTGCCGACATTTACGGCTACACCAGGCTCGTCGAGGGCATGACCCCGGCTGCCACGATTGAGATGCTCAACGAACTGTTCGGCGCCCTCGAGCCAGCAATCCACGACCATGGTGGCTTCATCGACAGCTACATCGGCGACGCCGTCATGGCCCTGTTCGACGGCCCCCCGAGCAACGCGATCGACGCAGCGATCGCCATGCTGCACTCGCTCGCACGCCACAACGAGGCCCGCGGCGCCGAAGGGCGGCCACCGATCGCGCTCGGCATCGGCATCAACACGGGCGTCGTGACTCTCGGCACGAACGGCGGCGCGAAGCGCCTCAAGTGCAGCGTGTTCGGCGACAGCGTCAACCTCGCCGCCCGGATCGAGCACCTCACGCGTCGCTACGAGACCCCCCTGCTAGTCAGCGAGCACACCCTCGAGCACCTCGCCGATCGACACGCCTATATCGTTCGCGCAGTGGACCGCGTCCGGGTCGTCGGCCGCTCCCACACAACGACGCTGTTCGAGATCTACGACGCGGACCCCGAGCCACGCCGCGCCCGCAAGCGACTCGTCGAGCCCGAGTATGCCGCTGGGCTCGCCGCATTCTACGAGCGCCGGTTCGCCGAAGCCCTCGCGACGTTCGAACGCTGCCTCGCCGTCCACGACGATGTCGTCCTCCGCTCCTACGCCGAACGCAGCCGAGCGCTCCTGGCCTCGCCGCCCGACATAACATGGACAGGCGTCGAGGTCCTCACCCAGAAATGACGCAGAGGCGTTGGTGCTGCTCCTCGGGCTCTCGCCGTCGGCGTCAGGGCGCATAGCGCAGGTCGTGGGGCGTCCGCCTGGAGACGGGTCAACGCGGGACGACGGGGGCCACCCTGTCCCGCCCGCTGGCCCGTGGCCCCAGCGACGCGTCTGGACCTGTCACGCCACCGACAGGGCGTACCCGGTCGGGATCGTCATCTCCGGCAGTGCGACGCCGGGCTCGCCGGCGAGATGCGGCAGACGCCGGCGGCGTGACGTGTCAGGTCGACGCGGCGACGCCGAGCTCGGCGAGGCGCGCTGTCACGTGGGCGTGGGCGGCGGGGGTCCAGGAGCACTGCTCGTCCGCGAGGACGAGGAGGCCGCGGCGCACGAGCGTGTCCGCGGCATACGCGACCTGCGGTGCGAGCGTCGGCGACAGGCCGAGGCGTCCGGGCAACTCGCTGAGGCCGCGGCCCGCGGGGCCGACGGCGAGGAGGATGCACAGGGTCTCGACCTCGGCGCGCGAGGGGCGGGGCGAGGCGTCGTCGGCGGCGCTCATCGGGCCTCCGGGGCGGCGAGGAGGCCGTGGAGCTGTAGGTCGTACGCCTCAAGGATGCGGGCGAGCAGGCTCATTAGGGGACGGCCGGCGACGACGGTGCGCGGGTCCTGGCGGGCTTTGCGGGCTTCGCCGAGGTAAGCGTCGATGTCGCCGACGATGAAGAGGCCCTGCATCGCGCGGGTCAGGGCGACGTTCCAGCGCTTCGGCACGTCGAGGAAGGTCGTCGCCTGGGTGTGCACGAGGCTGATGAACACGTATTCGGCCTCGCGGCCCTGGCGGCGATCGAGGGTGCAGACCTCGACGACGACGCGGGTGAGGCCGGTCTGCCCGCGCAGGGCGTCGAGCTTATCGAGGATGTGCTGCTCCTGCTTGCGGTACGGGGTGATGACGAGGACGTGTGGGCTGCGTTCGAGGTTGATGGCGGCGGCGTCGCGCTGGGTGAGCATCTCGCCGATCTTGTCGGCCTCGCCGGCGTTGTGCTCGCCGCGGTCGCGGCCGGCGGCGACCTGGACCAGCTGCACGCGGCACGCTGACTGTTTGGGGGCGACGCTGTCGTACAGGGCCTCCTCGAAATAGAACAGCGCGCGGGGAACCCGCGAGAGGCTCGGGTGCATGCGGTATTGCTTGCGCAGGGTGCCGACGAACGGCCGGACCGCGGTGCGCAGGCCGGCGAGGGTCCGCTCGATGTGCCCGAGCTCCTGCAGCGGTGAGACGTCGAAGCTGGAGATCGGGATGCCGGTCAGCCAGTCGTACACGGACACCGTGTGGGTCGCGAAGCGCAGCGCGATGTCGAGGACGAGGGCGGCCTGCTCGTTCGGCGGGGCGAGCCCGAGCGACGGCAGGTACTTGGTCAGGCCGTTGCGAAAGCCGACGAGGCGCAGCTTCTGGCTGGTGCGCGTGGACCACGGCTGGGCGTGGTAGACGGCGTAGGCGTTCTCGAACAGGAGCGCCGGGGCGCGCATCCGCGGCTCGACGAGGCGAGCGCCGCTGGCGTGGGCGGGCCGCGGGACGGCGAACCCGCGCTCGACGAGAACAGCGAGCGAGCCGGGTTGTTCAGGCGTGTGGGTGCGGAAAACCTGGCGCTGTTCAACACGCCCGCGTGCAGCGACAGGGGCGACGCCAGGCCGTGCAGCAGCTTGACGCTGCGCCGCATGTCCTGCATCACCGCTCGCGCCAGCCGCCCAGCGATGGCGGCCAGCAGCGGCGCGTCGTAGCCCAGATGCACCACCATCGGGCCCGGAAACGAGAGCACCCACTGCCGGTAGCGGAGATCGTTGGGCGCGGGGGCGTGGAAGTTGAGCGCTGTGACGATGGCGCGGCCGCGCACGATCTCGAGGTCCGCGGTCGCCCGTCCGACGGATGCATCCCGCCATCTTCGAGGATGCCGCGCACGATGGCAACCACGGCGCCACGTGTGTGCATCTCCAGCCGCGCGATCCGACGCCCGGCCGACCGAGGACGCATTATCGCCCTCACGCGGGAGATAGCGACGACAATCGCGGAGCGGATCGAAGTGCTCTACAATCGCCGGGTTCGCCGCTCGCCGGATGAAAGCGGCACCGTCAGGGACCTCTGTATTGGGCTCTCCTGGCCATATCCGTGACCGCCGATGCGCGGTGCACATCGACCACGTCACCCACGGATACCCATGCCCTCCACCGCGGCCATCGGCAGAGTCATCGACACCCTTCGCGCCGAGTTTCCGCTCCTTCGCAAGGCCGAGATCACGGCCGACACGGCGCTGCTATCGGCCGGGCTCCTCGACTCGTTTGCGATCGTGGCGCTCCTGGCGGTGCTCGAGCGGGTCTTTGCGATCGAGCTGGACGTCGAGTCGCTGCAATTGGAACAGCTCGAGACACCTGCGACGATCGCGGCCTTCTGCGAGGCCCAGGCCGGGGGGCGCAGTGGCTGACGCGCCCAGGTACAGCCGGCGCGTCTCGTTCAACGAGCGGCTCTACCTCGCGGCAGACCGGCTGAAGCCGGGCTTCTGCATCCAGATCGTGGTCGAGGGCGTGGGGCTGGTCCCGCAGGACGCCCTGGCGCAGGCGGTGGCGCGGGCGGCCGAGGCGAACCCTGGAGCCCGCCTGCTCCTACGGGGCAGGCTCGGCTTCATGCGCTGGGTAGCGATCGGCCCGCTCCCGCCGGTCCGTCGCGTCGAGTGGCCGGGCGGTGATGGAACGGCGCCCGAGGGCCTGGAGCGGCCGCTCCAGCCGGGATCCGGGCCGACCTGTGAGGTGGTCGTGGCGCCCGGGCCGACCACACACCGCCTCGTCTTCCGCTGCTTTCACGGGGTGATGGACGCCCGGGGGCTGCTCCACTTCGCGGAGGAGGTGTTCCGAGCGCTCCGCGGAGAAGCGCTGGTCGGCGCGGACAGCCAGCTCAACGACACCGAGTTCATCGAGTCGAAGGTCGGGCATCGGACGCGACCGGCCATCACCAGCGACCGGCGGACCATCACCGGCGCCCGCTCGGCCCGGCACAGCCCCGTGCTCTGGCGCCGGCTGGCCCTCTCCGGCCCCGCGCCAGCGCTGGCGGCCCGCATCGCCACGGGGCTGGCGCGCCACGCCACGCGCTTCCACGCGACGCCGACGCGGGTGATGATCCCGGTCGACCTGCGCCACTACGATCGCGAGATCCGCACGACCGGCAACCTGACTTACCCGCTCCTCCTGGACGTGCCGGCGACCCAGCGGTGGCGCGACCTCCAGCGCGACATCCTCAAGCGTCTGATCGGCAAGGATCCCATGCGCCTCGATCCGGGCGAGCGAATCGTGCCCTGGCTGCCGCTGTGGCTCCTGACCGCTGTCTACGCGCTCTGGACGGGCCATCACCGCCGCACGGGTCGCTTCCCCTTCGCCGCGCTGGTGACCCATCTCAACCTGCCGGACCTGAGCGCTGTCGGCGGCGGGGGCTTCCGGGCCGACGCGCTGTTCTTCCTGCCGCCCCAGTCGGACTTCATCCCGCTGACGGTCTCGGCGGTCAGCACCCCGCACGCGACTCAGGTGGTCGTCAGCGCCCCGAGCGGGCTCATCGACGCCGCCGGACTCGCGGACCTCTGTGCGGTCCTTTCGGCCAGCGTGCGGGGCGACCCGTGACTGCTAGCTCGCATCCAGGTCGCAGAACCACGGCTTGACCGACGTGCCGTCCTTGTACGAGGTCAGGTAGACCCTGGGCAGGTGCGGCGATACGGCGTCGAAGTTGGGATGGTTGTAGGTCGCGAAGATGCTGGCCGGGAAGCGGGTCGCCACCAGTTCGGCCTCCTGCGTGCATGTGACGAGGTAACGATGCGCCGCCGCGGTCGGGTCGCCGCCACCCTCGACGTGTTTACCGGCCTGGGTGGTCAGAGCGGCGCGCAGCGGGTGATCCTGCCACGCTGCCGCGGCGCCGGGGGCCTGCATCGCCGCGTCGATGGCCGCCGCTGTGAGACCCCCGGCCGCCCACAGGTCGCTCATCGTCAGCGTCTCCATCCCCGCCTCCGCGGCGTGGGCGGCGATGGCGGCGAAGTAGGTCCCGCTGCGCGCCCCGGGGATGTTGTTGATCCGGGCGTGTGTGTCCGTGAACAGCAGGGTCACCGTGGGCGGCGCCTGCGGCACCCGACGCAGGCCGTCGGCATAGTCGGCGAGCCGGCGGAGCGCCTGTCGGTCGACGTCTGCGATGACGTCGCGCCCGCCGCACCCCCAATACGAGAGCAGCGAGATCGGCTCACCGCGGGTGAGGGAGCGTTGCAGCGTCGCGCGGATCGCCTCGGGGTCCGAGGGCTGGGCGCGCTTGTATTTCCAGCTGTTCAGCGAGGCCAACAGCTCCTCGGCCAGCTCGCCAGAGACGATCTTTCGCAGGACGCCGGTCGCGATCTTGCCGGCCGCACCACGCGGCAGATACCCCAGTTGCACCACCGCGTCGGGCCACATGTGCGGTGAGAGCCGCTCGCCGAGCCAGGCCCGCAGGGCCGCGTCCGTGACGCTGTGGCCCTCGCGCAGCACACAGGCGCAGTGGATGCGCTCGCCGACCAGCTCGTCGCGCAGGCCGACGGTCTTCGACGACTCGACCGCCGGGTGCTGGCCCAGAACCCGTTCGATGTCCGCCGAGAAGACGTTCGTCCCGTTCCTGATGATGATGTCCTTCAGGCGGCCGCTGATGTGGAGCACCCCGTCGCCGTCGACGTGGCCCAGATCGCCGGTGCGGAAGAAGCCGTCCGGTGTCATCGACTCCCGCGTCAATTGGGGATTCTTGAAGTAGCCGGGGCTCACGATCGGCCCCTTGATCAGGACCTCGCCCGAGACCTGGTGCTCGTCGCCGTCAGCGCTCCCGGCGAACAACAACAGCTCACTGTCGATGCTCCTGGTCGAGTCGATGCGGACCTCGCACTCGAGCGGCACGCCGACCCCCTCGTGACGCCTCGGGCGGCCTGGCACGGTGCTCACCGCCCAGCAGGTCGTCTCGGTCAGGCCGTACCCCTGGTGGATCTCGAAGCCGAAGGTGGCCTCGAAGTCGCGCCAGGTGTGCGCCGCGAGCGGGGCGGCGCCGCAGAAGCCCATGCGCAACCCGGGGAGCGGCGCGTTGGGCCCGTCCGGGAAGAGCTTCAAGAGCAGCGCCATGATCGAGGGCACGAGGCTGCACACCGTGATGCCCTGCTCGGCGAGCCGCCGCCAGAAGGTCTTCGCCGTCCTGTAGCCGAACAGATCGGCGAGGTGGATGCGCGCGCCGCCGACCAGGGGCACCAGGCCCGTCATCATGATCGCGTTCATGTGATGGGTCGGCAGGGTGCAATAGAGCCGGTCCTCCGGGCCGATGGCGTAGCGACGCGCCAGCGCCGTCGCGTTGGCCATCAAGTTGGCTTGCGTCAGCGTCACGCACTTGTTCGTGCCAGTGGTGCCAGAGGTGTAGATCATCAGCACCACGTCGTCGATCACGCCGGGGCCCGGCGGAGCGTCGATCCCCTCGCGCTCGATGAGGTCCATGAGCCCGCCCAGCGCGAGCAGGTGCTCCCTGCGGCCCGCGCCTGGCGGCGGCGAGGCGTCCGCGTGGACCGTGAGAGCGGGCGCGGCGTCATCGAGGATGAACGCGAGCTCGGCCCGGTGCAGCTCGGGGTCGATGGGGACCAGCGTGGCTCGGCGGGCGGCGCAGGCGATCAGGAGGGGGAAGATCAGCCAGTGGTTGCGGACGACGAACGCGACCTTGTCCCGCCTGCCGACGCCAAGCGCCGCCAGCACGCCGACCAGTCGGGCTGCCGTGTCGAGGAGGCCGCGCCGGGAGACCTCCCTGCCGGTCGCCAGATGGACGATGGACACCGCGTCCGGGGCGGCCGTCGCGTGGGCCCAGAGGGCGGAGACGATGGATCCTGGCGCCTCATCCACGGGTCGACTCCGGGCGTGTCCGCGCGGTCAGGGTGTAGACCTCGCCGAAGACCGGGAAGAGATCGGCGTCGACGCCACGCTCGAGCCGATGGACCGCGGTCGCCAGCGCCGTGTCGTCGTCCGCCGCGATCGCGGGCCAGCGCACCGAGACCCGATTCACGCCGCGGGCCAGCCTCTCCGGCGCCACGGTCGCTCGCCAGCGTCCCCACCTCGCCGTGGCATTGAAGGCGCCCAGCGGGCTCCCGTTGATGTCGACCCCGATGGGGCCCGCCGAGCTCGAGCGCGAGACGAGCTCCAGGTCGAGCGCATGCTCCGGCGTCGCCAGGAAAACGAAGCGCGACTCGGGCCACGCGGCCCGGTAGAAGGGCGTCCCCTGGCGCTCGCCGGGGTCGTGCCACGCCCGCGGCGTGCGCTCCCAGAACCACTCACAGCGCCAGGGGTGCGAGAGATCGAGCCCGTCGCGCAGCGCCGCGTGCCAGGTCGCGATTACGGCGTCGAGCACGGTTTCGAGATCCCCGGCGGCGCCGTGCGCCCGCAGCACGTCGACGATCGCGGCGAAGAGGGGCGCGTTGAGGCGTCGGGAAGCGAGGGCCGCGCCGACCCCCGGGATCCGCGTCGCCGCCGGGAATCCGCCGTGCAGCGCGGGGGCGCAGGCGATGCCCTTGAAGCGGAGCTGGTCGGTGAGCACCGTCGCCAGATGCTCGTCGGTAGCGAGGGCCGCGCGGAGCTGACTCCGGAGCTGGGCCGCGAGCGCGAGCGCGTCGGGCGTGGGCGAGAAGTGGCTCAACCAGTGGGCCGCCTGGAAGGCCGCGCTCCCGGCGACAAGGCCGGCAGGCGCGGCTCCGGCGTCGACCAGCGCCCGCCAGGGCACGTCGCGCTGGAGGACCGGGGCCGCGACCATCGCCGCGACGGCCGACATCGCGACCGCGATGCCCTCGGTCGTGAGGTGGCAGTGATCGAAGAACATTCGGAAGTCGAGGAAGGGGCTGCCGGTGTGCTCCGCGAACAGTGCGTCCAGATCGAGGCTGGCGACGCCGAGCTCGGCGGCGGTGTCGCGCATAACCTCGGCGAGGTACGAAGGCACCTGGGGCAGCGCCCAGGAGAAGTTGTGCCAGTGGGCCGCGTCGATCGCCTGCATCGCCGCGTCGCGGGCCTCGCGGGGCCGGCCTGCGGCGAGATGGGCACGGGCGGCCAGGCGCTGTGGGGTGCCGCTCAGGGTCTCGTCGATCGCCTGCATCGCTGTGGCCGTGGCCAGGGCCGCCCCGTGGTCCCCCTGGGCGAGCGCCGCCTCGGCGACCCGCAAGTGCTCGAACCACGCGGCAGTGCGTCCCTGGCCGAGCCAGGGCGCGGCGTTGCGGCGCTCCCAGGCGTGGTTGGCCGCGGGGATCACGAGCAGGGCCTGGCCGCCCGCCGCGCGCGCCGCCGCCGCGAAGACCCGGATCATCACGCGTGCGCGGGCAATCAGGGCCGCGCGAAAGACCTGTGCGAGCCGCGGAGGGCCGCCCTCGGCGAGGTGGCGCGCGTACTCCACCCGGGTCGTGGGCCCCGATGTGGGCTCGACCGAGAGGCCATAGTGCCAGTTGTTGCCGGTCAGGAAGACGAAGACATCGGGCGCGATCTGCCGGGCGGCCTCGCAGACGCGGAGCTGCTCCGTGGGTCCCATGTTGGGCATGGCCAGGTCGATGACCTCGAGCGCACGATCACCGCCCAGCGCCGCGCGCAGCCGCTCCTCCAGGGCGATCGCCGGGGTATAGGCCGGCGCCAGCGGAAACCCGGCCGCCGTCGACTCGCCGAAGAGACAGACGCGGAGCGTCCCCGGCGGCTTGGGATGGATCGCCTTCGGCTTGCAGCGAACCATCGCCGGGCGCTCGAAGACGCGGGCGTCGCCGCTGGCCACGGGCCGCCAGTCCAGGATCGGCTGCGGTCCGGCCGTCCCTGACGGCGGAGCTTGATGGGCTGGACCGCCGCCCAGCACGCCGGCGCACTGCAGGGCGCGTGCGGCGGCCAGGCCAGCGTCGGTGGCGAGGAATTCGGCGAGCTGCTCGGGGGTCACGGTGCGGGCTCCGGTCGGCGTTCAAACGAAGGTGTAGACGCCCTGCGGCAGCGCGCCGTCGGCCGGGCGCCAGCGCTCGACGCCGCCCGAGAGCCGCGGATCGATCTGCGACACGACCCGCTCGGCGAAGCCCGCCGCGAGGTCGCCTGCCGCCGCGGCCTTGCGGAGGAACGCGGGGATCTGGGCCTTGTCGATGATGAAGTCCTCCAGGACCAGCGTGTCGATCTGCGAATTGGCCATGCAGCGCAGCGCGTCCTCCGGCGTGCAGACGATGGGCTCGCCCCGGACGTTGAAGGATGTGTTGACGAGGATCGGACAGCCGGTGCGGGCATGGAAGCTCTCCAGCAGCCGGGCGAAGCGCGGGCTCGTCGCAGAGTCGACGGTCTGTACGCGCGCCGAGCCGTCCACGTGGGTGATCGCCGGCAGGGCCAGCGGCGAGCGCACGGTGCAGGTCTCGGTCATGAAGCGCGAGGGCCCTGCGAAGTCCAGATGTTGCGCCACATGGGCCTCCAGGATCGCCGGCGCGAACGGGCGAAACGCCTCCCGCTTCTTGACCAGAGCGTTGAGTCGGTCGCGCATGCCCGGGTCGCGCGGATCGGCCAGGATGCTGCGTGCACCGAGCGCGCGCGGGCCGAACTCCATGCGCCCGTGGAACCAGCCGATGACCTTACCTTCGGCCAGGCGGTCGACGACGGCCGCCAGCAGCGCGTCCTCCCGACCTCGCAGGTCGAGGGCCGCGATGCCGGTCGCCGCCAGCAAGCGGGCGATGGCGTCGCTCGTGAATGCCGGCCCCAGGTACACGTGGGCCAGCGGCTCGTCGCTCGGGCGTTCGCCGGTCACCTGGATATATGCCAATGCGGCGGCGCCGAGAGCCGTGCCGGCGTCGCCCGACGCGGGCTGCACGAAGAGCTGCTTGAATGGGCCCTCGGCGTGGATGCGGCGATTGGCGACGCAGTTCAACGCCACGCCGCCAGCGAGGCAGAGATTGTCGCTGGGGACCAGGTCACGGAGAAAGCGGACCTTCTCGAGGAGCGTCTCCTCCAGCACGATCTGTAGACTTCGGGCGAGGTCGCAATGGATCGGGGCTATCTCGCTCTCGGGCACCCGCGGGGGGAGGCTCAGCAGGTCGATGAGGGCATCGGTGAACATTCGGCCCTTCTGGGCGAAGTCGAAGTAACGCATGTCGAGCGCGAATTGGCCGCGCGGGCCGCAGGCGATCAGGCGACGGAGCGGGTCCACGAAGCTAGGCTGGCCGTAGGGCGCGAGGCCCATCACCTTGTATTCGTCGCTGAGGACGGCGAAGCCCAGGAAGTCGGTCAGCGCGCTGTAGAGCAGCCCAAGCGAGTTCGGGAACTGGACCTCCTCGAGCAGGGTGAGGGCGCTGCCGCGGCCGTGCCCGTAGGTCGTCGTGGCCCACTCGCCGACGCCGTCGACGGTCATCACCGCGGCCTCGCTAAACCCCGAGTGGAAGAACGCGCTCGCGCCATGCGACTGGTGATGTTCGAATGTCAGGATCGGCCCCTCGTAGCCCAGGGTCTCGCGGATCTCTCGCTCGGGGTGTGATGGGTCGAGCCAGGCGAAGGTGGGGTCGATGTCGGCGCGCAGACCCATCGACAGCTGGCGGGCCAGCTTCTTCCGCGGCGACTCGTAGTAGGCGACGCAGTCGATGTCGGCGGGGCTGAGGTCGCCGCCGGCCGCGAGGCAGTGACGAAATGCGTTGATCGGCGTGCGACGGTCGAACTTCACGCGAGTGAAGCGCTCCTCGGAGACCGCGGCGACCAGTGTCCCGCGCTGGAGCAGGCAGCACGCCGATTCGTGGTAGAAAGCCGATATCCCGATGATGTTCATTGCCCATCCTTCACGTGCTGGACGAACGCCGCCACGCCCCCGATGGCATCGATCCAGGTGCGCAGGCGGCGAAAGCCCTCGGCCTGGCTCACCCGGGGTTCGTAGCCGAAGTCGCGGCGGGCAGCGGCGGTGTCGAAGGTCGCCGAGCAGGTCAGTAGGCTGACGCTGTAGCGCGAGACCGGCGGCGAGCGGTGGTGCCCGAGGGCAGGGATCGCCCAGAGCGCCTCGACGAGGGCCACCACGACGCGCAGCACGGCCGGTGAGACGCGGCCGCGCACCGCTGGCGCGCCGAACATCGCCGCGATCTCGTCGATGAAGGGCCACACATCGACGACCTCATCGTCCGCGATGAAGTAGGCGCGGCCGCCGACCTTCGGCGATCGGGCGGCCTGCACGCAGGCCAGTGCCGCGTTCTCGCAGTAGCAGAGCGACGCCAGGACCGGCTCGCCGCGCGAGAGCTTGCGAAGTCGCCCGGCGAGCAGCTTGGCGACGATCTTGGGCATGAACCCCTGCCGATCGCGCGGCCCCCAGACGGCTCGCGGCCGCAGCGCGCAGGTGATGAAGTCCGGCGTATTGCTCGCCAGGACCAGCGCCTCGGCCTCGGCCTTGGTCGCGGAGTAGAGGTTCTGGAATCGCCGCGGGATCGGGTACGACTCGTCGATGTTCACCTGATGGGTCCCGTCGGCGACCACGCTCGGGGTACTGATGAAGACAAACCGCGCAGCGCCGGTCCGCTGCGCCGCGCGGAGCAGATGCTCGGTGCCCCGGACGTTGGCGGCGATGAAGCGCGCGCGGCTGCCATAGTCGGTCACGCGGGCCGCCGCGTGATAGACGACCTCGACCTCGCGGGTCACCGCCGCGAGGCTGGCCGCGTCCGTCAGCTCGGCCGCACGCAGCTCCACGCGCGGCAGCGTCTTGAGGTAGCTGAGGTCGCTCGATCGGCGCACCAGGGCGACCACGTCGTCGCCCTGGGCCAGGCAGGCGTCGATGATGTGGCTCCCCAGGAAGCCGGAGCCGCCGGTGACCAGGACGCGCACGTCAGGCGCCTCCCGGGTTGCGTCCGCGGAGCTCGCGGGCCTCGAGGAACTTCCACCAGGTCGCGCCCAGGAGGAAGGTCTTGAAGACCGCTGTCCACGCCGGATAGCCGGCTCGCCTGGCGCGCGGAATGGCGGTAACCAGCTGCGCTCCGTGGGCGCCCACGCTGAGCACGAGGTCGAGGATCCAGAGCGCGTGGAGCACGGGATGCGTGAATGGGAACAGGGCGCCGTATAGGAGATAGATCCACCCGGCGACGGGGATGATATATAGCGAGCGTCGCGCGGTCCGAAGCGAGGGCACCAGGCAGCGGGTCGCCCACGCGGCGAGGAGGTCCCGCCCGATCTTGGCGTTGTGTCGCAGGTCGACCGGAAAGCCCGGATGGAACAGGAAGGTGTCGATCTCCCGCGTGCGCGCATGCGCCTGCGCAAGCGCCCGCAGCTGGTCCTCGATGCGGGCGAGCGACGCGCTGTCCAGGGCCGTCCGCGGCTCGATGCAGATCACCGGGCGGGCCGAGCCGGGCGGGCCGACGCCCACCAGCGCGCTCCGTCCGACGTCCGGGTGTTCATTGAAGATCCCCTCGCACTCGGCGGTGAACAGGGTCCCCGTGGGCGTCGAGATCCGGTCGCTCTTGCGACCGGCGAACCATAGGCGACCGGCCGCGTCCCGGCGGCCGAGATCGCCGGTGCGATGCCAGAGGTGTTCGCCCTCCTTCATCTTGGCGAGGGCGTCGTTCGCCGGGTCGGCGTGGTAGCGCGGGCTCACGAGCCCGCCGCGCACGGCGAGCTCACCCACCGCGCCGGGGGTCACCGCCGCCTCCTCGGGCGCCGTGGGCATCGGCATGTCGGTGATGGGCACGATCCGGAAGGTGAGGCCGTCGACGGGCCGCCCGAGGAAGGTGCCCCCGCCCGCCGCCGTCTCCGCGCGCGGTTGGCCCAGGAACTCGCGCGACTCGCTGCTGGCCATGGGCAGCGCCTCGGTGGCGCCGTAGGTGGCCAGGACCCTCGCCTCGGGTGCCAGCACGCGGCGAAACTGTTCGATGATCCGCGGCATGACGGGCGCGCCGCCGGACATCACCACCCGCAGCGAAGGCATCGATAGACCCGCCGCCTCGGCGTCGATGCCGAGGCGATTCAGCAGCGCCGGCGAACCGAACATATGTGTGCAGCGGAAGCGGGCGATGACGGCCACGAGCCGCTTCGCGTCGATGCTCGCGGGCTTCGTGGGGTTCATCGGCGCCAGCACCGTGGTGGAGCCGAGCAGCATATCCAGCAAGGCGAACAGCGGCAGCGTGATGAAGCTGACCACGTCATCGTGCGCGTCGTAGAGCGAGCGCAACGTCTCGACCATCGCGTCGACACCGGCCTGCGTATATTCCACGCCGCGCGCGGGTCCGGTGCTGCCCGTGGTGAAGTTGATGACCTGGGTATCGTCCTCGGCGACGGGCGTCAAGGGCAGGGGATCCGCGGACGGCTCTGCGATGGCGCGGAGGCTATGCCCGCCCCAGAACCGGGGGCCGCCGACGGTGATCAAAACCTTGACGGACCGGAAGGCCCGAGGCCGGGCAATGCGGACGAGGTGGGCCAGCGGGACGCCGATAAATGCCTCGGCGCCGACAGTCTCATAGCAGTGCAACATCCTCTTCGGGCCCATGCCGGGATCGACGATGACCGGCACGGCGCCGAGCTTGAAGAGGGCCAGGACGACGGCGAAGAGGTCGGGGCCGGGCTTCAGCATCACGACCGCTCGCGTGCCCTTGGTGATGCCAACGCTCCTGAAGCCGCGGGCGTAGGCGTCGGAGACGCGATCGACGTGTTGGTAGGTCCAGGTCTCGAAGCGGGTCGCTGCCCCGCTGCCCCGACCCACCGGAAACACCAGGGCGGGTCGCTCGGGCGCCGCGGTGGCGGTCACCCGCAGCCGGTCGAGGATATTGCGCCGCGTCACGATCGTGCCCCGGACCTCAGCGACGATAGACCGCGCAGGCGGCGCTGAGGCCTGCGCCCGCGGCCACGAAGAGCACGTTGCGGACGCAGGCGTCGAGACCGCGAGCGTGCGCGACGTGGTAGCCCCACGTCAGGGCCGAGGAGTGCGGGTCGCCGTCGAGACCCTGCGGTGTGACGACGGCGCCCTCATCGACGCCGAGCCCCCTGGCGAGTACCGCCGCGAAGGTCGGCGTGGGGTGCGTGGTCACCAGGAGCGTCTCGCGGAGATCGACGCGCTCGCGGTCGACGTAGTCGCGGGCGAGGGAGGTCGCCAGCGCGAGGGCGCGGGCGGCGTAGTCCGCGTCGATCTCGACGTTTAGCACCTGATGCGCGGCGTCCACCGGCGGCACGTGGGCCCTCACGCCGGCGTACGCGACCCCGGTCGACGCCGTCGCCAGCGGGCCAAAGCCCCGCCCGTCCCCGTCCTCGGCGCGAACCAGCATGGCCGCGCCGATATTGGCGTAGGGGAAGCCCTCGACGCGCCGATTGGCGGGGTGGACGTCGCTGGACACGATGAGCACTCGCCGCGCGCTGCCCGTGAGCAGGAACCCGCTGGCGACCTGGACGGCGTTGAGCGCCCCGCAGGCCGAGTTCATGAGATCGAAGGAGGTGGCGGCATGAGCTCCATCGCAGTAGTCGAGGTTCATGCCCACGATCCGCTGAATCATCGCGGCGAGGCCTGGTTCGCACCGGTTGCGGTCGCGGAAGATGCCGACATTGATCAATAGATCGACGTCCCGGGGGGAGAGACCGGCGGCCGCGATGCAGTCGCGACCCGCCTGGCCGGCAAGCTCGACCGAGCTGTGGCTCGCGGGATCGCCGCTGAGCGCGGTGGATTCGATGATGATGCCCATCTCAGACCTCCAGATCCCGAATCGTCGTCGACATGCAGCCCGTCACGAGCCCCGAAGCCGCGGGGACCATCAAGATCTTGGACCCCCTGGGTACGCGTCCCTGCGCGAGCATTTGATGGAGGACGAGGAAGTGAGAGGTCGTCGCGGTGTTTCCGAGCTCCGCGACGACCTCGAGGGAGGGCGGCATCTTCGCCCCGAACATCGCGCCGCCCAGGCGCGTGAAGTTCACGATGGCGCGGGTGCCGACCTGGTGCTGGATGATAAAGTCGTACCTCTCCTGCTCGAAGGTCGTGCCGCGGCTGGCCAGGAAGTCCCGCTGGAGCATCGGCCACAACTGGACCCGCTCCTTCTTGTGCATCTCGGGGTTGTTGGTGTAGAGGGCGAGGCCCGCACGGCGCTCGCAAGGCTCACCGATGCACAGCGACGAGTATTCGCAGCTCGTCACCAGCTCGACATAATGAATACGATCGGACCCCGCCGCGACCGCGGCCGGATCAATCACCAGTGCCACCCCGGAGTCGCCGACCGTGAGCGAGCCGAACTGGGGGTCCCAGGCGGCCGTGATCTCCCGCGCCGCCGTGACGGCGATCGGCGTGATCGCCTCGCCGCTGACGACCAGGCCGCGGCGCACCAGCCCGGCCTTGATCATACGATCCAGCACCAGGACGCCAGTCATCATCCCGGCGCAGGCGTTGGCCAGATCGAAGTGAATCGCCGCGTGGGCGCCGATCTCCCGGGCGATGGCCCCCGCCAGGCAGGGCTCGAAGGTGACCATCGCGTCGTCCTTCGAGCGGCTGATCGAGGTGCTGACGACGATGTCGAGCTCCTCCGGCTTATATCGGGAACGGGAGAGCGCGTCCCGGGCGGCGCGGACGGCTATCGTGAATGTCGTCTCATCCGGGCCGTGGACCCGGCGATTGCGAATCCCCGTGATCTCCTCGAGGTTGAACTGGGGCGGGTTCGCCATCGACGCGATCAGTTCGTCGGTCGACTGGATTCGCGCTGGAAGGTAAGCTCCGAGCGATTCGATTCGGGTCTCCATCTCACTATCTCCATCGGGCGAGATTCCCACGCTAATCGGGGCTCTACAGCATATGGAGCCCACGATAACACCGGGCCCGCGGCGCAGTCAAGCGGCGCCCCTGTGCTCCATTTTCAGCCGGGCGAGTGCGCGCAGGCGACCCCGACCCGGGCTGTGACCCCGACAGGGCCGTGGATGCGCCCGTGACAGCCGAGGTGTCGACGTTGGATGGCGCCCCGCAAGCCTCGGCGCCGTCTGCCGGCTCGACCCGCCACCGCCGCCACCGCGACGCTCGCCCATGAGAGAGCGGTCGCTGGCGAGCCGGCGCCGGCGCTCGCTGCGGTCGGCGTCGACTGCGACCAGTCGCGGCCAGCGCCTGACCCGAGCCCAGGTAAGGTCGGGCGAAACTCTCCTTGCCCATGTGGGTCCGGCAAGAAGTTCAAGCGGTGCTGCGGTCCGCTCGCGGGGTGACGCTCCGCGGGTGCGGTCATCGCTCGCGGCTTGCCCCTCGATGACCTCGGCCTCCGGATGGGGCGGGAGTGCGTGGGGCTGGCGTCCGGTACGCCACGTCGGAGGCGTAACAGTTAGAACTCGGTCGAAGGGCCGACCCGCAATCGGCCCAACTGGGCGGCGCCCAACGATGCATCATCCACTCGTGCGATCCCGGGCCTTGCGATCCCGGGGCCTGCGGCCTGCGACGAGCACCCATGATGGGTGCTTCTGCAGATGGACCTTCGCATGACGACCTCGACCGGCGAGTGTGACAAGATGTCACGGTAGACCAGTGTCCAGTCTGTTCACCGAGGCAGTCAAGAGATCGGGGCGCTTCCACGCTTGGGTCCGGCTGAAACGATGCGCAGCAAGGCGCACCAGATCTGCACTGGAAGCGATTTTACGCCAAAACAGCGCTCGTTGGTGTGGTGAATCACCGGCTCGGGACCCGGTTCGAGCGCAGCCGCACCGAACAGTGTTCTCCTGCATGATCTGCCGGAGGTCGTGCACAACGGTTCGCACCACACTACTTGACCAGCCTGTTAGACTGAGCGCACGTGACCTACCCGACTGCCTACCCCCGGCCACCCATCGTCGAGGCGGTCATTGACTTTCGCTTCAGTGAGAGGAAGTTCGACGGCAAAGCCCTTGATGCCCTGGTCGACGCCATTGGTTCCGAGTTCCCGGGACGCGAGAGCAATGCCGAGGCCGAGGGGGATGAAGTCATCACGGACTTGAGTTCCCCTGATGGTCGACGCCATTTGCTCTGCGCCAAAGATCAGCTCTCGGTTCATGTCCTTGCACCCTATCCCGGTTGGGAAAGCTTCCTTGCAACCGCACAACAAGCCGTCGGTGCGCTGCCTGTCGAGGTGCGAGCAAGCGGACTCAGCGCCATAACTGTTCGCTACATCGATCGCATTTCACTCCGTGAAAAGGCTCCAGTGTTTAATGAGTATGTAACACTCATGCCAAACCGTCCCCCGGGCTTCCCGGACCTCGCGGCGTTTAGCACGTCATTCATGGGCAAGGATCTAGATTCCAACAACCTGATCTCGGTTTACCTAGCGAGTCTCGGGCCCAACGAGGATGGAAACAAGGCCGAACAACCCGCGCTCATCTATGAGGTGAGGGTTGGGCGGCTCGGCACCATCGCATTCGACAACGACGAGGCCTGGGTACCAATCGTCGAGGAACTCCATCAGCGACAGCGAGAGGTTTTCGAAGCTTCGATCACCGACAAGACGCGGGAGTTGTTCCAATGAATCCCGCTGGCTTCGTGTTCGCCCCATCGAGCAACGTATTTGTTCAGTTGCGCGCCCTTACCGGGACCTCCATAACCCAAGGCCGTGACCTAGGGAGAGACGTCCGCAGGCGCCTGGATTACCTTGTTGGCCTAAGCACTGAGGCTTTGCGACTAGTGCAGGCGCTCCTGGGGGGAGTCTGGCGGAATCAAGCCGGGCCCAGAGCGCTACCAATTGGCGTAGATTTCAGTTGGGTAGATGATTTGTATCTCGCGGTGGCTCACGCGAGACGCGAGGAGGCCGGCGAGTTGATATTCGAGAAGGTTGACGACCTCCTCCATAGCAACAAGATGCGAGAGTGTAACGACCTCCTGCGGGCCATCGACCTCCGCCGATTGGACTCCTATATGATGGTTGTGCTGATGTCGGTCACTCGCGCAGCAACTGACCATCTTCCGTACCGCAGCTTCATGGTCGAACGTATCCGCGAAATTATCGCGGAGACGGATCCGAAGAAGGCAGACCGGCTTTTGGCCAACCTCGCCTAGCCCGACGGAAATTATTTGTGACCGAACCTGTCTCGGAGTCGATGGTCCAATTCGCCGATTCGGAAGCTCCCGCGGCTGCCGTAATCGCTCGTGTTGATGGGGCGTTACACACCGGTGTCCTTTACAAGTGGAACAAAAAGGTTGGCGCCGTCCACATGAGAATTGGCGTACCCGTCAATAACGTCCACAACGAATGGGGCTATGGCGGCCTATGGATGGCTCCTGATGCCGATGATGAAATGATGTACAACGTGGGGCTATGGTGCCGGCGGATCTACGCTAGTTTCAAAGACTCCAAGCCGCTCCCATTCGGGATGGATCCGCTTCCGTATGCGCTGGGCTATTATGGCGCGAAGTTTATCGAAGGGAAGAAAAGCGTCAAACTCTCTCTGGAGCAGAATGAACGGGCACAAGGTCTGACCTGCGCGAGTTTTGTTCTGGGGATTTTTAAGTCGGCCGGTATCCGACTGGTCGAAGAGTCAACATGGGTGCCCCGCCCCGAGGAAGACATCGATTTCGTGAAAACCCTTCGATTTAGCGATACGAAACTTCCGGAACTCCGCCCAGCACTCCGTGCTGAGGCCGAGTCTGGGATTCCCCGTGTCCGCCCAGAAGAGGTCATGGGGGCGTGTTGCAGCAGCCCCTTGCCGGTGCACTTTGAGCAATGCAGAGAGCAGGGACAGCGGGTTCTGAAGATTTTGGAGGGACTTCCAATACCTCAAAGAGTCATCATGACTCCACAAAACGTGAACCCGGCTGGGGTGTGAAACGTCGACGCGGCGACCCGCGCTGAGCCGTTACGCCGCCGACGAGGCGTGACGGTCCGCAGGTCCGAGGTCCCTATGCCGCGTCCGCACGGTGTAGGTCGGCTCGAACACCTCGTGATCCCGATCTGGGCTATTTCCCAGCCAATTCGCGTTCCTCCCACGCTTTAAGGGTCGTTCCGTCGCTCAACTTCCAGACGATTCTCCCGTTCATACTCGTTCCCGAGATGACTGATGCCGCGGCGCTCGGCGAAGTGAACAGGTAATCCTGGGTGAACCGAAACTCGCTTTTGTCCTCCTTGAGGACTCCGCTGACAAGCAGTTCCTCTCTATTCGCTTGCTTGTAGCTCAGCACCGCAGATTTTCCCGATTTCCGTGCACGCGACCCCTTGCGGACGATGAAACCTGCCTCATCGAGCACGCCTTGCGCCTCGACGCCACCTACGCTGAGGAAAAATGTCGGGTTATGTTCGGACGCTGCAACAGCGCCCGTTCCACTGGATGCTCGACCCGCACGAGCTCTTACCGGTTCGAATTCGGAGATCCCGAAGATCCCCAACAAGATCCGTATCTGCTCGAGGAACTGCGCCATCTCGGCCTCGTCTGCCTCAGGGAGACGACCACCCTCAGGATCGTTCCCGTTGAGCACGATCGCCCGATTCGCCTCTCGTGCCAGTGCCACCAATTTCGCCTCGAGATGGCGAACATGTGCCTTCGTCAGATTCTCATCCTTGCTGACGAAGAACACCACGCGATCCCAGAAGTCCTTCGTATTCTCGTGCCGCGAGAGCCGACTCATCACGTCATCACCCTCGCCGACGTATACCGCCGTGCGACCGGGGTGGTCCGGGTGCTCTTCTCCCACGAGCACATAAACTCCTGTGCGCTTCGCCTCGGCACGGTCTCTCAGTGAAGTCAATGAAGCTCGCGGGCAAGCGAGCGCCTTGCATGTCGAAAGTCCGATCTCAGCGGTCCGAAGCCCCGTGGGACTGCCATCCACGAGAAAGAGGCGGATTGAACGTGAGGGCACGGCGGGATACTACACGACATCGGTCACTGCTCGGATGCTGACTCGGCCGCGCAGATCCGCTCACACCGCGCTGACCTCCACCGGCAGCGCCATGCGGCCACCACACTTGCGGCAGCAGGGTCGCTGCGCCGTGTAACCTGTTTCAAGCACCGCGGAGCTCCGTCACTGGTCACCCTCCGGGTAACTCGGTACGCTCGCGTGATGAACAGCGGCGCTGATCCTGCTGACAGCCTCATCGGCGAGCTGATCGACGACCGCTACCGGATCCTCCGACTCAT
>Ga0075163_10002349_pt1 | contig 25521 bp, 27 predicted proteins | sample JI1023141ADNA_FD_71478 | JGI IMG/M metagenome (GOLD analysis project Ga0075163, IMG submission 71478) | Wastewater effluent complex algal communities from Wisconsin, to seasonally profile nutrient transformation and Carbon sequestration -... | ecosystem: Engineered > WWTP > Effluent > Algae... | reverse complement strand
ATCTCAAAATGTCGCACACATACAATCTTCGCTCTCGTAAAGTTTCCCCCCAAGTCGTCTCTGTCCCTCAAGTCGCTCCCCAAGTCAATTTGGCTGACATGAACAAGAGTCAGTATTATGCTTACATCACCAGTCTCCTTGCTCCAAAAGGAGTTTACCTGCCTCCTGATAAGCTCCTTTATTTGTTTATTGTGTCGGCTGATTTCTTCGTCAAATTTCCCGAGGTGGAGTTTTCTCATGCACGTTTCGCTACGGTTGTAATCGAAAAGATGGAAGAAGCTGAGGGAGCTGCACGCTATAGTGACATCAAACCGCAAATTAGCCAACTAAAGTCTCGAGTTTCAGCTGAGCTGAATATGATTGCTCCTGTGCTCAAAAAATCTCAAGATGAAAAACCTGCTGTTTTTCAAGCCATTTCTGAACTCGCAAAGGAGGAAGAGTTTTTGATTCGACAAATTCAAAGTTGTCAGGAGCGTCTCAGCGAAATCAAGAGCGCACTTGGAAATTCAGCTACTGTAGTGTAGTTTCTGGAAGACGACAAAAAATACCAACAAAAATTTCTTTTGACGAAAAAGAAAATTACTGTCAAGTTTTTGTTACAGGCACTAACAAAAAATTCCAGAAAAAGCAAGAAATGCACATGTCATTATTGTTGTAGCTGTATTGGCGTCCATATGAAGAGATCTCCATTTTATATGTATATTGACTTAAAGTATTTAGATATAAGTATATAGATGTTTTTAGATGACAACATTTATATGTTTCTCTAAATATAACAACGTCAAAAAATAGATCCTCGCTTTGCTCATGTAGTCTACAAAAAATGATTTTAAAACGCAAAAACCATATGGTTTTCACCCAATCCAAACAAAAACAATGCCTCTTACCTATTCGAACATGACCGTCGTCCAGTTGAAGCAACTTCTCCGTGAACACAATCTCAGCGTCGCTGGCAAAAAGGCCGACTTGATCGAGCGCGCAGAAACTATCGTCGACTACACGAGCATGACGGTCGTCCAGCTGAAGCAAGTTCTCCGTGATCATGGGCTTCCAGTCAGCGGCAAAAAGGCGGACTTGATTGAGCGCATCCAACAGAAAGAAAAGAGCATCCAAGAGGAACAAAAGATTCTGGAGGAGAAAAAAGAGTACATCGAGAACAAGGTGACCAGCCCCAAGAAGAACATCAGCCTCAAGTTTCGTGCCGAGTATGAGCCGGATGTCGACACCTTTAGAGCGCGATGCGAAAAAGCAAACATCGAACTCAAGAAATTCAAGGAGGTTGAAGTGAATTGTGAGATGGAGGCCGAATTCGTCATCGCTTCTGAACTCCTTTTGTCAATCGTGAAAATCATCAAGAAAATCCCAAACAGTCATGTCATGCTCCAATCTCTCAACTACAAAGAAGACTACACCGGCGATCGCGATAATGTTATCGCCGGATACTTTGGGTTTTAAAAAACATAAAAAACAAAAAAAAACAAAAAAAACAAAATCAAACCTTTTGATTTACTTGATCGACAAAATTGAATTTAAAACGCAAAAACCATATAGTCTTCAACCAACCAAACAAATGTATCAAGCTTGCCAAACTGGAAACTTCTACGTGGTCAAGACGCTCTTGGCTACAGAGAATCCATCACACAAGGACAATCTGGCTATCAGAGTTGCTTATAACAATGGCCACCAATATATCGTCAATTTATTGATGATGGATCAGCGTGTTGATCCATCCTATATTTTGCATCAAGCGTGTTTAAACAACGATTTTGAAATGGTGAAACGTATTGTCAACGATTCACGCTTTAGACCTGTTGATGATGACACTGGAATTCTCATAGCTTGTGAAAATGGTTACAACGATATTGTAAAGTTTTTATTACAGAAAATTCGCTACAACTGCTTTGAGATCGAAGACTTGCTGTATAAAGCAGCAAGCTTTAAAAACATTGAAATAGTACGAGAAATTTTAAAGGATAAAGAGTATAAACCAGAAAAGGACACTGGATACAGTACACCTATTTCAGTAGCAGCTAAAGCAGGTTTTTATTATATCGTCCAAGCTTTGTTGGAAGATGGTCGTGTCGATCCAACAGACAATAACAATTTTGCTCTGAGAATAGCTTGTCATTATGGGCATGCGGATATAGTCAAACTTTTACTCAACGATCCACGTGTTGATCCAAATGACCTGTACGATGAAGGAGCCATTGGAGGATTTAGTGCTCTCAAGATGGCTTGTTCAAGAAAGGCTGTTGGAGCAGTTAAAGTAATGCTGGAGGACAGTCGTGTCAAAATAGATGGCATTACTTCTGACCATCCAGAGATTCAGGAAATGTTGGCCGCCAGAAAATATTTCCCTGGTTGATTTTTTGGGTTTGTATAGAAAAAAGAAAAACAAAAAAGAATAAAAAAATTTCATTTCAAAAATGAAACATAATCACTCGTCATCGTCGTCATTTTCTTCCTCGTCGTCCTCATCTTCTTCGTATTCGCTTTCTTCACCGATGCAATGTCTATCACTACACATTTCTGACCATACCCATGGAAAATCTGGATTATCGACGACGTGATCACTAGTCAAATCGGAATGAGCAGATACAACTTTCCAATCCCAAGGATAATTTTTATTTTTCAAAATCATTTCAATCGAAACGTGAGACGACAAATATGACCAATCCCAGTTAAATTTGAGATGCTCAGAAATAAACGAAAATGGCAAAAAAGGCGTAGCCGAATGCCAATCCCAAGGAAATTTGTAATTTGTCATGATAAAGTCGGCCGGAACGCTATTACTCGTAGTCAAGGCTTTCCAATCCCAGTCTTTCGTTGGGAATAACGTAACAAGCCGAGTTATGCTCATTTTTGTAGTATAAATTATTTAAGTGGTTTTATGTTTAAAACACAAGAAAACCACAAAAAAGAAAAAACCACAAAATCAGAAAAACAAAACATTTATATACCAATATAAATATGGAGTGGTGTATTCTAGACAAAGGAGATTTTTCGGGATGGCAATTAATAACCTCTAATATACCTACTGACTTTTACAATTTTCTTTTACGAGACAAGAATGTATTTATTCTAGAAGCCGATTTCCAAAATTGGTTGTACGAGTCTTCTATAAGGGCAAAGTATGTATGTGATACTTTTTGGTTTTCTCAGAGGGAAACGTTGGAGGAAAGTATTAGGTTTGCAAATGCGAATATACAACATTGTAAAAAATTATTGTCTGAAATACGTTTTCAAGGTGGTATTTGTTTGTTACGGAGGGCGTTGTAGATTTTTTGGTTCGTGAAATACATAAAATACATAAATCCATATGAACCACAACAACAAAATCGAAAAATGATATTTTTTGATAAAAAATATTTTTAATATTATAAATGTCCCAAATTTCCGTGAATGCCAAAGATGATTTTCGTGATTTTTTGAGCGAACAAGAGGAAATCGATCAAATTATGGAAGATGCCAAACACATCTTTGCCGAGATTCAAAGACCAAAAACCTATGCTTCTGGTGTTTCAGACATGCGTTTTTCTGTATTCCCTCGAAACTTTAATCCAAAACAGGAAACAAAGTACGATAACCAAGAATTTGAGATACGTTTCGGTACATTTGACAATAAACGTTTTATTCCTGGTGTTCCAAAAGAATATTTTTACAATTTGTTGAATAAGATGCAAGAAAAAATGAAAACAGAGCCAGTTACTTCAGTCACTTTTATTAACCATGAAGGAATCAGAATCATAGAAACAGGCCAGAAACTATCAATAGACAAAAAGGTCAATCTTACCAATACAGACTACCCCGAGTTTGGCATTCGCGTTTCCATCTCTGAAGAGCAGAAACGTGGAGAAAAAGAAATAACTCGTTATCAAAATGAATATGAAAAATGGACAAAGCGTCGCAAAACGCGTTGGTCATACACTATCGGTAAGCGTATACTTGATCTTACTATTTCAACATCTCCATCAAGAACAGGTGAAATCACTTCGTATGAAGTTGAGATTGAATATCCAGAGACACATGCCACATTGGTTCAAGACTACATGACAGTTACTAGTCATATGCAAAAAACGTCCTTGAGAAACATCATGTCTGATAACAGTATCAGTATTTTAATTTCAAATTTCAATGCTATTTTATCAAACAAAGAGTTTGATGTCTTTGACCGCGTAGAAAACAAACCTGGTTCTTTTGACTGGGGAAACGTCTTTTATGGAGGCACATACTATCTCACTCCCAAGCTCGATGGTGTAAGACGTCGTTTGTTCTTTGATGTAAATGGCGTTTTCGAAGTTGCTCCTGGAACACGTTATGCTAGACAAATTTATCATCCTGTCGCAACCGTTAAAACTATTATTGATGCCGAATTTTACAGTGGCAAATACTATCCCTTTGATATTTTGGCTGTTGATGGTCGCTCTCTTTTGACAAATCCATTCTCTTATCGTTTGGAGTCATTGTCTTCAGTTTCATTTGATTTGTTTGCTGAAAAGCCATTCTTTTCAAATGGCAATTTTTATGATGGTGTAGTTCAATCTCTAAAATGGATGAAAGACAATAAGAAGATGAAGTTTGATGGTGTTATTGCTCAATCTAATGAGCCAATCTATGCCGGCCTACAAACTATGAAAATCAAACCGCTTGATGAGTTGACTGTAGATTTGTACACTCGTATTGACTCAAAGAAGCAAGTTAGACTTTATAGTTGGTCAAAGGAGGGATTGAAAGAGGAAAACTTTTCCAAACCCGGAGAGGGAGATTCTCTTAAATCAGAGTTGGGACGATATACGACTGTAAACCTCAAGTTGCCAAAGGATGTCAAGAACGATTTTATTGCTGAATATAGATTTATTCAAAAAGAGCCATTTCTTGTATTCAAGGGATTTAGAAATGAAAAAATAAATCCAAACTTTCACCGTATTGTAGACAGCGTATACAAGGATTACTTTATCACACCTGTTTCATTCGATGATTTGACCGATAAGACACTTTTGCCATGGCGTAAATGGGCTTCTTCTGTCAAACGTAAAATCATAAACGATTTCGTTCCTGCTGGAGCACGTGTTTTGGATATTGGTATCGGCCGTGGCGGTACTATGCAAGAAACAGCAAGACGCGCATCAGTCGTCTTTGGAGTTGATCCAGATACCAAAAATATTGAATCTTTGACTAGCCGTATTGCTGCTACAGATGGCCAGGAAAGACGTTTATTGGACAAGATCCAAATTTTGGAAGGAAAGGGTCAGGAAACTGAAAAGATTATGAAATTTATTGGCGGACCTGTTGATATCGTCATGTCATTCTTTTCTCTTTCCTTCTTTTACAAATCGAATAAAGATTTGGATGATTTTGTAAACACATGCAAGACTGCTTTATCAAACGGCGGAAAAGTCATTTTGATGTTTATGGATGGAGAACGCACTAGACGTTCGCTCATTGACAAGACTGTATCGCCTTTGGTCAGTATTACGTCTTCCACGGAAAACCCTCCTAAAGATTTGGTTGGCGTTCCAATTACGATTGATCTTTTGACTGAACCAGACCCCATTTTCCGAAAACAGAAAGAATGGCTTGCTCCTTTTGACGTTTTATCTCAGAAACTTGTGGCTGCTGGTTTCAACCGTCTTGGCTCGAGCGATGGATTTTTGGATAAGGGAGCTGTTTTGCCACCTCATAATTTGGCGTTTGCTAAAATGAATCGTGTTGTAATCTTTGAGAAAGGCGAGCGGGAACAAAAGTTGGCGCAAGAAGATTTTCAAATCAAATCTTTAAAAGTTGGTGAACAGGACAAGATTGGAAATCACTGGATTCGTTTTGGCGTGAAATGGGATGAATCGTCATTTTTGAGATCGTTTTTGTATACAGTTTCTGACGAATACAAGAAGAAACAATCAGATTCTCTTGTTACATCCCTCAGAGCACAACTCGTAAAAGTTTGCACTCGTAAAGCTTTCGAAGAGTTGAAAGGTGGCAAAGTAGCCAAGCGTCTCGCATTCAATCTATTATTTGGCGGAGAGAAGAGAGGCGTCTTGAAAGCCGAAAAGGTTATTGATAAGGAGAGACGTAAACAGTTGGAGGAGATGGCTTACAAGAGTGCGTATGAGGAGTACATCAAACGCCTAAAGGGTGGCATGGTAGGTCATGAAGCGGCTGGTTTACTCACGTTGATCTATCCCAATAGAAAGATTATTACGATCAACGACGATGATATTGAGATTGACCGTGTTGGTAAAGGGTCAAAGTCTAGTTATATTTTGAAAGTTGGCACATATGCTTATTCTCCGATTACAAAAGCGCCTGGTTATATTCATATGGAGCCAGTTGAAGAGATTTATGAGGACAAACAGGACGAAAATGCTAAATTTATTCGTGCTGTCAACAACAATGATAATAATACTATTGATGAGATGATTATGAACGGTGTAGACATTTCCGCGAATGGGAATAAGGCTATCAAGAATGCTATTATGCGTCGCAATCATGATCTCGTTGAGAAATTGGCTTATCTTGTTGACCTTGATGAAAATGTTGGAGAAGAGACATTGCGAAGTGAATTGATTCGCCTTGCCGGAATGGATAACAAACTGATTGTCATTCTTGGCGGTGAAACGTATAAACCTTTTCGTAAACCAGAAGTAGTTGAACAAGAGGAAGAAGAATATTTCGCTGACGAGCAAGACTTTCAAGATAGTGATGACGAGTAGTTTGGGTTTTTGAGTTGAGTTGCATATACCAAAAAGATAAAAAGAGAATATCAAAAAATAAAAAATAAAATTCAAAAATAATTTTGAATATAAATGAGTTGTATTCCATTTTGGTTAGATGATCCGATAGAAGCAATCAAAAATTTGTCATCGTTAATTCCACGAAATAGACAATGTATAAACGAAAAGTTAAATAGTCTTTCATTCTTTTCTATCGTTTTCTCGGTTTTTCTTTGGGTAATGAAAGTTTCATACTCTTGGGTATTTGGAGTTTTCGGTGTATTATCGGCCGTACTTTTGAAACTCTTGTTTTTCGATAAAGAATTGGGAGAAATGACTATAGACGAATATAAAACTATAAGTATGGGAGATTTACAGAATTATTTACCCGATGAAGTTCATGATGAGGCTATTTTACCGGGAGAGGAAATGCATTATATTAAAACAACTCCACATTTGATGGAAGGTACTGATGGAACGTGGGAAAGTATGAAAGGTTCAGTTATAGACGATTTAGTCAAAGGTAGAATACCGATGGTTGTTCCTCTTGCTAAACGTATGGGTGATATTTGTATTGTATAATTTAGATTTTTTTATTTACCAAATAAAAATGGCGTATAAACTTTCAAAAAAGGATGATCAACTTATTTTTTCAAATGGAGAAGATTGGGTAAAATCATATAGAAAAGATGATAGACTATGGTTTAAATCTAAAAACGTAGTGATCTCTTATGAAAAAAGTGATTTATTAGCTGTACACCAAATTATTTCTACAATGGGAGATTATGATGATCCCGAGATGGTTTCCTCAGGTCTAAGTATTTTACCTATAGATGGCGGATATGAATTTATGGTTTATGGAAAAGATAGTTTGATACTAAAACAAAGTGATGTTCCTGAATTTCGAAAATTTATGGGTAAAATTTTAAAGATAGTTGAAGAAATGTTAAAGACTGATAAATCAAACATTATTTTGGAAGCCACAGAAAAATACGTTGATGAAATGCAACAATTTAATATTTCAGTTGTAGCAGAAACATTATTACAATTTTTAAAAATGGATGAATTTTATGTATTTGAGTATCCTGGTGTATTGCCATTGCACTATAAATCAACACCAGAGGAAATATTGGAATATAAAAAATATGGATCCAAAAAATTATTAAAAAGTATTTACAAAGAAAATAAAAAATATAGATACAATGTGGGCATTTTTTCGGTTGAAAAAGAGGGCGATCACTATCTAGTTTTCATCATGGATACTCAAATCAAGCGAATTTGGGTGTTTGATTCTTTGAGTAGTTCTGCATTATTAGAGAGAAAAGAATTCCCTCTTCTCTTGAAAACATTTTTTCCCGCTTATACTATTGATGGCGTAAATGTATGTAGTGGATGTCAAAAATATGAGCCTCTGGCTTCAGACTTGAGAAAGCTAGAATATGTAGACCAAAATATATTTTGCCATACTTGGTGTCTTTGGTTTATATACCAATTTGCATCAGAAATAAAACAAGGAGTGAAAGTTGAAAAAATAATGGACGGATTAAATAATTCTTGCAAAACGCCAAGGGAAAATTTAAAAAGAATTAAACAATTTGCTCATTGGTTATCCTACAATATTTTGGAAATTGAATTGCCTGATAAATTTAAAGAAATTTATAATCCAAAACATATTATCGCTTCAGGTGGAGCTAAATCTCTACATGAATATATAGACAACGTCGGAGAAAATCCTCCATTAGTTTTTAACCAATATCATCTCGACGATACGGATTTGAGGAAAACTTTTAAAGCATGGCGTTGAATCCTTCGATATACTCAAAAAATGAAATTTCTTTTAATTAAAAAAGTCTAAAAAATGATGTATGGATACTCTAAACTAGATCTTTCTCTTATTGCTATTTCTCTTTTATCAGGATTGTCCATTTTCGCGAAAATACCTCTCACAATTCTAATATTTTGGTTGAGAGGAAAAGTAGACGATGCTTTTTACTTGGCATCTGAAAATGGGTATTACTTATTTGTACGTCTACTTTTAGTTGATAAGAGAGTAGATCCTTCAGCTAACGATAATTGCGCTATTCAATGGGCTTCATGCAGGGGTCATGTTGAAATAATTCGACTACTTTTAGCCGATTCTAGGGTAGACCCAACAGCTGCCGGTAATTTGGCTCTTCGCTTGGCATGTTTTAATTATCAACATGAAGCAGTCAAACTTTTACTTCAAGATCCAAGGGTAGATGCATCAAAAGTTATAACGACCGATTCAGAGTTTCTGGAAATATTGGCACAATGGAAATATCATCCTTGTAGTTCTTTCTTTGCGCGACTTAGTTCCACATGAGAATGCAGAACAACAAAAATTGAATCTCGCTTTGCTCGACTCGATTATGTCTACATTCGCTTTGCTCATGTTGATCAAAAAATTGAATTTATTTTTTAAAACAAATATAAATAAAAATGTCATTTGAACATTTCATTTTGGAACAAATGAAAGAGGCTGGCCTGGCCGAACGAGTTAGAAAGCCTATTTACGACATTGGCTTTAATTACTTTAAGCAGGCATTTACCCATTCATCGTTTCGTTCAAACAATTTCAATGATATTCACCAATTGCGATCGATGCAATTTTCGATGGAAGAGTTAGAGTCGATTTATGATATTCAAACTATAGATTACTTTCCAAATTACGAACAGTTGGAATTTTTGGGTGATAAGCAAGTGAATACGTGTATTTGTCATCACTTGACCAAATTGTATCCGAAATTGCCAGCCGGAAACCTTACATTTTCTTTTCAAAAACTCGCTTCAGAAAAATACTTGTCTAAATTTGGAGAAAAGCGAAACTTTTTTGATCACATCCTAGTCTCACCACAAATTTACAATCAAGCAATTTTGTGGAAAAATGGACGTCAAAATGAAATCAACATCGAAATCTACGGAGGAAACAAAATTTATAATATATATACTAAACTAATTGAAGACTGCGTAGAGAGCTTTGCAAATGCCCTTGTTAAATCAGTCGATCTATATGCTAAAAGCGAGTTTGGACCAGGTATGGCAATTCTCTTGAATTGGACAAAGGGAATTATGGACGAGCTCGATTTCAACCCAGAAGACATCAATGATATTAAAGCCCCTGGAATGGTACTTAGAGAGTTGTGGTCTGATATTTATTACATGGAACAAAGAACTGGCAAAAAGTTTTCCAATCACGATTTCTTTGTAATCGATGCTGCTAACCGAAAACCTGGTTACGTACCAATTCGGGCAATTGACCCTGTCACTAGAATCACCATCCCTGGTACAATTTCTATTGGCATTACTGAAGCCGATGCCAATTTGAGAGCTGCTACGCTTGCCAATAGCTATTTACTCAAGAATAGAATGGCAGAGATTGAAAAAGGTAGATTGGCAAAGCGTCAGTAGGTTTTTGGTTGATTTTATTTTTTGATTCGTCTATTTAAAAAATTTCATTTAGAAAAATGAATACTTTTGTATATCAACAAACCGACTATACCAATAATTCGCTCCAGTCTTCTGCTCGATCATCCCATGTTTGTTGTTTAGCCCATTCATATTGAGACTTTCTGATTTCTGCCTTTTTCTCTGGATTTGCTTCTAGAGCTTTAATGACTTCAAAAGCAGCGTTTGCAAATTCATCCATGTTTTGGGCTCTAATGAGAACGCCATTATTGTTTTCTTTAAGAGCACCTAAATCGTTTGTAATGCAGATTGGGCCATGATAAGCCATTTCGATTGCCGTAGTACAGCACGTTTCGAAAAAGGTACATGGATACAGCCAATAATCTATGTATTCCAATTTTTGAAAGAGAGTTTTTTGTGTAACTTTACCCATAGGAGAAACATGTTCCAACCCAGAATTTTGTATAGCAGCAATGTCATTTTCACTCAGATTATGAAAAATTTGGAGAGTAGCATAGGGCCATTCACTCAAAATTCTAGGCCACATATTCAAGAGTATTGACAGGCCTCTCTCTGGTCCAGATGAATAAACGAATGACATTGGAGCACGTTTTCTATTTGGTAAAACTGCGTGATTAATACCATTTTTTATAGTCTTGAAGAGGGATCTATCGAGTTTATATTTTGGTAGAATAATTTCTTCTCTTTGAGAATCTCCAACCGTAATAATTCCAGAAAGACGTCTAGCCATATTATTAGTGAAATTTGGCGTTAGCTGTTGTCCTTGATAAGCGGGATGAGGAAACACATCGTGAACCCATAACCAAATTTTAGACGTAGATGGCATTATTAAATCACACATACTACCTATATATCGAGAAATAACAATATGATCAGGAGGATTTTCTACTAGACGATTCCAATCAGCCTCTGATCTCCATGTAATATTCCATTTTGAAAAGACATAACCGGCTGGTTTGCTAATGAAAACTGTTACCTGCTTTTTGACTCCTATGCGCTGAAAAACTTCGAGCAATGCCAATTCACTTCCGAAAACTGGATTCTCTTCAAACCGCTCAGGATCGATAATTTGTCCAGCATAAAAGGTTACTACCCATACTGACATTTTATTTGGTATTTTTATTTATATCGATTAGATATCCAATTCTTCCTCTGAATCCTCCTCTTTGGAATAATCATCAGAATCTTCAAAATCCTCTTCATCATCTGTTTCCTCAATGTCGATAGATATATGCTCCTCCTCTTCTTGTTTACTTGTTTTACCATTCTTGGATCCGTTAGCGCTGTTTTTAGAACTACCATTAACGCCGTTGGTCATCATTTTTTCAACTTGCTTTTTATCCATCGGTTTCTCATAGGGATCATTTTCGTATGGATCTCTTTGTTCCTCCTTTTTTCTTATTTTTCTCTCTGGCTCTCTATCCTCATTAGAACCGCCATTAGAACCACCATACTCAGAACCATAAGATTTAAAGATATTTGATTCGACGACTTTTTTAATTTTAGCCATTCCCTCAAAGAAAATTTTTTTATTTGTCAAAACTAGAGTAGGTACTTTAGTTATGCCCATTTTTCTAAGTTGGTCTCTGACATTTGAACCCCTGACTATAAAAGGTTTAAAATTTACCTTTGTCGTCATGAGATATTTATATGCTTCCTGACATTCTCTATCTTTTTCATATAAAACGAGGTAAACTACCATTTTTAATATATATTTGTTGGTTAATGTGTTGATTTTACGTAATATCCGCCAAATATTGAACCAACTGAATATCGAAAAATCAAACTCACCGAATACCGAAAAATCATCGTTTTTTGACTATCTGATGGACGAGTTTTTCATTATCTTCTGATAACAAATTTACGATTTTTACCCAAGTTGGAGATTTACGTGAAAAAGCATGTAATAATTCCTCATCTTTCTCATCTAAATTTACGCGTGATAATATATCGTTGATTGTAGCTTTATCTATTTTTTCAGGTTCGTCTAAAAATAGTAGAGACATTTATAAATTTGATTTTTTTATTTATTATAATTTTTTCTATAAATGTCTTACACATATTTGGCATACGGAACAAAACTCATCATTGGCACTACTAAACGCGTTCCTCTAGAAAAAATGGTCAAGCAACACAAAAACGCTACCCATTTTATCGCATTTAAGGGCTTGAAGCTAAAACAAGAAGTGAAAGAGTTTAAAGATTCGCCTTATATCGAGGATTATGAGACGGCTGTACGAATTTGCAAAAGACACTGTTGGGATTATCGTTATGGCCGAAACGGTCATCTCGTCGAAGAAGGCGAATTGTATTTTTTGTTTAGTGGCTGAGTTCAATAGATCGTCTCGATTTAGACTACATTCGTTTTGCCCATGTTTACAAAAAATTGAAATTTCTTTTAATTAAAAAGAAATATTACAAATGTCCGAACAACAAATCACATCTGAATCTACACTTGAGCATCTTCGTCGTTGCCCAAACAATTACATCGGTCCAAACAACATTATCGATCAAGATGTGTATTTGGTAAAGGAGGATGCAGTAGTTCACGAAAAGATTGACGATTTTTGCGAAGCTCTCCTTCATTTGTTCAAGGAAGTCATCGATAACGCAGCCGATAATATCAAGCGACCATATTCTACGCCTCAAAGTTATATCAAAATCCAAGTCACAAAAAAATCAGTACAAGTCACAAACGACGGAAAACCTATTCCAATTACGAAAGAAACGATTGAAATTGCCAACGAAATCACGAAAAAGAAAGAAAAAGTTACTTGTTATCGTACGCAAGGTTTGTTTAATTATTTCCGTACTGGAACCAATGCCGTAAAGTCAAAGGCTCATTCATCTATCGGCACCAACGGCATCGGTACAAAGGCTGTGATTGGAGTATCAAAACATGCCAAAATTCATCATTCTGACCCAGAAACTGGACAGCAACTAGAAATGGAGTGGAAAAATGGTATGACTGAAATTTCAGAGCCTGTCGTAAAACCATACAAGAACAAAGGTGTTTTCACTACATTCTATTATGAGCCAGACTGGAAATGGTTTAAACTAAAGGAATTTTCGGATAATCATATTGGCGTCATGCACTGTATGTCTATGTGTCTCGCTTACGTCACTGGACTTAAAGTCACTTTCAACGACAAAGTTATCAAAGTCCCAAACATTACTTCTCTCGGCAAACTGTTTTTCGGTGAAAGAAAATCAATGGAATTGACAAACGACTCAGGAGACAAAGTTTTGATTATGGAGCAAACACTCGAGGAAATGGAAGAGCATGGTGTTAGATTTGTTTCATTTGTAAACAGTTCAAGCACACGTAGTGGCGGTGTCCATGTAAATTACAATGCCAACAAAATCGGAAAAGAAATCGCTGCCCTTTATGGCAATTCTCTAAAGCAAGACGATGCTAAAAAGTTTTTTATTTACATCGTCAATTACCACATCGATGGCGAGCCTGATTGGTCTGGACAAACAAAGGCTGAATTGCTTGGTCCAAAGAATCTGAAACGTATTGACTTTGAGAAAAAGGATGCTCAAAAGATTAAGAAATGGAATGTTTGGGCAGAAATTGGACGTTTTCTTGAAGGAAAAATTAACAAAACCGCAAACAAAGCAACGAAAACAATGACAAGTTACATCGGAGCTCTCCCTAAAGAAGCAACAGATGCTTTTTATGCTGGCTCTAAAGATAAGAAAAAGCGAGATCAAACAGAGTTGTATATTTGCGAAGGTCTTTCAGCAAAAAGTTTGATTGACGCTGGCCTCAAGTATAGAAAGTCTAGTGACTTTATTGGCATTCTTGCCCTTCGTGGAAAGATTAATAATGTACAGAAAATGGAAAAGTCTGATCAGTCAGATGCAAAATTTCTTGCACTTATCCGAAAAATGGCAGGTTTGAAGATGGGTTGCAAATACGAAAAAGAAGAGGATGCAGCAGACTTGCGCTACAGATCGATTATTATTGCTACAGATAAGGATCACGACGGCAGACACATTTTGGCTTTGGTCTATGGCTTCTTTCAACTTGAACATCCTGGCCTAATTGAAAACGGTGTCGTGTCATTTTTGGAAACGCCTGTCATCAAAACAATCATTGGCAAAGAAATTCATCGCTTCTACCTTCGTGAAGATTTTACAGAATGGCTCGAAACCTTGTCAGAAACCAAAAAGGCACAGGCACTGAAGAATCGCAAGTTTATCAAGGGTCTCGGTGGTAACAATGGTGACTCTGACGCCAAGTTTATTTTCAGTGATAACTTTTTTACTGGCTTTCTTACATTTGGAAAGCAACGTGACAAGGATCTTCTAAAGATGTTTTTTGGAAAAAATGATGTACTTGGCAAAAAGGAGTTTATGTATGCAACATTTTACAATGACGAATGGGTTCACATTCCGAAAAAGGGCACAATGACATTTTCAGAGTTTATTGAACACGATTTCACTGGTGCAGTCGACGAACAAATTCATCGCGCTATTCCATTTGTCTATGACGGTCTCATCGAATCCAAAAAAGATATTTTGTGGACAGCCCTTCATCATTTGAAAAAGCAAACAAAAACAGTTCAGTTTGCTTCTAGTGTGGCAACACATTCAAGTTACGATCACGGAGAACAAAACCTTCCGCCGACGGTCACAAAAATGACTCAAAACATTATTGGACAAAACAACATTATCGTTTTCAAAGGAGATGGCATTTTCGGTAATCGTTATCAAGACACAGAATCAAAGCATGGTGCAGCTGCAGAGAGATACACATTTCTTGAGATTCAGCCCTTGATGAGAGAAATTTTTCGAGTAGAAGATGACAATATTCTTGAATACGAAGAAAAAGATGGCGTAATCACTTCCCCTAAATACTTTCTCCCTGTCATTCCTTGGTTTGCCGTCAACGGTATCCTTCAAACTGTCGCAAACACATTTTCAACAAGTTACCCAAGCTATAATCCAGACGATCTCATCAAGTGGATCAAACGATGGCTTCATGAAAATTACGAAGACGCTCCTGAAGCAGAGGAGATCAAAATGGTTCCATGGTTTAGAGGATTTCGAGGCACAATTGAGGAAACTAAGAATGGCTGGCTCTCCAGAGGCGTGTGCAAGCAGATTGATAACAATACATGGGAGATTGATGAAATTGCTGTGGGTAAATGGGGTTCTCAGATGCAAGCCGTTTTGGAGAAACTTGCCGATGACAAGAAAATTGAGAAGCCTCGTATTATGAATTTGGACGCAAACACGTGTAAAGCGATTATCAAGACAAAACAAGAATTTGATGTTGAAAAGAGTTTGGAAAATGTTTTGACAAACAAGATGGCGATGACAAATGTAACGCTTATCCATGATGAGCGACCTGTCACATATAACAACATTGAGGAGCACTTGGTTGAATATGCGATTCGCCGTTATCAGGGATACATCGATCGCCGTAAATATCAACTAGCTGAATTGACTAAGGAATTGCAAACCAAAAACGATAAGATTAGATATATCAAACTCGTAATCGAAGGCACGATCAACTTTAAGAAAATTACAGATACAGCTCATCTCATCAAAATCTTGGGTGAACACGATTTCAAACCTGTAGTCGAAAAGGATGAGGAAGAAGAAGGTGAAAAAGATGGGGAAAAAGGAAGCGCAAAAGGTTGGAAACACTTGTTGGGTATTACAATGGTCTCTGCTACGAAAAAGAGTATTGAACGCCTCGAAAACGAAAAGAAGGCTATCGAAGAAAAGTACGCATACTATAAGAATAGCAAGGCGTGGCGACTTTGGCTTGACGATTTGGATAAATTTCAAGTTGCTTATACGGATTACTGTACAAATAATCCCATGAATACAAAGTTTGCTACATATGTTCCTAAAAAGTAGTCTTTTGAATATGGAGATCAAATACGAAAAAATATGGGATCAACTACAGAAAAATACCATCAAAAAAATCAAATAAAATTTTTCATTTATAGTAAATGAATACTGAAAAATTGGTATATTCCCTTATGGGTGGTTTACTCTTTGTCCTCTTGGCTTCTCCATTTGCCTTTAATATTACCCAAACTCTCATCGCGAATCCATTGGGATATGCTTTTGAGCGTAACGGTACGCCAACACCATTGGGCTTGAGTGTACATGGCGTTGTCTATGTTTTGATCGTTAGATTGATGATGAATTGATATGTCTATATTCGCTTTGCTCACATCAATAAAAAAAATGATTTTAAAACGCAAAAACCATTTGGTTTTCACCAAACAACATGTCTTATATTGGTTCTGTCTGTGGAGCTGGCGTTCACTGTATTGAGTTTTCCTCTGACGCACAAGAGTGCATCACCTTGCTTATTGAAGTTGCTCAACGCAACAGCAAGAGCTACGAGCCCAACATTCAGGAAATCACAGAGGATCTCTTAGAGTGCGGATACTTTGAGGACGGTTTGTATTCTTATCGTGTCGTCACGCAACCAAAGTAGAAAGTCGAAGAAAAAGAAAGTAAAAGAAAAAACAAAAGAAAAAATCAAACAATTTGATTTTCAGAAAAATGATTCTAAAACCCAAATATAATTCTAAAAGAAATGATTACATACATCGGTTCAGTTCACGGCAAGGGAATTCACCGAATCACGAAACTGCATACAACACCAGCTGAATGTGTCTCTGAACTTTTAAAGATGGCCACAGCAACGAATGAATCGACAGGTGACGATTATCGCCCAGAAGACAATATATCGCGACAACTTTTAGAGTGTGGATCATATATCGATTTATCTTTTTCTTACGTTATAGAGGAAATACAACCACCACAAAATGACAATCAGGAGATAAAATCGGCGAAAAAGATTAGAAAATTGGAATATCATCCTTGGTAGTTCTTACTTTGCTCGATTAGTTCCACATGAGAAAAGAGAATGTAGAACAACAAAAATTATCAAAAGGACCTTTTAATCCAAATTACATACCACAAAATGATTTTAAAACACGAAAACCTCATGGTTAACATCAAATGAGCAACTTTGACATCAGACAAAAACTATATAAAGCATGTATTGAAGGAGATATTGAATCTGTGAAACTATTATTACAAGCTAGACTAAATCCATCAGAAAATCACAATTTCTCTCTTCATGGAGCTTCTAAATTTGGTCATATAGAAATCGCACGAATTCTTCTTGCTGATCCTAGAGTGGATCCGTCGTCAAATGACAATTATGCTATCAAAACTGCCTCTGGAAATGGCCATGTTGAAATTGTGAGTTTACTTTTAGCTGATAAAAGAGTGAATCCCGCAGATGATGATAACGACGCCATTCAATGGGCAGTTGAAAATGGTCATCTTGAAGTCGTGCATCTCCTTCTAAGCGATCCTAGAGTAGATCCATCTTCCAATGATAATTACGCAATACGTCAAGCTTCTGAAGATTGCCATGTTGAATTAGTCAAACTCTTGCTCCAACATCCAAGGGTCGATGCCTCTAAAGCCGAATCTGACAGCCCAGAGATTCAGGAATTGTTGGCTCAATGGAAATATCATCCAAGAGATTGAATTACTTTATAGATCAAAAATGATTTTAAAACGCAAAAACCACATGGTTTTCACCAAACCACAATGACTGAAATCAAACAAATCGCCACCACCTACTTCCAGAACCATTCTGTGCTTGCTCTGAAAAAGCTCTTGAAGGAGCGCGAATACAAAACTACTGGACCCAAAGCCAAATTGGTTCAAATTCTTGTGGAGGACAGTATGGAGTACTGGAAGGCGAAGGATTGCAGAGACTTTACCTACTACATTGGCAAGTTTCCTGGTGGTCTCCGTGTTTACATTTACAAATACGGAGAACATTTTGATATGTTGGAGACGCGTCCATTCAACGCTGGTCTCTACACTTGGAGACTCAGCGACGAGAGAGGACATAGTCTTCAAAGCAAAGTTGTCCGTTCTGACAAACTCGTTGAAGAAATTGCCAATTGGAAATCGAAAAAGATTCTCAACATTATTCAATCAAAGAAGTAAAAGAAAAAAAGAAAAAAAATCAAAACATTTGATTTTCTAAATTAATCTATAAAATATAATAATGAATGCGTTTATAAAATGTCATGGGATGATCAAGGACACTAAAATACCTCTAGATGGTATTAAAGTATGTGAGAGATGTTATGCATTTGACGGAGAGGATTGCGTAACGATTATCAGTTGGAGAGATGAGAAAACATTGGTATTCAAATATACCAATGACGAAATGAATTTACAAATGTGGTCTTCTGGAAGGTTAGTGAAAGAGTTCGATTTTTGCCATACGCCAACAAAACCAACTATATTTTCAGCATCTATGGATTTCTGTCACGTACAAGAAAATCTTTTGGATCAAAAATGGAACAACTTTTTAGATGCATAATTTTTTGTTTGGATGGTTTACCTAAAAAAATCAAACAAAAAATCATTCAACACAAAAAATGGATACGAGTTTAGATTTTAGATGTGGCGTTTACAAACATTATAAAGGCGACAAGTACTTGGTGTTAGGCATAGTCAAACATAGCGAGACATTAGAGTCACTCGTGGTCTATATTACTCTATACGATAATCCACAAAGTAAAATGTGGGTTAGACCCCTGAAAATGTTTGTGGAAGAAATTGAGATAGACGGTGTTAAACAGCCTCGATTTAGATATGAAGCACCGTATTTGAACACTCTTATCTAGAAATACGATTTTTGTTTAGGTAAAAATCAAACAAAAAAATCTGTTAAACCATTCAACACAAAAAATGGATACCGACTCTGTTTACTCTTGCAATTCCGAGACTGATATTTATTGTAGTGTTTGTTTAGATCAAATAGATTTGGAAAAAGATATAGACGAAATCATATCACCTTGCAATTGTGGCCCTATGAGTATCGTTCACACAGCTTGTTACGAAAAACTTAATATTAATCGCTGTAATATATGCAATTTCAAAACTGTAAATCCAGGTAAAATTTTAACGATTTTGGATAACGATGAAACATATGATCAAAAGATTATTGAATTATCAAAGCTTTTTGGATTACAAGTCATCCCTACCAACCCAATTTTCCAACTTATTCCAGATAGAGACATTAGACGGATTGTGTCTAATACATATAATTACTCTTTTTCGCTTCAATATCTCAGAAATATTGCTTTTTCGTATTTGGTCATCCTGAACCTTATAAGGGCTGGTTATGTAAAGGAAATGTCTATGTATTTTTTATTTTTGATTGTGCAACTTTTTGCTTTTATTAGTTCTCCCTTTTTTGTTTTGTTTGGTATGACATATAAAATATGAAATTCAACAAAATGAAAAAAAAATATTTTATGTAAAAACATAAAATGATGTCACCATTGGAATTTAGAAAAATGCTCATACCTATCGAGAAAAAGTATGACATTTGCGAAATCTTGACTTTGTGTTATCCTTTAAAAGGTCTCTGGGATTGGAAAAAAGTTTTAACCGCCCCATCCGACATTTTAGACTTGTTTGAAAAAATTCATATGTCTAAAGAACCAATTAAAATCGGACAGGGAGGCCATATCGTTACAGAATGGTGTGTAGATGCAGAATACAAAAATCCTCTCTACAAAAAGCTATATTTCTTTATGAATGATTCTGAGGAATTGTCATCTGAATCGGAAATTGAACTGTCCTCGGAAACAGAGGAATCAGAGGAAGTTAAGGAAGTCAAAGAAGTTGAGACAAGGGATACTTTGTGGTATGATGAAAATCCACTATTTAATCCTAGGTTATATGATGATATCGAATCTGGTTTTGTAAAGGTTCCAGCTGGTACAACAAAAGAAGAGCTACTGACAATCATTTCTCTAGTTCAAATGGCAAATGACGATGAATACGTCGTCACTGATGGCACTATCATTAAGAATTACGTACCTGGATGCAATAAAACTCTGGGCCTATGTGGAAAGCCAAAATCTCTAAGATGTGCTAAAATAATTGCATTTTTCAAGGCTTTACAGAAAGATTATACGTTAAATCTAAATGTCGATCAATATGTTAAAAAAGTTGATTCTCGTAAAAATATTTGGAAATGGATACGAATTGGTCCAGGATATTATCGTAATTTCGAATGGATGCTCGTCGGTAACAGGGATCTAATAACAAAAACCATCAATATGTGTAATTCGATTCCTCTACAAAAAAGAGGAGATAAATACAAGGAATTCAAATTTGATCCTAATCTTATCTTTGATTGTGACGATGACATGTGTTTGGATATAGATAGTGGTGAATTGGTCAAAAAGAAGAATTGCAAGTGGGTGGATAGTTATGGCTGGACGAGTAAAAAGGATGACAAAAAATTAGAGATTCGAAAATTTATTCATGACAAGTTTATGAAAAAATATCCTAAAACTATTATCCCAGGAAAAACGAAAAAATGGGCAGAAGAATTTTTCGATTCTCTTAAAAAAGATAGATATATAGACTTTGATACATGGGAGCCAGTAAAATACTCTCCCTTAACTAGCCAATCCTATGAATTTTCTAAACTAGGTTTTGCAAAGAAAATTGATCAAAAAAATTGGACGATTGCAGAATTGGAATTTTACTATACAGTCTATAAATCAAAATAGTTTTTTGTTGTGGTTTTATATTTACATATAAAAAGATCAAATATGGATTATAAAAGACAAACCACAAAAAAATAAAAAACCACAACATTCGCTTTGCTCATGTTTACAAAAAATTGAAATAATATTTGTTAAACCAAAATCTAAATAAAATGGGAGTCATTAGTCTAGATAGTTATTGCCGTAAAACGTTTCCTCAGTCATTGAGATATTACAAGCCCGGACAAAAAGTACATCAAAAGTTTACCGTACTTGGTTTAGACGCAAATCCGTTTGTTTACACCGCCTGTTCACGAGCTTTTGAGATGGGTGATTATTCGACGATGCTTTCAGAGAATAAATATACATATGAGGAAAAAATTCAACAAACTTTTGAATACACATGGGAAGAAATTTCAAATGTCGTCAATATGGTAGATTCAGAAGAAGTTTATATTGCTTTCGATGGTCCTGCTCCGGCAGCCAAATGTCAAGAACAACGAAAACGTCGTTATATTCGCTCGTTGCCTAGTGAAAATGAATTTGATACAACGAATATTTCGACTGGAACTAAATTTATGCATGAGTTGTGTCTTTATTTGCAATTTAAGATTCAAGAAGCAAATGGATGGGGTCGTAAAGTAGTATTTTCTGGACACACCGTACCTGGAGAGGGAGAGGCAAAATGTATGCAATACATGAGAGCTTTCCCATTGGACAAAACAATGTGTATTTATGGACCAGACGGAGATCTCATTATGCTTTCTCTTGCTTCTCCTCAAGATTTTTATTTGTTTAAAATTGATCATTCAACTCGCAATGATTATGAGCGTCAATACTATACGATGTGGATGAAGCCTATTAAACAGCAATTAAAAACTACAGCTAGTATTGCAGATTCGACAAAGAGTTTTTTGTTTCTGAGTAATTTTTTGGGAAACGATTTTTGTCGTCGAATTGAGATTTTTGATTTGTTTATCAATGGCATTGACGATATGAATTCTTATTATAAAAAGTTGCGATATTCAATTATCTATAACGGACGCCTAGATGTTAAATGCTTTACAAATCTATTGAGAGAACTGTCAAACGACGAGCCAAAATTACTTGCTAATCGTAGAAAACATCCATTTCCTCTCTTGGAAAAGCACTTGACAAACGGAAGACTAGACTTTGTCAATTTTCGTAAGGAATATTATGAGACTTGGGTTCACATTTCAACGGAAAATGGTTCTATTAGGGAAATGTGTCACAACTATTTGGATACGATTTGGTGGACTTGGATTTACTACACTAAGAAATGCCCAAGTTTTAGTCATACTTATAACTATCATTATCCTCCTTTTTGTTCAGACTTGTACAAGTATATTCATTCTTGGACAATTCCTAAATTTAAAGAGAGCATTCCTCGTACGCCTTGGCAGCAGTTGGTTGCCATCCTACCTCCAAACAGAAAGCATTTGTTGCCTGTAAAGTATCATCATTATTTTACAGGAGAATGCTTTCCTAAACTGTCTGACATTGTCAGAAACTCTCAAGGAAAGGATGAAAAATATGAGACAGTTTGGGAGATTCCTACATTTACAGAAAAGGTAGAGGAAGTTCATACACGTAAACATGCGAGAAATTCAGTTGGCACAGAAAGAGTGTTTTTACAAAGTCCAGATACTTTTAAAGTTGTAACCAAATGGGGAAAATGTAAAACTGTATGTAGTGGTTGATGGATGGGTTGATGATTGATGGGTTGATGGTTAGAAAGAAACAAGAAACAAGAAAGAAAAAACACATAGAAACAAATAGATCAAAAAATAAATATATTTTTAACAATTATTTTTTTCGCCAATATAAAATGTTAAGTTTTGAAACAACTTCTCAAACAAACAAAACACTTTGGAACGTTTTATATTTTGCATTGGCCGCATTTGCTGTTTGGGCTGTATATTATATCGTCGTAAATTACATTTTACCCAGATTTTCTCCTAAATCGGGTGCATCTGTCTCTCTCCAATCTTTAAATACACCATCAGCTACTGGATCTGATCCCGTTACAGAGGATGATTTCAATTATCTCCATGGGACAACGATGAAGGTAGAGGGTTTGTCTCAAGATCCTTCAAACGACGTACAAAAATTTACACAGATGGTTGATGTTTCCGGTAGAGCTTACTGGGAGCCTGTCCCAATGACCAACGTCAATGACTATTTGACTGCTGATGAGTACAATGGTATTTTGGATAGACATGTACTTCGCAACATGACGCCAAATCTTAAGCACCTCACTATGCCAAAGTTTATTAGAAACGCTGATAACTTTTGGGGAACTTACTGGCCAAATGAAACTGGCGGCCCACTCGATAACGGAAGATGTGTTGATCCCTCTGATCTCGTTGGCAAACAAGGTCTTTTTCAGCATATCCCTATGTAAAGTGATTTTTTATCTATATGAGTAAAGCGAATGTAGATATAATCGAGACGAGCGAATCATTAAAAATAATGATATTTTGTTGATAAGAAAAAAATATAGAAAAAATAAAAATAAATATAAAAATGTCATATACTTTTACAAAAGTAATTACTAAACAAGTCGCATTTTCTGCGTATTTATCTGATTTATTCCCTCTCCCGTTGACTGTTTCTACAGACGGTGATCAGATAACAATTACATCAGCCGAAGTTCTTTCTTCTGAGAACGAGACGTTGTTGACAACATTGGTCGACTCTTATACCGATCCAGCTGAATTTCTCGTTTTAGATCACACAGAATCACTTGCTGGAGTATCTGCTAAAACAAACTCTGTAACACCATTTGATGTTCAGTCTGTTATTTTTCCAGGTACAAGTAGTAGCGGAAATGGATCTGTAATGGACTCGATCAAATTCATATTGAAATTGTCAACTAACGACGTTTCTTTGGCTGGTGGTTTAACAGGTCCAGTCCACATCCAAATATATGACACATCTAGATCAGTAGAAATTGCATCTTTGGATATAAACGTAGATACAGTTTGGAGTGAATGGGACACTGCTTTTCAAAATGGCGAGACAGGAATGAAGTGTAATTACAAATCGGTATTTGTTGGTGATTTACGCAATAACTTTCCTGATTATGATTGCATTTGGATATTCCGTGTAAACGTCCCATCAGATGTAGTTTTTGCTAGATTAGATTCACTCCAAAGATTGTATTATACTATTTTGTAAATATGATAAAATGTAGATAAATATGTATATAATAAAATGTGTATATGATAAAATGTGTATATCGCCAAAAATTGAAATTTCTTTTAATTAAAAGAAAAATATCAATGGAGGAATTTATAAGAGCATGTATTTCTGGAGACACTGAAGGTGTCCATCTACTTTTAGCCGATCCTAGAGTTGATCCCTGTGCTGATATTAGTGGATATTCTGAATTTGTTTGCCGACTTTTTTACGTTAATAGTGTAGATGCAATGATGCTATTGGATAATTTTGCTATTCAATGTGCATCTTTTCGTGGGCATGTTGAAATTGTGAGACTGCTTTTAACCGATACTAGAGTAAATCCAGCAGTTCATAACAATCGGCCTATTTGTTGTGCAGCCGAGAATGGTCATTTTGAAGTAGTGTGTTTGCTTTTGGCTGATTCTAGAGTAAATCCTGCAGACGTCGATAATTGGGCCATTCGATATGCTTCTGACAGGGGTCATATTGAAATCGTGCGATTGCTTTTGTTAGACTCTAGAGTAAATCCAGGAGACCGAAATAATTGGGCTGTTCGAACAGCTTCTGGATATTACAATCATGTTGAAATAGTACGTTTACTTTTAGCAGATCATAGAGTAGATCCAACAGCCATGGATAATTGGGCTATTCGAACGGCTTCCTACTATAGGAATGTGCAAGTAGTTAAAATATTACTTGAAGACTCAAGAGTCGACGCATCAAAAGCAGAATCTACCAACCCAGAAATTCAGGAAATGTTGGCACAATGGAAATATTATCCTCATTAATATGAAAAACAACAAAAATGGTTCTCGCTTCGCTTCACTCACATAGATCAAAAAATTGAAATTTCTTTTAATTAAAAGAAAAATATCAACAATGATATTAAATCGAAACGAAATCGAAAAGTTGCCATGTAAGAGGGCTGGAATTATTCCGTACATCGTAAAGGATGGAATTTATTTTTTGATGGGAGTTGATAAACGAACAGGACAATTTTCTGATTTTGGAGGTGGCATCAAAAACGGTGAAACTCCTATTCTCGCCGGCATCAGAGAGTTGTATGAGGAAACGAAGCAGTTGATTAAAGAAGATGACTTGGAACAAATTAAAGTTGGCATTTTTGATAGACCAAATGCTACTTGTATTATTTTCTGTAAAATTCGTGACTGGACAGTAATCAACAACTTGTGTGATAAATTCAAGAAGCAAAACATGAGCGGAGATGAGTATAATGAAATGAGTGATCTAATTTGGTTGTCAGAAGATGAGATGATTCGTCATGTATATTCAGAACATTCCAATATATGGCAACGAATTCGTTATTCTCTTTTGAATTCTGGAGAGTTTGACGAAACGTTTTTATCTTGTCTAAAGGATTGATGTATGTTTACTCGTTTCTAAAAATGAAATTTCTTTTAATTAAAAGAAATTAACAAATTGACGAATTTGCAAGAGCTTGTGAAACTGGAAACTATGAAACTGCACGTCGGCTTTTAGACGATCCTAGAGTAAATCCAGCATCTAAAAATAATTGGGCGATTCAAGCAACTTCCTTTTGTGGGCATGTTGAAATTGTA
>Ga0075163_10002348_pt1 | contig 25530 bp, 19 predicted proteins | sample JI1023141ADNA_FD_71478 | JGI IMG/M metagenome (GOLD analysis project Ga0075163, IMG submission 71478) | Wastewater effluent complex algal communities from Wisconsin, to seasonally profile nutrient transformation and Carbon sequestration -... | ecosystem: Engineered > WWTP > Effluent > Algae... | reverse complement strand
GACGCAGTGGTACACGAAGTCGTGCGAGGCGGTGTTCGGCCTGGGTGACGTGCCGGATGTCGACCGACTCGAGGTCACCGGGTTCGTTCGCGAAGTCGCGAATCACGAGAACAAGGCCTTCAAACGCACGCCGGTCCTGAGCCGCGATTGATTCGTCCGGCTGCGACGGCTGCAGGGTACAATCGCAGCGTGAAGATCGTCGGACTGGTCGCCGCCCTGCTCGTAGGGTGCGGCGACAACACCAAGACCGAGATCCCGCTCGTCGCCGACACCACGCCTCCGACGTTCGGGACCGCCGTCGAGATGAAGCTGGTCGCACGAGTCTCCAGCATGGCGATCCTCGTGACCTCGCCGCCACACGACAATCGGCTGTTCGTCGCCCAGAGAGCCGGTCAGATCAGCGTGATCGAGGATGGCCTCGTCCGCAGCGACCTGTTCCTCGATCTGTCGGAGGACGTCGACGGTCCCGTGTACTGCGACAGCGGCGAGCTGGGGCTCCTTGGCCTGGCGTTCCACCCAGAGTACGCCACCAACGGCGTGTTCTTCGTCAGCTATACGGCGCGTAACCCCGGCGACCCGTTGAACGAGCAACGCGATGTGGTCGCTCGTTGCAGGGTCAGCGCGACCGATCCCAACCGCGCCGACGCGCAGTCGTGCGTCGATGTTCTCTCGATCCCGGACCTCGCCAGCAATCACAACGGCGGCATGATCGAGTTCGGCGCCGACGGCTACCTCTATTGGGGCACGGGTGATGGCGGCACCGGCAACCCCAACAATCCGCAGGCGCTGGAGGACGCCGCGCCGAACACCCATGCCTTGTTGGGCAAGATCCTGCGTCTCGACATCGACCATCCCGCGCTCGGTCTCGAGTATGGAATCCCACCCGATAACCCGTATGCCACCGGCGGTGGGCGGCCGGAGATCTGGATTCGCGGACTCCGCAACCCATGGCGATGGTCATTCGATCGGTTGACCGGAGACATCTGGATCGGCGATGTCGGCGCAAAGCTGGTCGAGGAGATCAACGTGCTCCGCCCGAGCCAGCAGCCGGCCGCAAACCTCGGATGGAAGTTTTGGGAGGGCGAATACTGCGCCGAGGGAGACTGCTCCACTCCACAGGTGTTGCCCAAGGACGCACGGCTGCGCGCGACCGGCTGGTACTCGGTCATCGGCGGTCAAGTCTATCGGGGCACCCGCTTTCCCGACCTCCAAGGTACGTACTTCTATACCGATCACTACAAGGGTGGTCTCGCGACAGCGAGGTTCAACGACGACGACACGCTCACGATCGCTGACCTCCCCGGCAGCTACCCGGCCAACGGGACGAGCATTCACGAGGCCGCGGGCGGTGAGCTCTACGAGACCGACGCCATCGGTAACATTTTCCAGCTCGTCGTGGCTCCGTAGCTCCGGCGATCCGTGAGCCGCCGCGCTCACCAGTTCGCCCTTCGTCTCGGGTACAACTGTGAAGCATGGCCGACGAACCGCTGATCTCCGACCTCGAGAGCGCGACCCTCGATGCGGCCCGCCGTCGCGCGACTGGGGCAGCGGAGATCTTGCTCTACATCCATTCCGATACCGGCAACAGCACGAGCCTCGCCGGCGATCTCCGTCAACTGGCGCGCTACTTCGAGATCGTCGGGATCCGTATCGTCGCGGACGGAGTGGGTGTGACGGGTCGTGCCCGGGTGCAGCCGACGGATGTCGTCGGCGAGGGCGACATCACACGGGTCCTCGAGCAGGTCGTGCGTGCGGTGCGCACAGCGCAACAAGAAGCGGTTCACCAGCTTCACAAGGCAGACGCGGCGCTCCGTCAGCGGACGATCGATCTGCTCGAGGCTGACCGCCGCAACACCGATACGATCACCGGTAAGGAAGCTCTGGAGCGCAAGCTCCGGATCGCCCAGCAGACCGCGGATAAGGTCAAGGGCACGCTATCGTTCCGCCTCGGTCATGCGCTGATTCACAAGACCAAGTCGGTCGGAGGTGTGATCGAGCTGCCGAAGGTACTGTGGAGCTTGCGGCAGGACGCCAGCTCGCGCCGTGTCGGCGATAGCGCCGAGACCGGGCTACGCGGAATCGTGCAGCGGATCACGCGCTTTCGCGACCGCAGCGTCGTCGTCAAACCGAGCACACCGATCACGCGCCGGAGCGTGGTCCCCACAAAGCGCTTCTCACCGCCATTCGAGATCTCGACTGGGGCCGACCTGAAGCGCCTGCGGGTCGCCGGCATCTTCGACGAGTTCACGGCCCATGCATTCGCGCCCGAGTGCGAGCTGATGTCCCTGCATGCCGAAACGTGGCAAGCGCAACTCGCGGAGCATCCACCGCATCTCCTCTTCGTCGAGTCTGCGTGGCAAGGAGCCGGAGGGTCGTGGGATCGCAAGATCAACCATTGCGCGCGCGAGCTACGCGAGCTGGTTCAGCACTGTCGAGAGCGTGAAATTCCGACGGCTTTCTGGAACAAAGAGGATCCGATCCACTTCGGGACGTTTCTCAACACGGCGATGTTGTTCGATACGGTCTTCACCACCGACTTCGACTGCATCCATCGCTATCGCGGGCTCCTCGGCCACGAACGCGTCCACGTGCTCCCGTTTGCGTGCCAGCCGCGCCAGCACAACCCGCTCGAGAAGTTCGACCGCAAGGACGCGGCTTGCTTCGCCGGTGCCTATTACGCGCGATATCCAGAACGACAGCGCGACTTCTTGAGGATCCTCCTCAAGCTGCTCGAGCGTGGCCCGGTCGAGATCTTCGATCGCAACCACGGCAAGACCGACCTCGACTATCAGTTCCCGTCATCGTATCGCGACTACATCGTCGGGAACCTCCCGTTCTCCGAGATCGATCGCGCGTACAAAGGCTACCGCTACGCGATCAACATCAACTCGATCAAGACGTCGCAATCGATGTTCGCGCGGCGCGTGTTCGAGCTCCTCGCCTCGAACACGCTGACCGTCAGCAACTATGCGAAGGGGATCCGCGTGTTGTTCGGCGACCTCGTCGTTGCGACCGACGATCCCGAGGAGATCGGGACTGCGCTTGCCGAGCTCGACGACAAGGAGACCGCGCGGCTGCGCCGACTTGCCGGGTTGCGCAAGGCGCTCGCCGAGCACACCTACCAACATCGACTCGCGTACGTGGTGACCAAGCTGTTTGAAGGCCTCGCGCCTCCCCGTCTGACGCCCACGATCACCGTGGTCGGTGCAGCGAGTACCGATGACGAGCGCGCTGCGCTGGCCTCCGCGTTCGCGCGCCAGAGCTATCCGCACAAGCAGCTCGTCGTGGTGAGTGATGGCGCGGAACCCGATGTCGCCGCGATCGAGGGCGACTACATCGCGCGGTTCGCGGACGGCGCCCACCACTACGGCGAGCACTACCTCCAGGACCTCGCACTCGCGACCACCTACCACGACGGTCCGGTGATCGGCATGGGCCCGCAAGCCGCGTGGTATCGCACCGAGCAGACGGTCTCCACGGCGGCGGCGATCGTTCGTCGCGATCAGCTCCGTGCAACCCGCCTCGCCGACTTCGCGCGTGACGAGAACACCTTCGATCACGCACTCGCGATCGACGATTTTCAGTACACGCATCCAGAAGGCGAGCCACGCCTGAACACCGGAGTCTCGGTTTCCGCGATGTTCGCGCACGCCGATCGCGTCGAGGTCGCCGGAGCGGAGCAGGACGTTCGCATGCTGGGACCCGCGGATCTCGTCACGCTGTTCGCCGACGGCATCCGTTCCGAGCTGACGGTCACCCACGGTTCGGAAGGGATGACCATCGACTCGGAGCTCGGCGTCGACGGGCGGCAGTACATCTACCAGCGCAACGAGAGTCCGATCGCGGCGTTCGGGTTCGAGTCGACGGTGCGGTTCAACCTCGAAGTCACCGCCGGGTTGCGGTTGCAGGCGGTGTTCCTGTTCTTCGATCAGGAGATGCGCCGGATCGGGGATGTGATCCGTATCGGCTCGATGAATCACGAGGCCGACCTGCCGGCGGGCGCCGTGTTTGTCAGGTTCGGCCTCCTCGTGGTCGGCCCTGGCACCGCCACCGTGCGCCGCCTCGTCCTCGGCCGGGTCTCGACGGAAGAGCCCACGCGAATCATCGGCCGCTCGCGGATCCTGGTCGTCACCAACGGTTACCCGTCGCCCGAGGCGCTGTACCGCAACGGGTTCGTCCACCGCCGCGTCCTCGACTATCGCCGTGCCGGGGTCGACGTCGACGTGTTCTGCCATCGGCCGCGGGAGCCGATCAGCTATCACACGTTCGAAGGTACCGATGTGGTCAGCGGCCGCGCCGAGGTCCTCCGGCGCCTGCTCGACTCCAACCCATATGACACGGTGCTCGTTCACTTCCTCGACGAGGCGATGTGGCGCGAGCTGATGCCGCGGCTCGAACGACTCCGCGTCTACCTGTGGATCCACGGCGCCGAGGTACAGCCATGGCACCGGCGCAGCTTCAACTACACGACGTCGGAGGAGCTCGAGAGTGCGAAGTCGGCGAGCAACACTCGCACCGAGCTATGGCACCGCGTGCTGCGGCTACAGTCCCCGAACCTCCACCTGATCACCGTGTCCCGTACCCTCGCCAACGAGATCGAGGAAGACTACGGCATCGAGTTGGCGGCGGCGCAGCACTCCGTGATCCACAACGTGATCGATACCGAGCTGTTCCGCTACGAGCCCAAGTCGGTGGCGCAGCGGACGAAGATCCTCTCGATCCGGCCGTTCGCGACTCGAACGTACGCGAACGATCTTTCAGTAGCGGCGATCCTCGAGCTCGCCAAGCGGCCGTGGTTCGGCGAGCTGGATTTCCACCTGATCGGCGACGGCGTCCTGTTCGACGCGACGGTGGAGCCCTTGCGCGGGCTCGGCAACGTGGTGGTCGAGCGACGCTTCGTCCGTCAGAACGAGATCGCAGCGCTCCACCGCCGGCACGGGGTGTTCTTGTGCCCGACGCGACAGGACTCGCAGGGCGTATCGCGCGACGAAGCGATGGCCTCGGGGCTGGTTCCCGTCACCACCCGGATCGCAGCGGTACCGGAGTTCGTCGACGAGGACTGTGCGTTTCTCGCGCCGCCCGAGAACGCGCTCGAGCTCGCCGCGGCGATCGAGACGCTGTATCGCGATCCGGCACGGTTTCAGCGGATGTCAGCCGCCGCCGCTGCTCGGGTGCGGAGCGATCGCAGCGCCGAGCAGACGTCGCTGCGCGAGGTCGCGCTCTTCGATCGACGCTCGGTCGGATCTATCGCTCGCCGGAGCTAAGCTCGCGACTTGCCGCTCGGCGAACGCGAGCGTAGGTCTTGCGCAGCGCCTGAAGTGGCGACTCGCGCAGGCCGCCGGTGTTGACCTCGCGCAACAGCGATGTGAGGAACGCGCTGAACCCGCGCATGTGCGGCGTGGCCTCGGCGGGTGGCGTGGTGTAGCTCAGCTCGCGTCGCGCCGTGGCGAGCTCCGTCCGCGCCGAGGCGAGCTCCGTCCGTGCAGAGGAAAGCTCCATTCGGTGCGAGACGCGCTCCGCGGCAAGATCCGCCTTTGCGCGCTCGAGCTGCTGCAACAACGTCTTCGACCGTTCGTTCAGCGTGGCGATGCGATCGCCTCGAACCTTGAGCTCGAGTCGAACGCGGTCGCCTGCGAGCTGGATCGCGAGGAAGCTCTGCTCGGAGATCGCGAGCAACGCCGCGGCATCGATCGCCACGGAGGTGGCCGCGGGATCGGTACTGACGACGAATCGGATGAACCCGTCCTGGATGTCGAGGTGCGTGAGCTTGCCGACGCCGGCGATCGTGTCGAGGAATGACCGCAGATAGAACGTGATCTTGTGATCGGGGTGGGGATGAAGCCCGAACGGCGTGGTGCCGACGACCCGGCCGCCCGGCGCGACGAACTCCGCGGCACGCAACCACAACGCACGCGGGTCCTCGTGATGTTCCAGGATCTCCCCGAGCACGACCGTCTCGAACCGTTGGCGCGCGAGGAGCTCGCCGTAGATGTCGGCCTGGATGAACCGCACGCGGCGCTGAACGTCAGCCGACTCCGCCGCGAGCGCATTCCGCGCGTATGAGATCGCCGGCTCCTCGATCTCGACCCCCGTCACGTCGTGACCGGCGCGCCCGAGCAGGATCGACACGATGCCCTGGCTACTTCCGATGTCGAGGGTGGTGCCGCGAACCTCCGAGACCATCCAGTCGATCCGTGCACGGCACGGCTGGTGACTCATCGTCGAGGAGAAATCCCCGATGCCCAGGTACAGCTCGCTGACGCGGTCGTCGTTCACGCGGCGACCGTAGCATATGGTATGGACGGGCATGAGCTCGACGCAGTTGCGGCTCGACGGCCTCGCCCATGTGCTGTCGACCTCTTTCCAGGACAAGGCCGCCGAACAGACTCACCGCTGGGACAAGGAGTGGATGCGTTACTTCTCGGCGGGGAAGGACTACTGGTTCTACTTCTACGACATGAGCAGCGATCACTACGCGCTCCAGATCAGCCCCAAGTTGATCGCCAAGATGTCGGCCGAGGAGGTCTTCAGAGCGAAGTTCTACAAGGACATCAAGGGCGCGGTGTGGGCCGCGGGCGAGGATCTCGTCGGCAAAGATGTCCTCGAGATCGGATGTGGACCCGGTGTGTTCGGCCGGATCTCCGGACGCTTCGCGAAGAGCTACACCGGCATCGATGTCTCGGAGTTCGCGCTGTCGATCGCGCGGCTGACTTCCCCGAAGACGTGTCGCTACTTCCACCTCTATGATCCGGCGGGCCTGGAGACGCTCGCGAAGTCGGTCGACATCGCGGTCGGACGCCACTTCTTCATCCACCACAACTATGAAGATTCGCTGTGGCTCCTCCGGTTCTTGCGCGATCTGGTGCGCGATGGCGGCCTGATCGTCGCGGACTTCTTCAGTGACATCAAGACGGTCGACGGCGCTCGCCGACGAGATGCCGCGGCCGACCTCTCGGAACAACACCCGAGCGCGTTGTTCCACTTCGAGGATGAAGACATCAAGCGGCTGGCCGCCGATGCCGGGTTGCGATGCGAATCGATCGACTACCGCTCCGACACGTCGAGCCGGTTCGCTCGGTTCCGCGTCGGAGCATGATGGCGGTCGTCGCTCGGTGCAGCGCGACGCGCTACCCACGGTGCAAACGTAAGGGCGAAGTAGTAGGCGACTAGCGGCACGATGTGAAGCGTCAGCCGGGTGAGGCCGGCGTAGCGTCCTTCGCTGTAGAAGTCGGCGAGCCCGGCGAGCAATGCAACGAGTACGAAGAACAAGGCGATCGCGTAGCGTAGCCAGCGTGTCCGTGGCGGAGCGGGAACCCAGAAGGCGAGCACTGTGAGGACGACGCAGCTCGGCCACCACAGGTAGCCCCAGTAGGAGCCGGTCCACAGATCGCGTTGCCAGATCGGAAACGACACGGCGAAGGCCTCGCTGCGGGTGACGGCGATCGCCACGACTCCCAGCACGCAGAGGACCGTCACGACGATCGGCACGACCGGGAGCAGACGACGAACGAACGTCTGCAGAACAAAGAGCACGAACAACCCGGCGAGCGCGGCGGCCATCAGCAGGCTGCGCGTCGGGGTCAGGTACTCGGAGTCTGCGGGGGTGGCCGCAGCCATCAGCAGCAACCATCCGACGACCACCAGCGTGAACGCGAGGTACGAGGGGAGCAGCGCGCGACGTGCGAGCTGGGTCTGTGACAGCGCGAGCACGAGGAACAGCGCCGCGAACATCGGGCTCTCGACGCGACACAACGAGAATGCCAGCAGCGCGAGGAACGCGAACGGCAGGTACGACGCATCGGAGTCGCGGTCGGCGAGCCAGAACAGCACGGAGAACACGAACAGGTACCCACCCGCCGGCCAGTTCGCGTGGATGTAGAACACGTGGATCCGCACGAGCGGGATCGCCAGCAGGACCAGCATCCCGACGACCACCGCGATCACCCGGGCGCGGGACGACAGCTCGGCGAGGCCGCGATGCAAGGTCACGCCGAACACGGCGAACAGCGAGATCGAGAATGCGGGAGACAACGCGTACAGGTAGTCGTCACCCGTGAGCTCGGCGAGCGCATGGGCAACCACGGTGAACGCCCCCCACGAGTGAAGTCCCTCGAGGGTGGTGAACGACAGTTGCTCCTCGGCGCGCAGCAGCTGGGCGTATGCGATGAACTGCTCGGAGTCGTAGGTCTGGGTCGCGAAGTTCCACGCGCAGCACGGCGTGCATAGCGCCGTGAACGCGAGGGCGCCAACGAGGAGCTGAAGCGCGATGGCCGGGGTGGCACGACCACGCCGGACAGCGAGCCACACCGATGCGGCGAGGGAGAGAGAGATGACGGCGACGATCGAAGGATTCGTGAACTGGCCCGCGAGCAGCACCGGCAGACAGAGGAACACCGTGACGGCGAGCCCGATCAAGAAACCCGCTGCGATGGCGAGCCCGACCTGCTTCGGACCGGCTGCGAGACACATCCACGAGCCCAGCAGCTGCAAGGCGAAGAACAAGACCAGCTGGCCCATCGGCGTGCGGACTATGTCACGCGCATCGTCGTGAAATGCCGTGTTCGATGAGATGTGTGCTACGTACAAGCCCATGCGGTGGCTCGGCATTCTCGCGATCCTGATCGCTGGAGCGGCTGTCTATCTCTACTCGCAGCTGTCGAACGGAGAGACCGCGCCGCGCCGCGACCGACCGGCGGCCCCGGCCGTGACGGAGGAGGACCAGCCTGCGGCGAAGTCGGAGACGGCTCCGACACCTGCACCGCCCCCTCCGCCCGAGGCAAAGCGCGAGCCCGTACCCGCCGCGAACATTGCCAGGCCGAGCACGCCCCCCTCCAGTGGAGGCGTGGCGGCGACGGTCGACAAGCCGGCCCCCCCGGACGGCAACCAGGAGGACGTCCCTTGGACCGAGCAGGAGCGCCAGCAGTGGTTGTGGACGGCGCACGGTCGGTACGAGAAGGGCAACTATCCGGGCGCCCTCGAGGCCTCGATGGAGATCGCGCGCCGCAACCCAGACTCGCCGTGGGAGCAGGATGCGTGGAAAGTGGCGATCCAAACCCACTGCGCGATGAGCGAGCCCGACAAGGCGAACAAGCTGTTCGCGAAGATGACGGACAAGACGGCGATCGAGGCAGCGACCAAGGTCTGTGGCGAGTGGAACGTCAAGCTCGCGGCTCCCTAGCGTGAGGAACTTCGCGCTCGTCGGTGCTGCTGGCTTCGTCGCCCCGCGGCACATGCAGGCGATCGCGGACACCGGCAACCAGCTCCTCGCCGCCGTCGATCCGCACGACAGCGTCGGGGTGATCGACCGCTACTTCCCCGACGCCGCGTTCTTCACCGAGGTCGAGCGCTTCGATCGCTTCCTCGAGAAGCGCCGGCGGCTGGGCGAGGCCGAGCGCGTCCACTACATCAGCATCTGCTCGCCGAACTATCTGCACGATGCGCACGTTCGGTTGGCGCTGCGGGTCGGCGCCCACGCGATCTGCGAGAAGCCGCTGGTGATCAGCCCGTGGAACCTCGATCAGCTCGCGGCGCTGTCGGCGGAGTACGAGCGCAAGGTCTACGCGGTGGTCCAGCTGCGCTGTCTCCCGCAGCTGCGCGAGCTCGCGGCGACGTTGCATGCCTCGAGGCGCGTGAAGGCCGACGTCGAGCTGACGTACGTCACCGCGCGCGGGCGCTGGTACGCGCAGTCGTGGAAGGGCGCACCGGAGAAATCGGGTGGCCTCGCCCTCAACATCGGCGTGCACCTGTTCGACCTGTTGATCTGGTTGTACGGCAAGCCGGCGAGCTCGCAGGTCACGCTGTCGCGCGCCGACAAGATGGCCGGCGTGTTCGAGCTCGAGCACGCGCGGGTGCGGTGGTTCCTGTCGATCGATCGCGAGGATCTCCCGGCGGCGGTGCGGGCGCAGGGCAAGACGGCGTTCCGCTCGCTGGTCGCCGACGGCCGCGAGATCGAGTTCTCCGACGGTCATGGCGACCTGCACACGGCGGTCTATCGCGACATCCTCGCGGGTGGCGGGCACTCGATCGAGGACGTGCGGCCCGCGCTCGAGCTCGCACACGAGATCCGGATGGCTTCGGTGGAATCGGTGCCCGATGCCCACCGGGGCTAACTGCGAACGCGAGCTCAGCGTTGCTTGCGAGCCTGGAAGACGTCGAAGTTAGCCTGCGCCCAGCGTTCGGTCTGGGCATCGAGCTCCTCGATCGAGCGATGGCGATACACGCCTGGAGGGAACCGAAGCTCGACGGTCTTCGCAGCGAACTCCCAGACGCGCCGGATCGCTGCATGAAGCTCGGGGCCCGGCTCGCGCCAGGTGTTGCCTTCCATCTCGGAGATGTCGTGGAACTTGCGGACCGGCATCACGAGTCTCCTAGCTTGAAGCGGCGTGCGAGCGCCTCCGCGTCTGCGCGATCCTTCGCGCGAACCGTGTCCTTTTTCATCTCGTAGAGCGCTCGCGCAGTGATCGTCGTGACAGGTGTTCCATCGAGGTCGATCACTTCGGCGGCGAGGTCAGCATACGCGAAGCGTTCTCCGAGCCGGGTCAAGATGTCGACGTGAAACAGGCCAGTGGGCGGCACGTACTGGATGGCTGGGTAGTCGCCGAGGAGATCCTCCGCGGTGATCTGATCGATATCGGGGTCCGCAAACACCGAGCGGAGCGCCGCGCGAAGGCGAGCGATGTTGTCGGCGTTCGGGGCAACGAAGATGGCTAGATCCTCGGTTGCGCGCGCGAGGCCATGGAGGTTGAGCGCGACCCCACCGAACACCTTGTACTCCACGCCATGAGCATGGCGCGGACAGCACACGCTTGGTGAGCTCGTAGTCCATGCCTTCGTCGAGCCTACTACGCCATCAATAGAATGCGCGGATCGAATCGCCGACGTGCTGCAACTGATCCTCGTCGAGCTGGGCATGGATCGGTAGCGCGAGTACCTCGCAACACGCGCGCTCGGCCTCGGGGAGCGAGGTTGTTTTATCGGGGCCAGGTCCCGAGCCCTCGCCACCGAAGCACGGCTGCAGGTGCAGCGCGCGCGGGTAGTAGACCTCGGTCTCGATGTCGCGGGCCGCGAGGTGGACCCGCAGCGCGTCGCGGTCCGGGGCGCGCACGACGAAGTGATGCCAGACGTGGTTCGCCGTATCCGCGGGGAGGACGAGCGGCGTGCCGGCGAGCAGCTCGCGGTAGCGCTCCGCGTTCGCACGGCGCATCGCGGTCCAGCTCGCCACGTGGGGGCGCTTGACGCGCAGGATCGCGGCCTGCAGCGCGTCGAGGCGAAGGTTCGCACCGACGACGTGATGCACGTACTTCGGCTTCGCCCCGTGCGATCGGATCAGCCGGATCTTGTCCGCGAGCGCCGGATCCGCGACGAGCACCATGCCGGCATCCCCGGCCGCGCCGAGGTTCTTGGTCGGGAAGAAGCTCAGCGTCGCGAGCGAGCCGAGCCTCGTCCCGTACGCCTGCGCTGCATCCTCGACGATCGGCAGCGTGGTCGACGGGAGCTCGCACGGCCGACCGAACAGGTGGACTGGAAGGATCGCCTTGGTGCGCGACGTGACCTTCGCCAGCGCCGACGCGGCATCGAGGTTGAACGTCGCGGGATCGATGTCGGCGAACACCGGCGTCGCGCCGAGCCTGACGATCGCCCCTGCCGTCGCGAAGAACGAGAACGCCGGCGTGATCACCTCGTCGCCGGGACCGATCCCGAGTGCCCACAGCGCGGCGAGGAGCGCATCGCTGCCCGACGACACGCCGACCGCGTGCGCGAGCTGATGATCCGCCGCGACCTCGCGCTCGAACGCGCTGACCTCGTCCCCGAGAATGAACTGCCCCGAGGCGAGCACCCGTTGCACCGCTGCATCGAGCTCGGACTTCAACGCCGCATACTGCGCCGGCAGATCCGCGAGCCCGACCCTCACGGCTCCTCGCTCCGCTCGGTTGGGGTCACGCTCCTGGGTCCCAAGTCAGCGAGATTATTGGCCGCATTTCCGGGAGCGTACAAACCGCGTAAACCGCGAGCAGGAGCCAATTGGAGGCATTCTACTGGGTTTGTACGCTTCCGGAAATCCGCCCAATGATCACGCGAGGTTGGGACCCAGGAGCGTGACCCCAACTGAGTCACGGCGTACAAACCGCGTAAACCACGAGCAGGAGCCAATTGGAGGCATTCTAGTGGGTTTGTACGCTTCCGGAAATCCGCCCAGTGATCTCGCGAGGTTGGGACCCAGGAGCGTGACCCCAACTGGATCACGGGGTCTCGACGCCGGGATCCGTGCCCTCGCCGTCGGCGCCGGGCTCGGTGCCGTCCTCGGTCTCGAAGGTGGCCTCGGCGAGACCCTCGCCGTCGCGGCGATAGGTGCGCTTGCAGACGGTGCAGCCGCCCAGCGGGTCCTGCATGCGCTCGCCGCACCGGCACATCCAGCCGATCGGCTGCGCGGGCACGCCGGCGACCAGCGCGAACGGCGCGACGTCGTAGGTGACCACGGCACCGGCGGCGACGAAGGCGTAGCGACCGAGGGTGCGGCCGCACAGGATCGTCGCGTTGGCACCGATGGTGGCGCCGGCGGAGATCAGCGTGCGCTGGTAGGCGTCCTTGCGCGAGACCTCGGCGCGCGGGTTGGCGACGTTGGTGAACACCGCCGACGGCCCGACGAACACGTCGTCCTCGAGGATCACGCCGTCGTAGATCGAGACGTTGTTCTGGATCTTGACGCGATCGCCGATCACCGCCGTCGGGGCGACGTAGACGTTCTGGCCGAGCGAGCAGGCCGCGCCGATCCGCGCCCCGGCGCAGACGTGCGTGAAGTGCCAGATCTTGGTGCCCTCGCCGATCTGGGCGCCCGCATCGATCACGGCGGTCGGATCGATCATGCGGCCGAGCGCTTCGCCGTGCTGCTCGCCGATTCGGCGGGCGCGGCGTGCTGGAGGTAGACGAGCTTCTTGGCCTCGCGCCGGACGTGCGCGACGAGGTCGAGGATCAGGCCGGTGGCGACGCAGACGACGGAGATCAGGCCGAGCACCATGCAGAAGATCGCCGTCGGGAACCGCCGGACCAGGCCGGTGTCGAGGTACTCGGAGATCACCGGCACGGCGAGGATCACCGCGACGAGCGTGCACAGCAGCGCGATCAACGTGAAGAACAGCAGCGGGCGCTCGTTGCGTACGAGGTTGGTGATCGTCATCAGGATCCGCCAGCCATCGCGGAACGTGCGCAGCTTGCTCGTCGAGCCGGGCGGCCGCTCCTTGTAGTTGGTGTCGACCTCGGCGACCGCCATCTTCATCTGCATCGCGTGCACGGTGAGCTCGGTCTCGATCTCGAACTCGCGCGAGAACGCGGGGAAGCTCTTGACGAACCGGCGCGAGAACACGCGGTAGCCGGAGAGCATGTCCTGGATCTTCGCGTCGAACAGCTTGCGCACGAGCCCGGTGAGCACGGCGTTGCCGAGGCGGTGCCCCGCGCGATATGCGGCGTCGTGGGTCTCGATCCGGCGCCCGACCACCATGTCGAGGTTGTCGGTGACCAGCTTGTCGACGAGCTCCTGGGCGCGCGCGGCGTCGTAGGTGTCGTCGCCGTCGACCATCACGTAGGCGTCGGCCTCGATGTCCTGGAACATCCGGCGCACGACGTTGCCCTTGCCCTTGCGGAGCTCGCGGCGAACGATCGCGCCGGCGGCGGTGGCGACCTCGATCGTGTTGTCGGTCGAGTTGTTGTCGTAGACGTAGATCCGCGCCGACGGCAGCGCGGCCTTGAAGTCCTTGACGACCTTCTCGATCGCCGCCGCCTCGTTGTAACAAGGCACGAGCACAGCGATCTCGAAGGCGGACGACATCCGGGCCCCGCGGCTTTACACCGAACCCGACCGCCGGCGCAACGTCACCAGATCGCGCCGTGGGCACCCGTGTCGTCGCCGTCGGTCGCGCGTGCCGCGTAGTAGTGCGCTGCCACCGCCGCGCGGAGGACTCCGGCGGGGCAGCGGAGCGGCGCGGGGTGGCCGTGCCAGTGGTCCTCGCCATAGGCGAGCACGACGAGCCGATCGGGCATCGGGGCGACCCTGATCTGACAGCCCAGGCGCGCGCGATCCCACAGTTCGAGCTCGCCGCCCCACGCCGGATCCCAGCTCCGCGGTGCGTAGTAGAGGACGCTCGCGATCCGGTCGAGCTTGCGCGCGCTGTCGCGATTGAAGTCGACGTGGATGCCGAGGTGTCCGCCGGGCTCGGTGGCCATCAGGCCCGCGCCGGTGAACATCGGGTCCGCGATCAGATCGCGCCGGCCGAGCAGCGCATTCAAGAACCCGACGAACGCCATCCCGCCGAGCTCGGCGAGCAGCCAGCGCAGCGGATCGCCGACACCCTCGAAGTTCGTGCGCTGCAGCTGCCCGAGCCGCGCCTGCTCGGCATACGCGGTGCGCCGCCAGCCCGGGTGCGCCGCATCGGGAAACGCGTCCGCGATCGCGGGCGCATGCTCGCCGAGGAGGTCGTCGACGACGAGGTGCGGCCACGGCTGCGCGCTCGCGAACGTGGTCGCATGACTCGCTCCGAACGCGATCAGCGCGTCGCGGTCGAACAGCCACGGAAGCAGGCCGGTCCCTCGTCGGATCACGGGCCCTTCATACCGCCGATCACGGCGTCGTGAGCCCGACTGGTCACTTCGCGTGCCAAGCTCGTCGGGATCCCGACTTCGCGGACGGTCGGAAGGCGTCGCGCGATAGCACGGTGTCGTGAGCCCGATCGGCGGGGTCACCGAGCGACGTGCCAACCTCGTCGGGCAACCGCCCGGCTTCGCACGTCAGCGCACGGACGGTGGAGGCTCGTCGGGAGGCTTCGCGAGATACGGCCGCGGCGGCACCAGCGTGTCCTCGCGCACGAACGTGAACTGCCAGGTCGTCGTCGGGATCGGGGCCGTCAGCTGGATCGTGCGCCGTCCCTCGTCGGGATAGACCACGATCGTGCGATCGATGTAGCGCGTACCCTCGCCGTTGACGTCGAGCGCCACGCCATCGCCGGTGGTCGCCGTCCAGTAGGTGCCCGAAAGCCGCTCGCGCCAGGTCACGCGCATCTCGACGCCGGGCACGTCCGCGCTCGCGTAAAGCCCCGGCGTGTTGAAGCCCCAGCTCGGCATCGCATCGTTGAGCAGCGCGGTGATGCCGTCGTACGCCGACAGCAGGCCGTCGCAGAGATACGTCCCCTGGAGGCGCTGGTAGTCGCAGCGCTGCCACGCGCCGTTGTTCAGGCGCGCCTCGACCGTCGCCGCGGCGGTCATGCCGGAGCCGAGCTCGAGCGCCTTGGCGGGACCGCTCGCCTCGGTGCAGCCGCGCGCGAGCAGGATCACGATCACCAGAGGCACGCCGATCGTCGCGACCTTGCGGCTGGTCGGGAGCCGACGACGCAGCCGCACGACCGTGCGCAGCGCCCGCCAGCGCCAGCGCGCGCGACTCGACACGGCGATGCCGGCGATCGCGCACAGCGCCGCCAGGATCGCGAACAGCCGGCCTTTCCCGTCGGAGGGCAGCGGGCCGTCGACGGTGAACACGGTCTTGCCCGGCGAAACCCACGCGGACACCACCGACAGCGTCGCGGTCTGCGTCGAGCGCATCGCGTACACCGGCTCGTCGAGCCCGCTCACGTGCGTCGCTCGCCAGCGCGGATAGAACCCGGTGCCGAGCGCGACGAGGACCGGCGCCGACGCGGTGACGTCGATCTCGATCCGATCGTCCGAGATCGCCGTGACCTTGACGTCACCCGTGCCGCGCTCGACGCGCGCGAGCTTGCCGTCCCACTCCTTGAGCGTGCGGATGTGAAACGTCCCGATCGTGATCTCGCTGTCCGCGTCGCCCCAGGTCGGCGAGCGGCCGACCCCGATCACCCACTTGATGTTGAACCGCGCCAGCGACGACGGCGTCAGATCCTCGATCCGTTCGCGCAGCAGCAGGTCGGGCTGCCACGTCAGGTGCAGCGTCGGCAGCCCGGTCTCCGCGGTCAGGTGAAAGTGCTCGTGGGTGTCGAGCTCGAACAGCGCGCGCGCGTACGCGTCGGGGCGGATCAGCGCCGCCTGCCCCGCCGCCCACGCCGACAGCTGCTCGCGCCCGAACGGATCCGGCGCGATCACGTTGGTCTCGTTGTAGGCGCGCGTCGAGGTCGAGCGCCAGAACGTCGGCACGACGCGCATCACCGAGAGCGACAGCACGCCGATGATCCCGGCCGCGATCAGCTTCTGCGTCGGCCTGGCATCGCGCCACGCCGCGATCGCCGCACGCACGAAGATCGAGATGCCGTACGCGCCCATCACCGCGAGGAACGGGCGCGCGATCTGCGCGAGGCGCTCGGTGCCGAGCCGCGCGACGCCCTGCCCCGGTGCGAGATCGAGCGCGAGGTACGGCGCGTCGCACAGCCCGAGGAGCAGCGTCAGCGTCAGCGCCGACAGGTAGACGACGGGCGCCTTGCGCGACCACAGCCCGGCGAGGATCCCGAAGTAGCCGGCGTACGCGAGCATCGCGTAGGCGGTGATCGGTGACGGCGACGCGAGCAGATCCTCGAGGAGGCGCGCCGGTGTGCGGATCGGATTCGGGAAGTGCTGGCCGTACTCGAGGATCCGCTCCGCGAGCGGCATCCACAGCGCGGCGCCGAGGGCGACTCCGAGGACGAGGTGGCCGATCGCGACCAGCGCTCGTCGCGGCGGCACGTCCGAGGCGAGCAGCGCCACGGCTCCGAGCGCGAGGCAGCTCGCCGCCGCCCCGATCAGCCCGGCGGGGTGACACGCGCACGCCGCCGCGGTGCCGAGCCAGATCAAGATCGACGAGCGCAGCCGCGGCTTGCGCAGCGCACCGACCACGCCGACGGCCGCGAGCGTGCCGAACAGCAGCGACATCGCGCTGTGCAGCAACGCCCAGCGAAATAGTCCGACGCTGCCACCGTGCGCGACGGCGCCGGTATCCACGATCGCCAGCACGCCGATCACGAACGCGATCGGCTTCGGGGCGACGCGCATCGCCAGCGCCGCGGTCGCGGCCGCGATGCCGACGTGCACCAGCACCGCGACGATCATCATCGCGAGCGGCAGATCCTTGTCGAGCCCCGCGATCGCCGCGAAGTTGCCGGTCACCAGGTACGCGAGCTTTGGATAGAGCTCGAGCGGCGCGTCGCCGGTGCCGACGTCGAGGTTCCACACCGGCGTGTCCCAGCCCGGCAGGTGGCCGATCACCTTCGCGAGCACGGCGTGCTGCGGCCCCCAGTCGCCCATCTGCCAGTCGGGCGCGATCGTCAGAGTGTCCCAGAACGTCGAGATCCCCATCGCGATCACCAGCGCGATCACGAACACGCGCATCAGCTCGTCGGGCGGCTTGCGCACGAGCTCCGGCAGTGTCGGCCACACCTTCGCGACGCCGATGCCGAACCCGGCGGCGAGGATCGTCATCCCGATCGTCCCGGAGAGATGCGCGGGAAACGCGAGCGCGAGGATCGCGCCACCGACGACGAGCTGCCAGCCCGGGCTGCGCACCAGCCTCGCGAGCATCGCCGTCAGTCGATCGATCATGGCGTCTCGTCGACCGGCTTGGCTCGGGCCTGCCGCAGATCACTGATCGAGACCCACGGGGACGCGAGGCCGATCGCACCCATGCCGACGTACCAGACCACCTGGAACAGGTGATGGAGGATCGCGTAGGCGATCGCCACCGGATACAGCCCGCCGCCCTCGAGCACCGCCCTCCCGAGATACACCGAGAGCCCGAGCAGCGTGAACGCCTGGAACTGGCCGACCAGGCCGGGTGCGTTCGGCAAGCTGATGCCGACGCCGACCAGGCCCATCACCGCGAACGACGCCGTGACCGAGAGCTCGAAGTTGACGTCGATGGTCTGGAACCCCTTCGCCAGCACCCACACGGTCAGCCCGTTCGCCGACCAGTACACGGCGGTCCACAGCGTGAACTTGATCATGTTGCGAACGTCGCGGAGCACCGCGAAGCCGCGGATCATGTCGTGCAGCTTCTCCTCGATGACCTTCGCGAGCTTCGGCGCGAACCGCGGCAGCAGCGAGATCGCGAGCGAGAACCGGACCGTCTTCTCCGGCCACTTCATCGCGGCCAGCAGGAACACCAGCGCCGCGGAGAAGATGCCGAGCGCGGCGAACGCGGTAGGCATCATCCAGTCCGGTGCATCGGGGCCGCGCCGCATGAACAGCGCGACGAACACGAACATCGAGATCATCAGCCCGTCGATGATGCGCTCGACGGCGACGGTGCCGAGCGCGGCCGAGGCGCTGATCCCGCGCCTGCGCAACAGGCCCGGGCGCACGAGCTCGCCGAGTCGCAGCGGCAGCGCGAGGATCGCCATGAAGCCGACGCTCGAGATCGCGAGCAGCGGTCCGGCGGGCACGTGGATCCCGAGCGGCGCGAGCAGGTAGTTCCAGCGCAACGAGCGACACAGGTGCTGCACCAGCATCAGCCCGAAGTACGCCGCGAGGTACGGCCAGAACTCGGACCACTGGAGAGCGCGGAACGTCTGCTCGATCAGCTCCATCTCCGACTTCTGGCCGGGCGGCGCGTGGCTGCTCGGCCACACCAACCACAGACACAGGGCGAGCATGACGAGCGACAGCGCGAGGTTGATGGCGAGCTTCACGGCTTACTTCTTGTGACGGCGATCCAGCGTCAGAACCTGCGGGCACAGAGCCCGTAGCGATCCTGACCGGTTCGGCGTGCGCGCCACGGGCTGGAACCTACTCGAACCGGGCCAAACGCCCAAGGGCTCCGGAGACTTGCGAGAGCGTGCGATCTGTCGCGCCGGGGCTCGCCCCGCTTGATCCCGTGGCCTGCGGTCGTCCAGACTGCGAGGGTGCGTTTGACTCGCAGCCGAGGGTGCGGGGTCGTGGCGAGTCTTGCCGCGATGCTGCTCGGCTGTGGTGACAACACGCTGCCCGTGGGCGTGCCCCTCGTGCACTCGCGCGACCTCGCGATCGTCGCGCACTCCGACGACGACCTGGTCTACCTCCAGCCGGATCAGCTCGAGCGCGCCCAGCGCGGCGGCGCCACCATCGTCTATGTCACCGACGGTCGGGCCGACGCCGACCGCCGGCACGTCGGCCTCATGCTCGCGTACACGGCCGGGACCGGCTTCGGCGGCTGGCAGTGCGGGTGGATCGACGTGCTCGGCCACGCCGTCGAGCATTGCCGGCTCGAGGACGCCCACCTCAGCTTGGTGTTCCTGGGCTATCCCGAGGGCGATCCGGCGGGCAACGACCCGACGAGCATCGCGCGCCTGTGGGACGGCAGGCTCGACATCGCGATCTCGATCGGCGACCTGACCACCGCCTACCGGCGCGACGACGTGCTCGACACCCTGACCGCGCTCGTCGAGGCCACCCAGCCTCGCACCGTGCGCACGCTCGATACCGCCGGGCTCCACGGCATCGATCACGCCGATCACGCGATCGTCGGGGCCGCCGCGCTGCTCGCGGTCGCGGGTATCGCGACTCCCGCCGGCGAGCCACTCCCCGAGGTGATCGCGTTTCGCGCCGATGGCACCGACGCGGATCCGGCCACCTTGATCGATCCGCTGTTCGACCGCAGCGCCGGCGTGCTCGCGTACTACGACGGCTGCGTCGAGCGCAGCGCCCCGTGTGGCGAGCCCGCCGCCGCGATCACCGAGGAGCACGCCGCCGCGCTGCGCCGCCGCTACGCGATGTCGTTTCGCCGCGGTCGTGGTCAACTCCGCCTCGGCATCGGCGCGACGTGCATGGAGCCCGAGACCAGCGGGCTGCTCGACCTGGTCGGCTGTCCCTCGAAGGTCGAGTGGCGCCTCGACGCCGATGGCACGCTCCACGCCGGGGACCAGTGCATCGAGGTGGTCGCCAATACCGGCGAGCTGATCGTGGTGAGCTCGTGCGCACCGCAGTCGAATCACCGGTTCTTCCTCGACGACGAGGGTCACCTGTGGTCGGGGGCGCGGCCGTCGATCGGCCCCGGCGGCGCGATGTATTGCATCTCGGTCGGCACCGATCCGCAGGCCGCGCGGTGTGGCTCGGACACCTCCGCGCTGTGGGAGCTATCGCCGCTGCCGACGCAGACCGCCCGTCCTGCGGGTCTGCCCGTCGGTCGCGCCGCGCGGCTCGGCGATCTCGGCGGTGATGGCAACGCGGACCTGTGCGCCGTGATCGGCGGCAAGCTGCGCTGCGCCGCGGGCGACGGCACCGGGCAGTTCGGTGCGTTCGCCGAGGTCGCGACGTTCTCCGTCGAGCCCGAGTCGTTGACCCTCGGCGATGTCGACGGCGATGGCACGCTCGACGCCTGCGGTCGCGATGTCGCCGGGCTCGCCTGCCTGATCGCACCGCAGTTCACGCTGCAGCGCTGGTCGCCGGCGTTCGCGCGCAGCGGACCTGCCACCGCGACCGATCGCTCGCTCGCCGCGGTCGACTCCGACAACAACGGCAGCGCCGAGATCTGTGGCGTCGGTCCCTCCGGCGTGATCTGCGCGACGCAGGATCCGGTGAACCTCCCCGAGGTGCGCTCGGCGTGGCCCGATGCCGCGGCGCCCGCATGGCCCGCCGACCTCGACGGTGATCGCCGCGCCGACTGGTGCTCGCGCACGCCGATGGGCATCTCGTGCGGGATCGACCTGCTGTCCGCGATCACCACCGACGGCGTGCCGTGGACCTACTCGGTGTCCGGCATCGGCGATCCGTTTCCTGCCGACGTCGCGACCGGGGCGATGGGCGATGTCGACGGCGACGATCGCTCCGATCTGTGCAGCATCGTCGTCCGCGACAGCGGTCCGCAGATCGCGTGTGCGCGCTCGCAGGGCTTCGGCTTCGGCCCGCTCGCCACGCTCGCCACGCTACCGGCCGGCAGCTACGTCGGGCTCTACCTCGGAGATCTCGACGGCGACGGGCTCGACGACGCCTGCGCCGACGACGGCACTAGCTTGTTCTGCGCGCGATCGCACTGAACTTGTCGAGGATCGGCCCGGCGACGTTGCGCTGCTCGAGCCGCGCGACGTGGCGCACGCCCGTCGGTGACGTGATGTTGAGCTCGGTGAGATAGCCACCGATCACGTCGAGCCCGACGAACACCTGGCCGAACTGCTTCAGCGTCGGCACCACGGCCGCGATGATCTCCTTGTCGCGATCGGTGCACTCGGTCTTCACCGCGCGGCCACCGACATGGAGATTGCCGCGCGCCTCGGCCTCGGCCGGCACGCGCAGCACCGCGCCCATGTACTCGCCGTCGGCGAGCAGGATCCGCTTGTCGCCGTTCACCGCGTCGGGCAGGTATTTTTGCGCGATCGTCCACCGCGTACCGGCACCCGTCGCGGTCTCGATGATCGACGACGCGTTCATGTCGCCGTCCTTGACGACGAAGATGCCGAGGCCGCCGTAGCCGTCGACGGGCTTGACCACGATCGCTCCGCCGCACTCCTGTTGAAACTTGCGCAGCTTCGAGGCATCTCGCGTCACGATCGTCGGCGGCGTGATCGTGGGGAACCGCAGGACGGCGAGGTGCTCGTTGAGATCGCGCAGGCCGCGTGGATCGTTGACCAGCAGCGTCTTGCCGCGCGCGTGCTCCAGGATCCAGGTGGCGTGCAGGAACGCGACGTCGACGGGCGGATCCTTGCGCATCATCACGATATCGAACTCACCGAGCCGAAACTCCTGCGAATCGCCGACGGTGAACGCCTCCGCGGGCGTCTCCCCTTCGGTCACCATCGTGCGCACCGCGGTGGCGGTGGCGTCGTCGTGGATCATGCCGAGGTGCTCGAGCTGGCAGGTGTAGACCTCCCAGCCGCGGTTGCAGGATTCGAGCATCAGCGCGTACGAGGTGTCGCCTGCGAGGCCGAGCTTCTCGAGGGGATCGACGATGAACAGCAGCTTCACGGCGCCGACTCTACTCTGCTACGGCGACCGAGGCGAACCGCAAGAGTGCCGAGTCCAGCAGCTCGAGCCGGCGAGACCGCGCTGCGATCGTCAGGCGCCACCGCGCGCGCACGAGCTACCGAACAAGGGCGTCACCGATGCTGGCGATAGGTCACGTGCGCTCGAGCTGCTTCAGCAGGCTGGTTTCGCGCCGGGTCGGTTCACCCTCCGCCGCCTTCACTCCGACCAGGCTCACGGCTCGACGGTATACGACGCGAACAGTTCGAGCACGGGCACGATCCCTTCGAGGGTCGAGATGTCGCGCCTGACCGTGACGTGCCACTTGCTCGGGATGGGAACGCACACGAGGTAGGACCTCAACTCGGTCACGATCTCCGGGTCTACGTGCGGGTGGCCACCATCGTAGTAGGTGCACGTGATGCGGCCGTCTTCGAAGCGGAGCCACCACGGGTTCCCCGTCTGCGAGATCACGCCGCACTCGAGCCCGCGGGTCGCGAACACCGGGACCCACTCCTCGGCATCGGGCGCCTGCAGCTCCAGCCTTCGCAGCTGCGTGCCGATCGACGAGCTCAAGAACTTCACCATCTGATGGAGCTCCGGGTAGCAGAACTGAATCGACAGCGAGCGCAGCGCCGGAAGCTCGCGCGAGCACAACCGGTCGACATCGGCGTGGAGGAGGAACTTGACCCGCATCTCCTCGAGTCGCGGATGCGATGGGATGTGCTCACCGCGGTCGACACCCGCGAGCACGCGCAGCGCCGGCATCGCATCGACCAGCAGCTGCACGTGCTCCCAAGGCCCGAGCTGGAGCTCCTCCACCGTCGCCCATTCGACGCACGCGCAGATCGTCTCCGCGCCACTCAACCCGTACTCGCTGATCGTCCGGCACTTCGCGAGAAAGCCGCGCTCGAACACCACACCATCCTTCGGGATCGCCGGGGCGAGCGGCCCGAGCCACGCGCGTCCGTGCTCCTTGACCAGCGCCGCTTCCCGTCGCGTCTTGTTGCCGCCGCGACCGCGCGCGAGCTGCAGCGCGATGAATTCGCCGCGCGGATCGCCGAGCTCTTGCAACAGGTCGGCGAGCACGGCACGCGGTCCATCGTCGTCGGGGTTGGCGTACACCGCCGCGAACAACGCTGCAGGGTCTCGCTTCACCTCGCTGCCGAGGGCGACCTCGATGACGTCGAGCAGGTAGCTCTGCTCCGGCGTCAGCACGGGCTCCGACATCGCGACCAACGTCGTTCGCGTCAGGGGCAACATCGCGCGCAGCTCGGACGTCGCGGTGCCACCGCCCTCCGCGTTGACGGTCGCGATGTGATCGAGCGCGGCGACGCTGCGAGGATCGCGAATCCCGCCGACCAAGCGAAGTGCTTGCCGCACGGCCTCGCGCCCGGTCGAGCCGGGGATCGGTGGGTGCTCGAGCAACGCATGCAGCGCCGTCGCGATCCGCGGATCCGCGCGGCCTTCGAGGGCCGTCAGCCGCGCCTCGAGCTCCGCCTTCTTCGCGATCGCCGTCAGCGCCGCGAGCAGATGCTCGAGGTCTCCCGGGTCGCGCTTCGCCGCGAGCTCCAGCCACGCCGCCTGCTTCTCCACCACCTTCTTCCCACCGGGCGGTTGGCGCGTCTTCGCCACGCGCCGCGACAGCTCCTCGATCACCGCGGTGATCCGCGGGTGCTTGCACAGCGCCCACGACTCGAGCACCAGCGAAAGTGCCGACGCGTGATCGCCCGTCTCGAGCGCCTCCGCTGCCTTGGGCAGGCTCATTCGCCCACGAAGGTATACGAGGTGAAGCGCGAGCGCGGCCGGATCCGGGCAGCCTACTCGGAGAGTGGAAAGCCGGCGAACGCCCGCCGTATCGCAGGACTGCTCGCGACCTCCTGGGAGAGCCGCACGCGAAGCCCGCGGGCCTCGACGAACGCGAACAGCTCGGTCGGCGGCTGGGGCCAGCCCGTGCCCGCGGCTTCGACGGTGACCACGCCCCCTTCGAACCACAGATGCCACGGATCGTGTTGAGGCATCAGGCCGATGCGACGGATCCCGAGGTCGAGCAAGGAGGGCATCCAGCGATAGCGACTGGCGACGGAGAGCTCCGTCAGTCGCGGGATCACGGGTGATCGCCAGAACGCGTCGAAGGTGTCGAAGTCCCGCCAGCAGCCATCGAGGTGCAGCGAGCGCAGCGCGGGAAATCCGACGAGCGGCATCAGCTCGTCGACCTGCGAGACCACGCCGGTTTGGACGTGCTCGATGCGCGCGTGCGCCGGTAGTGCGATCGGATTCGCGACGCCGCGCAAGCGTCGCAGGGTCGGGATGTTCGCGAGCAGAGGCCCGTACTCGCCGCGCCAGGCCGAGACGTCGAGATCGGTGACCGTGCGCCACTCGGGCAGCTCGACGAGACCGACGAGCTTGCGATCGTAGATCAGGTTGCACCGATCGACGAAGCCGCGCGCGTAGCCGAGCTCGGTCTTGCTGACGAGCGGCGCGATCTCACCCAGCCATTCGTGACCGTGCATCGCGAGGAGCTGCCGCTCGCGAGGCGTGCGTCTGGGTGCGAGCTGGAGAGCGATCAACTCGCCGCGCGGATCGCCGAGCTCCTGGAGCAGATCGGCGAGCACGATCCGCACGCGATCGTCGTCGGGATTTGCATACACCGCCGCGAACAGCGCCTCCGTTTCAGCTGCGCGTGGCGGGATCAGCTGGTCCTCGATCGACGCTAGGCGTGCCTCGTCGGTCAGCTCGGTCGACACGGCTTCGATCGCGGCGTGCAACCGCGTGCTCGCCGACGGCATCCGCGGACGCAACGCGGCGATCGCCGCAGCCCCACCGCGATCGCCGATCCGGCGGACCAACCTCGACCAGGCCTCGTCGCTGCGCGGGTCCGCGATCTCGACGATCAGCTCCATCGCCGTGATCAGGAGCTGGAGTCCCGAGGTCGTCTTGATCGGCGGATCCTCGAGCAGTGCGTGCATGCCCTTCGCGATCCGCGGATCAGCGCGTCCCTCGAGCGTCGCGAGTCGCGCCACCAACAGCGCCACATCCTTCACGTTCCCGAAGGTAGCGAGCAGATTGTCGATGTCCGATGGATCGCGATCCGCCGCCAACGCGAGCCACGCGTTCTGCTTGATCTCGACCGACCCCGTGCTCTTCGGCGGTTGTCGCCCTCGTGTCGCGCGAGCCGAGATCGTTTCGATCACCGCCGCGATGCGCGGATGCCGGCAGCTCTGCCACACCGCGAGCGCGTGCACCAGCGCTTCGTCATCATCGCCGGCGGCGAGCGCGGCCTCGATCGCCGCGAGCGTCACGTCGCAGGAGCGACGGGCGGCGTGCCCGGCTCGGGATCCTCGCCACCGACCTGGATCTTGGTCGGCAGCAGGTGCTCGAGGCCGTGCTTGCGCAGGCGGTAGTACAGCGTGGAGCGGTTGATCCCGAGGATACGCGAGGCGCTCGCGATGTTGCCGCGCGATTTCTCGACGGCGGCGACGATCTCCTTGCGCTCGCTCTCGAGCAGGCGCTCCGCGAGGCTGCGGCCGTCATCGCCTGCAGGTGCGGGCGCGGCGACCGGCTGGATCACGACGGGCCCCGAGCCACTGGTGAGCGGCGACGGTTGTGCGCGGCGGCCGAAATCGAGGTGCGAGGTGCCGAGCGGCGCGCCCTTCGCGAGGATCATCGCGCGCTCGA
>Ga0075163_10002346_pt1 | contig 25534 bp, 18 predicted proteins | sample JI1023141ADNA_FD_71478 | JGI IMG/M metagenome (GOLD analysis project Ga0075163, IMG submission 71478) | Wastewater effluent complex algal communities from Wisconsin, to seasonally profile nutrient transformation and Carbon sequestration -... | ecosystem: Engineered > WWTP > Effluent > Algae... | reverse complement strand
CAGCGATTCGCGCAACACACCGTGTGTTTGACGTGTTGTCGAATTTGATGTGACGTCGAAGCTGCGGTGAATCAACTCCACGGTGTGTTGCGCAAGTCCCGATGAATCGCGTGTCGGGACGCATTCATGATGGTGAAATGCCTATTGCGGAAAGATTCAACAAGAATGGACTTGCTGCACACACCCTACCCCTACCCTACCCCAAACCTACCTCTATCGTGAGAGGTCAACGCATAGGATCTCTTTGTCATTGCGAACGTACAAGCGAGCGTTCGAATAGGCTGGGTAACTCCAGACCACATTGCGTCCAAAACATTCACCGGTAGGTTCCAGTAAATGAGTTCGGCCGATTTCGGTATAAGCTTCCGGAGTCAACTTGGCGATAACGAAGTCACCAGTCTCGGTGAATAGATAATGTAGGTCTTCATAACGGTTAATGAAAACCGTGCCATGGCTGGCGCGGCCTGGCTTACCGGTGGTGGGGGCGAAGGTTTCCCAAGCGCGTGAACCATCTACGGCCTTAACGCCCATCATGGCACCCACTTGGCAATCCGCACCGTAAATCATATTGTCCTGGAACAATGGCGTTGAGTTGGCACAATACAAAGCCATCTTCGGCTTGCCTTTCCACATCAACTCTGGTGCTGTTTTAGGGGCACCTAATCGATACATGGCAGCGGTATCACCGATCCCGCAAGCAAACAGCAGATTGTTGCTAACTTGAGGCGCAGCGATCGACATGCCGTAACGTGGTTGCAAGGGAACTTGCCAATAAACCTTGCCGGTTTCGGGGTCGAGTCCGCACAATTCATCTGCAGTCCAGATCAACAACTCTTTGGTACCTTGGCGTTCCAGCAGTTGCGGTGGGCAATAGCCAATTTCAGTGGCCGATAGAGCTTTCCATTTTTCGTTGCCCGTCTTGAGATCGAGGGCTACCACGATACTCCCTTCGCCACCTGCCAAGGTGATCACCATGTCGCCGACAACTAAGGGTGGCGCACTATAACCCCAAATTGGTGTTTGAGCTTGGTATGCGTCGCGCAGAGATTTCTTCCATACCAACGAACCATCCTTGAGGTTTAAGCAAACCAAATCACCTTCGGCACCCAAGGCTAGGACAAAGTCGTTGGCAATCGTCGGATTGCAACGTGGGCCGGCTGGATAGGAGATGTTGTATTGGCACTCGTAGGAGTGCTCCCAGATTTTCTCGCCGGTGACTGCATCAAAACAGAGAACTCTTTCTTTACCGGACAGTTGACGGCGCCCGCCTGGATCATTGGAGGCGTCACCGGTCGAGCGTTCATAATCCGAAACAATTACCTTCCCCGAAGCGACGGAGGGCCCCGAATAGCCACCCGCAATCGGTTGTCGCCACAGAACCTTCAGACCAGCTTTGGGGATTTCGCGTACCAAATTGGTTTCGCGAATAATGCCGTCTCGATTCACTCCATACCATTGTGGCCAATCTTCACCTCGGACTGACCAAGTCGGGAGCAGTAGCAGCGCGGTGGCCAAAAGTAGATTGTATTTCATGTGAACTTCTTTCACGCAATATCGATGTAGGGGTATGGCTGTCGCGACTTGGAAGTCTTACGAAGTGAAGCGAATGTCAGTTTGGTTTACGATCGCTTAGTTGCCTAACGATTCGGCAGCAATCAAGTCCGCGAAGGTTTCTCGACGACGGATTTCCAGCATCTTGCCATTTTCGATCAGAACTTCTGGTGCTCGGAATTTGCTGTTGTAATTGCTGGCCATCACGAAGCCATAAGCTCCAGCAACTTCCAGGATGAGATAATCGCCAATTTGGGCCACTGGAAGTTCGCGCGATGAAACATAGCCCCCTTCATCTTGTGTGAAGATATCGCCCGACTCGCAAAGTGGGCCACCAATCACGACGGGATGAGTGCTGGTCAATGTGCGACCATCTCGCGACGCGATAGAGATGGGGTGATATGCACCATACAGGATAGGTCGGGCCAAGTCGTTGAAACCGGCGTCAACCAAATAGTAGGTGTTCTCGCCCATTTGTTTGATGGCCCGAATTTCTGCGACTAAATAGCCGCTTTCAGCGACCAAATAACGGCCAGGTTCGATTTCCAAAGAGACCGCATGGCCAAATTCATTCTGCAAACGTTGGCGAGTTGCATCCCACAGCGAATAGTACTGCGCGATATCAACATAGCTTTGGCCTACACGATAGGGGACAGGTAGACCACCGCCAGCGCTGATGGTCGTAATGGTTCGGCCAACACTGCGAGCTGTCTTTTCCAATGCGCCGCAAACATGGGCGAGATGTTCGAGATCGGTTCCCGAACCGATATGCATATGCAGGCCGGTGACGGTGAGGCCATAACGATCAGCGCGAACTAAGCACTCATCCACTTGCTCATGCCAAATGCCATGTTTGGATCCCGAGCCGCCTGTGTTAGTTTTGCGGCTGTGGCCATGTCCAAAACCTGGATTGATGCGCAACGTGATGTCGTGGCCTGGCAGGACTTCGCCCAGTTGGTCGATCATGCTCGGAGAACCAACGTTTACATGCAATCGATTCTTGACAATGAGATCAAGGGCCGCTTGATCGAAAATATCCGCAGTGTAGACAACTTGATGAGGAGTTCCGTGAGCGGTGTAGCCTGCTGCAAAGGCGCGTTGGATTTCGCCCGCGCTCACTGCATCCACGACAACGCCATGTTGACGAAGTCGATTTAGAATACCGATGTTCGAGCAAGCCTTTTGTGCAAAGCGAATCACATCGAACTGTTTCAAGTCGTTTACTTTTTGAGCGATGACATTAGCGTCGTAGACGTAAGTCGGAGTTCCAAACTTTTTCGCGATGTCGCGAATGGGAATACCGGCAATGTTTTCACGGGTCGTTGGGAACGAGGTTTCTGTAGCAATAGCGTTCATGTCGATCTGCTTTGATTCAAAAGAAAACTAACGTTGATTCATGTCGCGTTCTTTGCGCTTCTTCGCGCTATACTTTTCCATGAACCGCTTCTCCTTGGCGGTTAAACTATCCTGACCTTGTTCATAGATCTTTTGGAGAATGCGATCCGCTTCTTGAGCTTCGCGTTCCAGCGTTTCGTTTTCTTTATCTGGATCGTGAAGTTTGAGGCTTGTGCCAGCCAGTCGCCGTTTCAAGCGAGCTAAATTGAGGACTTGGAGCCAGCGTCCAAAGTTCATACCGGAGTAAAAATAAACAGCCGCGAAGACAATGCCCACGATATGCACGTCGTAAGCAATATCCTTTTGATTACCGAAAAAGTTCATCAATACTATCAGGCCGCCCAATGCCCAAGCAGGCATCGGGATCACGCCATACAACATCAAAGTCGCTTTGGGGTTAAGAAAGACAAAGAGCATAGTAGCGCATATGACGGCTCCTGATGCACCCATACATGGGCCGACTATGCCGCTAAAATAAGCGCGAATTGCGAAGACAATTCCACCCAAAAGGGCTGCAACCACATAGATTCGGAGAAATTCGTTTCGACCGTAGTGCATCTCAACAGGTCGCCCCAAAAACCAGAGGCTGAACATGTTGAAGAGAATATGAGTGATGTTGTTCGGATCGTGCGCGAATGCGTACGAAATGAAGTGCCACCATTTCCAGGGTTGAACAAGGTCGATGCCGCGAACCGCCATTGCGTCAGTGATCACTGACTCGCGACCGCCAAACATGAAATTGAGAACGAAGAAAGCGACATTAATCAAAACGAGATTGGTGACGACCATCCGCTGGTTCCACAGCGGCCCGCCAGTCCAAGCTTGCTCAGATTCATCGGAGTAATACGGACGATCATAAATTCCCATGCAGATATCTTAGCGAATCGCAAGGAGATGGGTATTCCTGTCCAGTTAAACTCGATTTCAATTGCTCAAAACTTCGCCGCGAATCATGCCGAAAAGGTGGGGGTATTTCGAGCGATTTTCGGCCATAAACGCAAATAAGGCCAACTTCATCAGTTGGCCTAATACGAAATTCTTCGTTCGTAGGAACAGGTTAGGTGCCGCTGCCATCTCCGGCTGGTGGAGCGGGTGGTTCACCCGAATCTGGGGTCTCTGCAGCCGGAGCGGCTGACTCCGATGCTGGCTTCATAGCCGCCTCTGGCTTCGCGTCCGCAGGGGGGGCAGGTGTATCTGCGGTTGGAGCTGGCTCAGGTGTCGTTGGAGTTGCGGGTGGCGCGTTCGGTTCAGGTGACTCGTTAGCGGCCTTCTCCGCAGCTTCCTCGGCGGCTTTGGCTTTCATCGCGGAAGCTCGTGACATTTCCAAAAGCGTTTGGATGTCACCCCCGTTTTGATCGTATTCACGACGCAGTTTTACAAACGGCATCAAGATGAATTCATCGCCCAACTCTTTGTCGAGGGCACGTGCGTAACGTCTAATGGCATCCAGCACCTCGTCCCCACCTTCGTCAACCATCAAGATTGGGTAAGTGTCGAAGAGGTTCTTCCAGTGCACCCACGATTCTTCGTACTTCTTCAACGCTTCATCCAGCTCTGCATCGCTGAGCAGTTTTTCTGCGTCATACAGAGTCTGGTGTGCAGCGATCGCCAGATCCGATTGTTCAGCTCGAGCGCGTGTTTCCCAGTAATTGTAGTTTACTTGGTTTCGATAATTGTCGACATGTTGACGATACAACTCTTCTTCTTCAACACGAACGGCTAGTTGTAGGCCATCGACACGTTTGTCGGGTGGTAAAAGTTTGGCAACGTCGGTTGGTGAGGGCTCCACTTTCTGTCGAGCTGTGACGGCAACCATAAATTGACGTTCTGTCTTTTTGTCATCTGGAGTCTGCAGTGCGATACGTTCTTCTGGCGATAGCTTTTCGAAGCGTTCATCATATGCTGTACGGTAAAGGTCACCCGTCAACGTCTCGAACTCTTTACGCAAAACATCTGCTCGCTTGACGCTTTCTGAGAGATCATTCAACCGAATAGTATGACCCCAAGTCGTCGGAATTTCACGCTCACCATATAGTGACCATGAGGTATCAGATCGCTTCCAAGCAAACTTGGCGCGATCGTCCAGAATGCCTTCTTTCTCGATCGCTTCACAATAATTCATCATTGTGAGTGGAGCGGAGCTGTAGAAATGTAAAGGGCTTTTGCGGAAGGTGTTGGCCAGCAGCGAACCTGATTCGACCACTTCTTCGGCGCGTTTGTACCATAGCCGGCCAGAGAGCCAGTTATCGGGCAAACGGTCTGCACCAAGCCCGTCTTCTTGACGCACATTAAAGCCTTCCTTTTCAAGCTCATCATGGAAGTCTTTGTCTGCGCTATAGAGCTTGCGATATTGAAGTTGTTCGTCTGCTTTACCAAGTTTCTGAGCAAACATCATGCCTTGGAAAAACGGCAGGTTGGCATCACGTCGATTGAAGTCGATGCCCTTGCTCAAGTATTCCATACCACGCTTCACCCAGGCGTAACGTTGGCGATAATCATCGAACTCGACCGATGTGTTGTAGGCTAAGTTGTGAGCTTGGAATTCCCATACTTTGATAAAGTGTGGTTGAAGCAAAGCGATTTGGTTGAGTGTAGCTGAGAATCGATCCCAGTTCATCTCGCTCTTATATTCATTCGCTTTGTGCCACATGATTGCAGTGGCAACACCGCGAAGACCAAGCGTTGCCAAACGGGCTGATTCGCTGGCAGGGTCAAGTCGGCCCAAGTCGCCTTGGCCCAGGTCGTATTTTTCCCGAATCTGCGAGAGCGTACCACCGACCGAAGTCAGCTTGTTGTCTCGATAGACGGCCGGTTGTCCGATGAAATACAACGGAATCAGGATCGCCACGATGGCGGCCAAGTAAATCAGCTTGCGACGATAAGCACTTATGTTCACGCTGCAAACTCCCTGGTCTTTAAGAAGAAGTAACTGACGATAGTTGTTAACACTAAATAGCCAAAGGTGATGGTTCCATGGCGAGCAACCAAGCCTCCAAAAATGTTGATTCCGAAGGCTACGAAATCGGCCGTATTAAGTGACTGGAAGTTTGGTAGAGCACTGGTCAATGCGGTCAGGACACCCAAGATACCTTGGTCGCCAAACCGTATGGCTTCTTCTAATCTTTCCGAGCCGAGGTCGATTGGAATCGTTGGGCTCTGTTGGGTCACAGTGCGAATCAATGATTGAATGGGACCACCACCTACGATCTCACCTGATAGGGCGCCCGATGCCAGAGAACCAAAGAATCCAAGGGTCAAGGCAGCCAAGGTAGCGATCATGGCAACTGGCCCAGTCAAGAAGGTGCTGAACATCACGCCGAAGCAAATGATGATGACCATTTGGAACCAAATACCGAGAAAGCCTTTGAAGAAGTTCCAGCCAAAGGCCGCATCACCCTTGCGCAAGTAGAGGTCAGCTGGGGCCATACCGAAATATTGGCTGCGATCGTTGCAGCGGATGATAACTTCAAGTTTGCCATCTTGAACGAGATCTTTGTAGATGTCGAGTTCTTGTGGTTGACCGTCGCGGAAACCTTTAACCGTACGAGGGATTTCCATTCGGTCTACTTGGTACTCTTTCACGATGAATGGAAAGCGTTCGCTTTCGATTTTTCCATCAGGGCTGCGGAGGATAACACTACCGCGTACGCCCGTAACGATGTCACCTTTGAAGGTACGATAGGCGGTGATCGTCATTTCGATGTTGAGTTGGTCGCCAAAGCTGGATTCATCAACATTGTTAAAAGTCCAGATGGCCGAAGAGAGACTTGCTCCATCGATATATTTGCGGTACGTCGATTCATATCCAACGTTGATACCGTCGCCAATAGATCCATCGCGTTGTGTGAATCGCAAGACACCGAACACTGGTATTCGAGCTTGGAGTGTTCCTTCAGGCGGACCAAAATTATAGACCTTTTTGCCATCCACTTCACGTACAGACACGGTGTGGCGATGGGATTTTACTTCGTCTGTTACACCGGTTCCATCTTCAAGAAATGTAACCGTGTGTGAATGTCGCGCATCATAGGTCGAAGCACCCTTGCGGGCATTCGCTTCCATCGGTTCCATTTCATGATAATGGACAATACCGCGGGTTACGAACACATAGCTTAAGATTCCCATCGTGCCCAAGAGCAACGTTCCCACTAAGGTAAAGCCGAGCACACGGCCTAACACGATTTCCGTGGGGCGGACTGGTTTGGTGATAATGGTGTAGATGGTGCGATTCTTGATATCCGCAGGCAAACTGAATGAAGAAAGGAACAAGCCCAGTAGCAACATCATGTAATTAATCGATGTCATTACGAAGCTGATGTAAAGTTTGGCTGGATCATCGGCCGCTGGATCGAGATACCAACCTGCAAACATTAAGCCGACAACGAATACTGCGAAAATCGCCAGTACTTTGCGGCGCAAAGCTTCTTGAAAAGCAAGTCTCGCTAAAGCTGCAATGCGACGCAATGAAGTGTTTGGCAAGTCTTCGCGGAAGAATTTGGACATCACTTCTGCAATGACGTAGAAGCCTTCGGCCGGACCATAAAGTCGAGCTGCAATTACGTAGCAAACGATAAAGCCTAGGACGGCCAAAGTGACTACCAATAGGAAGCCATTGAGTAAACCCATGCCGGGAATGAGCCATTCCCAGAAGGTCACCATTTGATCAGGATCTATACGCATTGTTTATCCGAAATCGAAAAGAGACAGGTGGGTTGTACGAGAACGTTACTCGACCGAACGATGGCCAGGTCGATTTTCACTTTGACGCACGATATCCAAGAACAACTCTTCCATCGTTGTTGTTGGGTTATCGACAGTGAGAACTTCTCCCCCGTGTCGCTTAATTACCTCTTGAATTTCTCGTTTGGCCTCATCACTGAGTCCCTTCGCATGAACTTCCGTCACATCTTGAACCTTGAGAAGGCTGTCGACGCGACCGAGTTCTTTGAGTTCGCCTTGATGCAAAATGGCGACACGATCACAAACGTCTTGCACGTCAGCCAATTGGTGACTGCACAATAAGATCGTCTTGCCTTCGTCGCGTAACTTCAGGATCAAGTCCTTCATGTCGCGTGAACCGAGCGGATCGAGGCCCGTGGTTGGTTCGTCGAGCACCAATAAGTCGGGCTCGTTGATAAGCGCTTGGGCCAAACCGATACGACGAGTCATACCTTTGGAGTATTCACGCAATTGGCGTCGACGGGACTTCTCCAGGCCGACCATCTTGATGAGTTTTTCGGTTCGAGCGCGTCGTTCCTCGGCAGGCATCTCGAACAGGCGTCCGTAGAAATCGAGTGTTTCTTCGGCATTGAGAAACTTATAGAGATAAGACTCTTCTGGGAGATAACCAACACGTTCGTTCTTGCGAACATCGGTGGAGTCTTTACCAAAAACAAAAGCCCGACCTGAGGTTGGGAAGAGCAGTCCCAAAATCAATTTGATGGTCGTCGACTTTCCGGAGCCGTTCGGGCCCAGCAGGCCAAAGATTTCCCCTTGCTTCACTTCGATATCCAGGGATTTCAAGGCGTAAACTTTCTTACGCCCCCAAAAGTCACGGTAGATTTTCCCAAGGTTTCGGGTCTCAATGACCGGCTCGGAAGTCGTTTTGCTGGACTTCGCTGCGGTGCTCTCTGCAGTAGCTGACATCGAAAAAAGCTCCGTCGCATCGGACGCAGGGAATGAATGAATCAGATAAGGATATATTGGAAAACAGGCGCCACTACGTTTTCGGGCCAAAAGCAGTTCAATCGAACCACCGAGGCCGAACGGGCATATTTTCCGCTATGGGGCACTATAAATGCGGACGGAAGTATCGACAAGCTACGACGTTACTCCAAAGTATCGGATAGATCGTATTATGCCCGCACGTTCGTTAAACTTCCCCAAACTGCACGTCCATTCCTTCCCCTATGTGAAGAAATGTTGAAAATCGGTTTTACGGGTGCCCCCTAGTTTGCGTTGCATCTAGTGGGTGAAGCGAGGGGCTTAATCGCTGCTTACCCAGGGAGCCGCATAGGTGAACTACGTGATGTGTTCTTATGATCACTATCGCGTGCCAAGGCGCCTCGCCCAGTAATCGTTACACTTAACTAGCCAATTACACTGGCTTGTAAGGTTGCACTTTCCAATAAAATGAAATCGGTCCAACAAGCTAGGTAGTGACTCGATGGCAGCTTCGGCTGCGACCTTGGGAGCGTCGAACGTGGATTTCGCTGAAGAACAACTTGAACCTGCTCCTGGATATCATCAGGCGCTCGAGTTCCTTCTTGGCCGTGTCAATTTTGAAAAGACCGGTCATAAGCCCTACTCTGCGAACCATTACAAGCTCGGTCGCATGCAATCCTTGCTGGAATCGTTGGGCAATCCACAACATCGGCTACCAACGCTCCACATTGCCGGAACCAAAGGTAAGGGTTCTACGGCCACTTATCTGTTCGAAGTTCTGCGAGCTGCCGGATATCGAGTCGGACTCTTTACCTCTCCACATTTCCTGAAACTGGAAGAACGCTTCACGGTCGACGGAGAGTTCTGCCCGCCAGAATTGTTGGTTCAATTGGTAAATCGATTACGCGAGGCCGAAGAGCGGCTGGTTCAAGAAACGGGTGAGAACGCAACCTTTTTTGAACTCTCGACCGCGTTGGCTTGGCTTTATTTCGAAGCAGCTCGCGTGGATGCAGTGGTCCTTGAAGTTGGTTTGGGCGGCCGACTCGACAGCACCAACGTTTGTTCCCCTTTAATCACAATCATCACTTCGATCAGCTTGGATCATCAAGCTCAACTAGGTAACACGATCGGTCTGATTGCGGGAGAAAAAGCGGGCATTATCAAAGACGGTATCCCGGTGATTTGTGGCGCTCGTCATCCGGATGCAGTAGAGGTTATTGTGGCTCAAGCGAACGCATGTCAGGCTCCGCTGAGGCAAATCGGCATCGACTTTGAGGCCGTATGGCAAGGACCGCGTCAAATCGCTAATACTTCAGCCTCAGCCGTGCCCAGGTTGTGCGGTGAAGTGGCATATTCCGAAAAATCGCCCTCATATCGGTTCCCAAATGTGACACTTGGGATGCCCGGTCAGCATCAATGCGACAACGCAGCCATTGCGATCTCAGCTGGACGTTGGTTGGCTGAGAAAGGTTGGAAGATCGACGAGTCACACCTCCGTCTAGGTCTACGAACTGCCAACGCCCGCGGACGCTTTGAGCTCGTGGGTGTCCAACCTTATCGCATTATCGATACCGCCCATAATGAAGCTTCGATCCTCTCACTATCCAAAGCCATGGAGGAGTATTTTCCGGGTGTACGAAGGGTGGTGATCTTTGCTGCGAGCCGCGATAAGGACTTGCGTGTGATGCTGAAGGAGTTGGTTGTATCGGCCAACGTTTTGGTTCTTACACAGTATCGCGAAAACCCCAGGGCTGTGCCAATTGCCCAGCTTCAGGAGATTGTGGCCGAACTGGCTGCTTCAGAGGGGCCTGCTTTTGCTAAAAAAATGCGGGCGCACACGATAATTGCTAAAGATCCAGCCGAAGCGTATGAGATGGGTTTGCAGCTATGCGGACCAGACGATTTGTTGTGCGCGACCGGATCTTTCTTTCTCGCAGCTGAGCTCTTTCCCATAATCAGTTTGAGACGTTTTGAGCGGCTGACCGAAAACAATCGCAATACCGAAGGGGAACCTTAAGCTGATTTCAGCTTGCCCCCAATCCCCGGAAGTCCACGTCTCAATTCTCAGCTTTGACAAATTTTTTCTGATGCATTTCAGCTTGGACCTAAGGTGTCCTGGCATTCGCGATTATTACTGCAGGCAAGAAGGGAGTCGCTGAAACAAACGTTTCAGCCCAACTAATCCTTAAGCTCTGGCGTAGTAATCACAAAACACGAGATTGAATCTCACAGCCCTGCAAGGCTGCAGCCCCCTGAAATGCAAGGAAGTTCTCCATGGCCAAGTTTTACGTACAAAGTGGTACAGTTCGTGCAGTTATTGATGCTGAAAGCCAAGATCGGGCTGCCCTGTGGGTGGTTCATCGTGCGATGCAGCAGATCATGCCCATCTATGATGACAATGATCTTTCCGCTCAACAAAAATGCGATAACGCATTGGTTGAAGGCATGCTGGTACTCGATGCTCGTATCAAGTTGAGCGAAGTCGGCTTCGATCGACCTGATTGTTTGAGCTTAGATACTTTCGAGATCGTTGCCGAATGGCATCGCTTGATGGTAGCGCTCGAACGTTTGCAACGCATGTTGGATTCACAGTGATAGATTCGCAGTTTTAGATTCGCCGTGATGGCGAATGGATGCGGATGCGGGTCGCAAGAGGGAGCGACTACATGTGACCAGCCTGAGCGAGCAAGGTGAGAGCAGCCACGGTGAGAGCAACCAGTGTGTGCAAGTGGCTGAGGTGTGCAAGTGGCTGAGGGCCACGTTTTTCGGGGAAAGCTGTCGTTGCACCGCATGACGGTGCAACGAGCAGAGCTAATAATGATCTTCGCTAGCCTGCCTTGGGCAGGTTGGGCATCGCTAATTACCAGCGATCGCGACGGCCACCACCACTGTTGCGTGAGCTGCCTTCGTAGGAGCGACTGCCCCGTTCTTCTCGCGGCTTAGCTTCGTTGACCTGCAAGCTGCGGCCACCGTTGTCTTTGCCGTTCAAGCCATTGATGGCTGCATTGGCTTCTTGTTGGTTTGACATTTCAACAAAGCCAAAGCCTTTGCTGCGACCGGTGTCACGGTCCATGATGACCTGTGCACTGACCACATCACCGTATGCAGAAAACATCTGCTCAAGCTGTGGCGAGCCAACGCTGTAGGCCAAATTGCCGCAATAAAGTTTGCTACTCATATCCATTCTCCAATAACGGTTCTTATCACAAAATCAATCAACAAGCCAAAGAACCATCAAGGATCTTATTGAAAGGTGCTTGCTCTCAGTGGAGAGCTAAAATTGGATGACGCATGTAGCCAAGTTGTGCACTCAGCTGATGCGGCTCCAGTTATTTCTTATAGGGAGCTACGAAACCGTTGGTGTTTCAAGCGTTTTCGAGACAGCCGTAAAAGGGTGTTCTGTCTCAAGGTGGCGACGGACTTTCTTTTCGCGTTTGCGGGCTGCTTTGTCACGTTTTTGTGATTCGCGCTGCCGCTTGGCCATAGTGTCTCTGTCTTTTGCCATGGTTGTTCTTTCGAAGTGATTGCATTCAGAAAATGGCACTAGAAAAAACATGTCTTACAAGCACAGCACTTAAGGCTTGCTCGTTTTGACGTGCAATTTTCAGAATGAATTAGAAGGGCTTCGGAGAGGCGCCAAAACATCCGTAGGCGTCGCCAAGAGTCCAATGAAAGAGCTGCTTAAAATTCTTAACAATCCACCCGGATTGCATATCGCAGCGAATGAGGACTCGAAGCACAAAGAAAGAACATACCTGTTCTTAGCATAGAACTGAAAGAGCTCAGACGAAAGGATTATACCACGTTAATCTCAGTAAGGCCAGCGATATCCGAGATTTGGTTTCCGAAATTCGGCGATTGAAGACAAAAGGTCTATTACTGCTTGATATGCGTAGCCATGGGTGGTGGCTCTAAATGCCCCAGCGCTCCACGATCGACCATCCAAATGACTCGCTCGGCTCCATGGATCAATTGAGCTGGATACAAATCAGGATTCCGTGGCCCGTGCCATATTTGTTCCAATGCTCCTGTCTTGCTGCTGCCGGATACCAAGAAAACGACCGCGTGAGCATGGTTAATCAATGGCGCGGTAAATGTAATTCGCTGCGTGTTTAACTTGGGAACATGATTGGCGATCACATTACGAGTTTGTTCTTTCAAGCCGCTCGTGCCAGGAAATAGTGAGGCGGTGTGGGCATCGTCTCCCAATCCAAGAAAGATCAAGTCAAAGGCAGGTCGACCATTGACGCGTTTAGGGAGTGAAGCTTCGATAAGCTCTTCATACGCCGCGGCTGCGACGGCGGGTGCGTCCACATCGATGGGAACCGGGTGAAGTAACTGTCGTGAGAGTGCGGCTGGTTGGAATAAAGTGCGATCTGCCAAGCCGAAGTTGCTATCCGCATGTTCGATGGGGACATTGCGTTCGTCACTGACGTACCAATGAGCTCTCTCCCAAAGCGCCACATCTGCTTTGTTCTGTGTCATACGCTCGTATAACCGCTTGGGAGTAGAACCACCTGACAGCGCAATATGCGCGAGTTGGTCCGCTGCTTGATGGCGGAGCAACTCTTGCAGAAAGAGATAAGCCCAATCGGCCAATTGCGTTCCATCCTGAGCAATCCAGCATTCGAGTGCAGATTTTGGTGAGGAGGCAAAAGGTGATGTCATGGGGGCCGTTCTTGGGCAAGGGTGTACAAAGCACAGCAACATCGCCGTGCGCGGTCCCATTACGATAAGCGACTGGCGATTATCGGTCTACCGTGCTTCCGCCGCCGCGGAGATTCCCCAGTCTACGGCGTAATAGACTTTGCGCAGGTTGATTCGCCGTATTTGGTGAGTTCCCTTTACTAGAGCCTTTTGCATTATTCGCAGAGGTTGGCTTGGCCCCATCTTGAAGCGCCGAGTCAGCGGCTGAGTTGGTCGCATTTGGGGTAGCCTGAACTTCGCGCGAGCCGCTGGTGCTGGCGGTCAGTGGCACATAGCGACGCAGATATTCGCCCCAATAGCTTCTCCAAAGTCGATCAATTTCATCCAGGCGCACGGTGAGCTTGGGATCGCGGAATGGTTCGCTGGCAGCAAAAATCTCATTTCGAATTAGATTTCTTTCGTCAGGGTGTAGGTAAACATCGTAAGCCTTCACTTCGTCGACATAGATGGTGCCGCTCCCAATCAAATCGATTTCAACTCGCAGTTCATCGATCCCAGACGCAGGTAAGTCAGACACTAGCAGTACCAGTGGAGCTGTTTCCCAACGGTCCGAGATCGGGGCGTCCTCGACATCTTTGCCTAAATATCGTGAGCGTTCATAACGTGTTCCATCACTGTGACGTCCTTGCAGCATAAGGCGAACTTTAGGCTCGTCTGTTCCTGCTTCTTTGCGTATCCATAACTCCACTGCCATGCGGCCTGTCTTGGGAAGACGGAGTGGAGTGCTTTGTAACCACAAAGGTGCATTGCCACCACTGTTGTTTTCTAACCGCAAAGACGACGCTCCACGAAACGCATTATTGGATGGCGTGATCTGCGCGTTCGGTAAGGTTGACATGGTCCAGCCTTCGGGCTTTCCATCTTGCGTGAAGTTTTCGAAGCCGCCGTTCACCAAAGATTCCGAAGCCGCCAAGCGAGTTGTGTGCAAGCGTTTTACTCGTTCACTGAGATCCAGCAATTTGGCTTTTGCAATTTCGACCGCAGCATCTTCCGGCTGATGCGTCCAGTTGACTAACTCCAAGCCAGCGGCGTCGATACAAATGGTTTGCCACTCGAAGGGCTGCAAATCAACGGTCCATTTTTTGCTTGCCCAGGAATCGGGTATCGCCTCTCCAGACGCACTCACCCAATCGATCTGTTCAAGTCCGGGTGCTTTATTCCATTCGATGGAACAGCGTTCTGCCCAAGGTGCCGCATTGATCAATAAGATGTACGTCTTTTTTTCATATGTGGCAGTGCGGAACACTACCGAGTTCGATAACGGTTGCCCCATGCTGTAATCGGCGGTCTCTAATCGCACAGGCGGCAACTCGGTCCAGCGTTGGGCCGCATCACGCATCCACTGCTCCGTGCCATAATTGGGAGACCAACCACCGCTAGCCATCAGCCATGCATCATCGACCAACAGTCGTTGACACCATGTCGATATGACACTCGGTGCATGAGGGGCCACTTGATGAAACGTCCAAACTTTAGAGGTCGAGAGGTTAAGCGGCTGTTGTTTTTCAACCGCAGGCCAATTGCGACTTGTAGGAGGCAGCAATAATAACGCACCTCCGCGCGGATGAGAATGTTCGCTGGATGGAGTGATGGCTAGATCTCGAACACCATAACTCCAACGTTGCTGCGGTAACGAATGCAACGGAAACCGCACGTCGGCTTGTAGTAAGTCGATCTCAGGCACTTGGCTCAAGCCATTCAAGTCAAGGCCTCGGCTCAGGGCAATATAATCCGCGGGCATCCACAGTTCGGACCATTCGACAAAGTCGCTTTCCATCGGTGGTTGTTTGGCTAAGCCGGCGGTGGATACAACAAAACGCAAATCGGCTCGATCTCTGCGGAGATTCTGCGCCATTTGTTGAAGAGCTAGAGTAAGTTGGTTGGCCCGCCATTGCATGAATGAGTCACGCAAGCGACTTTGGACGACGGTAGTTAGTTCTTTGAGATCCGTTGGGAGCTGAGCGTTTAGGCTCTTGGCAAATGCCTGGACGCTGGTGGCATCGTAACCCCAGCGGTCACCCGCAAAACTGAGATGTCCGGTACCTCCCATTTCGATCACCACACCGCGAAAGCTAGGGTGCTTGCCGTAACGTGTGACGAGTTCTTGAAGTGATTTCGAAATCTGTTCCTGTACCACTTTGTGCAACGGGTTATAACGCGGCGCTTGAATGGCAGATGTGCTGGTGGGGCGAGACCACTTTCTACCTTGCAAGTCGATGAGCTCAACGGGATCGGTAGAGTTCACGTTTCGAATCAGTTGATTTCCCATCGCGCCATCGAAGTGAATTCCGAGCAGTACATGCAGGCCTTCACGATCCAGCATCTTGAGCAATAGCTCGACAACATCTTTCTGAACGGGATCTCGACCATCAGCAAAGAAGCGGCCTCGATCAAACTTGGGGTTCGGCAGCAATGTTTCGCTTGGGTAAAGCGAGCCACCCTCCCCTGCCACAAACAAAACCACGCCATTGTGTCCCGACCATTTGATGTACTCGATCAAATGTTTACAGGCTGAGTAATACGATTGCCAAGCATGTAGCCCTCGACCTGTGGCTTGGTCCAAAACTTCCGGGCCCCCAAAATACTCGGCAAGCAGTGGCTTGTCCAAATAGATCGCGGCCATTCTGGGAACTGAGCCTGCATTGGCTGCAGTGGAGTTAGGAGTTGCTGCAGTGTTTGAGGACGCATCGTCTATCGCTTCGCGATTCTCTTCGTCTGAAGAAAAGGGAACGAGGTTGGCATAAGATTCAAGTTCATTTGGCCCTGCGTAAAGTTCATAGCCAAGCAATTGCAGCGAATGTTCGCTATCAGGATTTGTGACTAACAGACTGGCTGAATTTGACTTGGGCCAGAAAATGATTTCCGTTTCGCCTTTACCATTGATCTGCCGCAAGTCATCGCTAGATAACTGAACGCCCGCATTGATGCCCAATGGTGATAAGACACCTTCACCGTTTGGTTCGAGGATCGTTAATCCTAATTGCATAGGTTGTGCACATGAGTAACGCAGGACTAAGCGATGAGGTTTACCGGCCGCCTGAATCTTCAAGGGTGTCAAGTACCAGTCGTTTGGTCCCATAACACTTTCGCCTCGTTCCACCGTTTGGTTATTGAGCGGACTACGAGCTGATTCGCGAGTTGAGTTATTCCACCAGCCACCACGGTTGCCCAAGTTGCGCCATGTAAGCCAGCGGCCTTTATCAGCCGAATTGGCCAGGTTGCCATCACGGTTCTTGTTTCCATTTTCTTGTACGGCATCCATCGCAGCCGGCTCCCAAGTTTCGATGGAAGTCCAAGGGACTTGAGGCACAGCGATAGGTGTTGTTTGTAAGACAACAAATTCCAGAGCGCGCGTAACGGCGGAGTCGGAAAGAAAACTGCTCAGCACCCGACGCACGTCCGCTCGAATCTCAATGCGATACACACCTTCTTCGCGCGGTGCGTAAAATGTGCCTGGCGATGTTTCGGCAAACGAACCAAATTTATCGGTTGTTACCGAAACAGTTTGGGTTTGCAAAACGGCCCCAGTCGTATTTTGAATTAGCGAAAAGGTAAGCCGCAACGCTTGATCGTTACCGAGTCCAAGATGATGCCCCGTACAAGAAATAGGGATCGCTTCATCAGGACTAAAGATCATCGAGGAACGCTGCAATATGGGGCGAATTTTGTCGGGCAGTGGACGCTCGATAACTACCGAACTCCCTGAATTGTCCAACGTGATCGAGCGGTTCTGTTGAAGGACTTCGGCTAAAGAAACATCCAGTATTTTGGGACCATTGGCAGGGTCAGTGCGATTGGAATCACTTAAGGCGATTCGAATTCTGGTCTTTTCTGAACCAACAACTTGGAACTCGGCCCCGCCATAGCGAGTAGGAGAACTTGGAAGAACATCGATGGTGCGGTTATCCTTCATGACCACCGTATGCGAGCTGTCCGCTTGCATGCTGATCGGCATCAGATTCGTGGCCTGACCATCTTGGATCGAAATGCTACCGATATACTCCCGGTTGTTAGGGCCACCCCATAACACACGGACTCGGATATCGAAGCCTTCAGCGCAGAACGCCAGCCGCGTAGGTGCACTCGACCCAAAAACGAGCCATAATACTAAGACAATGACCCATGACTGACTTCGATTAGAACCGTTCCCGACATTAATTCGTCTGCGATCAACTGTCGTTTGCGGTCCTCCGTGACCCAACTCCAAAGCAACATCCTCAAGAAGTACGAAATCCCTCTCGTGAATCGACCCCGCCCATGCTGGCAAAGCAATTCCTGCTCCCTCCTGAATACTATCTGGATTTCCCGTTTCATGACTACCTGAAATCGCTCCAAATCGACGTTTTCTCGCCGCATAATGCAGCGAATCGTCGCAGTTTCATTTGACAGCAAATGCTGGCTGGATGATGCTAGCATTAACGACTCCCAGAAGAAGTAATAGCGCTCGACACGCACAAGAATCGGATCGAATATGGCACTGATTGAATTACGTAACGTCAGCAAGGTGTATAAGCTAGGCGAAGTTGAAGTGACCGCCCTGCGAGATGCGACTGGCGACATTGATAAAGGTGAGTATGTCGCGTTGATCGGTCCCAGCGGTTCGGGAAAGTCCACCTTGATGAACACCTTGGGCTGTTTGGATCGACCTACATCGGGGAGTTACAAGTTAGACGGCCAGGAGATTGTGACGATGGGGGCCGCCGAACGAGCCCGTATTCGCAATCGCCAAATCGGCTTCGTTTTTCAAAACTTCAATCTCTTAGTACGAACTTCGGCTGTCGAAAATGTTGAGCTACCTTTGATGTACGGTCCGTATCAAAGCGCTCGAGCACGTCGCGATCGAGCCGTCGAACTCTTGAATCTAGTGGGCCTGGGTGATCGTCTCGATCATCATCCCGGCCAGCTCTCCGGCGGCCAGCAGCAACGCGTGGCCATCGCGCGGGCGTTAGCGACGAATCCGAATATCTTGATGGGTGACGAGCCGACCGGGAACTTGGACACACGCACCAGTCGTGAAGTTATTGAGCTCTTCAAAAAACTCAATGAAGAGCAAAAGCTCACCGTGATCTTAGTAACACACGATCAGAACATCGCTCGAAATGCGCGTCGCAATATTGTGCTTCGCGATGGAAGTGTTTTGTGCGATACGACGAATCATGAGGAAGCGGCGAGAGCGATAAGGAGGGAGGAAGTGGTTCAGTGATTCAGTTTTAAGTGGTTCAGTTTTCAGTGATTCAGTGGTTCAGTTTTTCACACTTCACACTTCAAACTTCTTGAGATACTTTTTTAGTTGTAGTTTTTTGAGGGTGCTGTCGCTCGACATGTAGCGGATGGTGCCGAAGATGGGGCGTTCGGGACCCCAGGGACGATCGTATCGACCGAGTACCCAAAAGATACCGCTGTAAGAGTTGGGGTCGCGGCCATCGAGCGCATATTTGTTATTGAGCTCTACCATAATGTCGAGCGCTTCTTCGGGTGAACGACTCCAGTGCAAAATCTTCTTGCCCCACAACATTCTCAGATAATTGTGAATGCGGCCTTCCTTCACCAATTGCCGTTGAGCTGCATTCCACACCGGATCATGCGTGCGCGCTTCTTCGAACTCTGACAGTGAGTAAACATAGTCGCGTTTATCGGAAGCATGTTTCTGCAAAGTCGCCCGCACCCAAGTAGGTAGCGAACGATACGAATCATAATGACGATCCAGAAAACATTGGTTAAAGCCGATTTCGCGCCAAGTTAGCAATTGGTCAAGAAACGCTTCGATCGACGGACTGACGTTCCAAAATCCGTTCACCTTTCCATTGGGCCTAGCTAGTTGTTCGACACGGAAATTCTCATGCTCCAAAACATCAAAAAACATTTCGTGAGCCGAGATGTGACCAAAGTGCAAATAGGGTGACAGAGCGCTGCTACCGTCGCTATCAGGATGGTTTCGATCTTCGTCATAGCGAATCGAACGCAGCGATAGAAAATTCTTCCAACGCCGCAAGGCTTCTTTTCTGCCGCCGACGATTTCCGTAGGAGCAACGGAATGATCGATGTCGAAATCACTCCAGTCGAACGGCTTGTTGTTGAAGACGATTTCAGCGATCGGCCATTTGCGAAGGATTTCCTTGGCAATCGGTTGGGGGGCGGGCAATTGAAAGTGAGACAGCACTTGAGTGAGTGGCCGTTGTGCTAAGAGCGTATCGACTTGCTTTTGCATGAACCGTCGATACGAATGCGCAACGGTGAAAATTTTGTCCGGGATTCGCAGCGGCATCAGGCCATTGGAGTCGACAATTTCATATCGACAGCTCGCTCGGGCGGCAAACCACTTCGGTAGATGTTTGAGAAAGAAACAAGGATACTCGTCACCTATCACCACTGCGGCTTTGGTGGCGAGCGCTTCAATTAGTCCCGATCCTTCACCTCTCTTTTTTTCGAGGTACGGATAGTAAGTGACCTGCTCTTTTTGCAATGCAATTGCATTATCGCGCATACCGGCCACGACAAATTGATGCATGCGATCATTGGCCCAACGATATCCAACCCGCAATGGCTCAAGAATTATCAGCGGCTTCTTGAGTTCTTCACTCCACTGGGCTGCCCGTTGCAACGCATAATTCGAATCGGTACGACGATAGGCGGTCATCCAATACAACACATACTCGCCCGACATATTGGGCATGATGTCGTGTGGCGCCGTGATGCGGATTTCAGGAATATCGCGCGGAATGGATGTTTTGGGCATTGGCGAATGGAGTTGGTTGGTGCCGCTGAAGGATGAAACTTCGCGAAATCGATGGGGGAACCATATCGGACATTCACATCACTATAGAGGTGTGGCTAGAATAAACCCCAATGTTCTCCCCTTTCCTTCGCATTCTCCGATAGAAATCCGGCCACTATGTCCGCTAGGCGACGACGACGCAGAACCAATTGGCCGTATTCGCTTGTCCAAATTGCCCTGGCGATGTTTCCCATTATCTATGTCACTATCGATGTGGGGATGATCTACTTATATCGGCCACGCCAATATGGAGGGGCTGGTGAGTTCATTGGCTCACTTTTCGATGCGGTGGTGATTCTGTGGGGGTTTGCTGTCGGGGCCTGCCTGGGGAGTTTCTTGAACGTGGTGGCCTTGCGAACGCCCCGTCATGAAACCATCGGTGGCGGTTCTTATTGCCCTTATTGCTGTGTCCCCATTCGTTCGCGAGACAATATTCCCATTCTCGGGTGGTTGAGTTTGCGCGGTCGATGTCACGCTTGTCGTTTGCCGATTCCACCTCGGTACATGATCATCGAGATCATTGCTGGAGCATTGGTGTGCGCTTTGGTCTGGGTACAAGTTGTGTATGGAGGTTTCAATCTTCCTCTCGATGGCTACAACGCGCATAGTCCTGCCCGGCTGGTGATGCGGTGGGATTCTTTGTTGGTGGGACGCACGTTGTATTTTGCATTGACCTTGTTGTATTTGATGACAACCGCATTAGTGGTCGGCAATCGCTTGTTGCTTCCACCATCGATGGTTTATTCCGGATGGCTATTGGCTCTGGTCCCTGCTCTCAGTTATCCGAAGCTCCTGATTTACAATTGGAAATCGGAGTCGATGAAATCGCTCGAAGGGCAAGAACTTTATTTAGTAGGTTTGATGACCGTGATTACCGGCGTGATTGTGGGAGTGCTGATCGCGCGAACCACTTTGCTCACGCTCTATCCAAAAGCTGATCCAAAGCTATTGAGTTCCCATCCTGACACCAAGCAAGCCTATGACTGGATATGGCAATGGGCATGGATCGGGGCGGTGTTTGGGTGGCAAGGAGCGTTGGGAACGGCGCTGGTATGGTGTCTGTTGCTGGCGTTTCTCTATCCAATCATACGGCGTTGGGATTTTCCATTGACTCTTCCGCCAACGCTTTTGTTTGTTGCCGCCACACTGCATCTTGTGTTGTGGAGGCAGTTAGTCAAGGTCCCCTTCTGGCCCGGCAGTGCGTGGGGATTTTGGGGTGCGTTAACCGCACTTATCACGACGATGTTGATGGCCAAATTGCTAATCGATCGCGATTGGCAGACTGCAAAAGAAGATGAGGCTATAGCTCCGCAAAATTCTTTAGCAGTTGTAGGCCTTCCTTCTGACTCTTCTCAGGATGAAATTGAGTAGCGAAGAGATTGTCTTTGCGAATGGCTGCACAAAATGGGATGCCGTAATCGCTGGTCAGCCAAATGATCGATGGGTCTGATGGAACGACGTAATAGCTGTGCACAAAGTACATATACGGATCGGCAGATAATCCATGTAGCAATGGGACGTTCGCCTGATGTGAATGGACGCGATTCCAGCCGATATGGGGCACCTTAAATTCGTGTGGTAAGTTGAACCGCACGACATTTCCCTCTAACACGCCCAGTCCTTCATATTCTCCGTTTTCAAAACTCTTTTCGAAGAGCAACTGCAAGCCGAGGCAAATGCCCAGAAAAGGTTTCCCCGAGGCGATGCAGTCACGCAGCGGTTCCACCAATTGTCTTGAACGCAATTCGCGAATTGCATCGCAAAAAGCGCCAACACCTGGCAAGATCACTTTGTCTGCCGTACGGATTCGCTCGGGATCACTGGTGATTTCGGGATGAGCTCCCACATGTTCGAGAGCTTTCTCAACACTTCGAAGGTTGCCCATTTGATAATCGACAATGGCGATGCGAGGTTTGGCGGCAGACATAGCTAAATGGATGGTCTCGATAAACGGACAATAGATCGCAAGTAGTTTCAGGCTAAGACTCAATTACACTTGGTCAGGTTCAGGATGTGTCCAAGGTTGTCGATACGGGCGGCGAAGCAGTTGGTTGGCTGCGTTATCTCCTTCAATCTTGTGAGTTTCGGGATTAAACCGCAGAGAGCGCCCGAGTTGCATCGACATGTTGGCCAGGATACAGCTTGCCGTTGAGATGTGACCTTGTTCAATATCGGCAATAGGCTTGTTGCCACTGGCTATTGCACCGAGGAAATCGAGCATGTGTCCGCGAATCGCGGGGGCCACATGTTTCTCCAGATCTTTTTCGGTGTTGTCTTCGGGATACTTATCGAGTTCCATTACCACATCGCGATGAATGGATTCGCCTCCATGCAGCGGCTGGAAGTCGTAACTGTTGACGCTGGCCCGCAACGTACCCTTATCACCATAAATCGTTAAGCCCCATGGGTACTTAGGATCAGGCGAACTTCCGTAAGTGCGATGTTGCCAAACGACAGGGAGATCTCCGAAAGAGAATGTCGCTGTTTGAGTATCAGCGATGTTGGCTTTGCTCGCTTTGTCAACGAGAATGCCACCTTCGGATGAAACGGAATCTGGCCAACCTAAGTTGAGCATCCAGCGAACGCAATCGAGCATGTGGATGCACATGTCGCCCACGATTCCGTTCCCATATTCCATGAAGGCTCGCCACGAGCGTGGATGTACGAGCTTGTTGTAGGGACGCATCGGCGCAGGTCCGGTCCACATTTCATAATCGAAGCCTTCGGGCGGCGCTGTGTCGGGTGGGTTTTCGCGTGTGCGCATATGGTAGTAACAATAAACTTCGACCATACCCACTTTGCCAAGTTTGCCTTCATCGATGATTTGTTTTTTGGCTTCGATAAGATGAGGAGTACTGCGACGCTGCGTTCCGACTTGGACTACGCGATTATATTTGCGAGCAGCGGCGAGCATCGATTGGCTCTCGACAATATCTACGCTGGTCGGTTTTTGGACGTAAACGTGGGCGCCCGATTTCACCGCTTCGATCATCGGCAGGGCATGCCAATGATCCGGGGTAGCGACCAGTACAATGTCGAGATCTTTTTCGGCCAGCATTTTTCGGTAATCGCCGAAGAGTCGGGGCGTTTTGTGTGAGGATTGGCGTTCCGAAATTATCTTGCCCGCTTCTTCGAGCATCTTGCGATCGACATCGCATACGGAAACCACTTCGACTGGTGCCACTTGCAGAAGGCGAAGCAAATCGCATTTGCCATACCATCCCGCCCCGATAAGCCCAACACGTTGTGGAGCCAGGTCGGCAAATGCGGCTGCCTGTTTGGCTAATGGAGAGAGTGCCAGTGCGCTGAGGCCAGACTGTAAAAAGAATCGGCGATCCATAGGAGCAATCTCCACGACAACGGGATACGGGAAAGGAGACTAGATTGTAATCTCCTCCGCTCCAGATTGGCAGTGGGATGAGTCAGTCACGTATGGAGGGGGCGTTCCGGAAATCGACCTAAAGGGCCTCGATTTCCGGCCAAAAAGCAACTTTTGGCCGAAATCGAAACGGAATTAAGCGGATTCTGTGTAGCAAATTCGCTTATCGCTGGGGCTCAGCCTGACCAGCCGGTCCAATCTATGCGGCTGTATGCGTACAATTGTACGTGATGCGTGTCGTCTGCCGTGTCGAAGTTCAATGACTCGCTAGGAGCCTACCGGGCGCCGCCAGAGAAAACTGTCGACAACATAGTGATGTACACTGATGGCGGCCAAAAGAATGGTCGATGCCATTGTCCACCAATGGTTCAATGAAATCGTTATCTTTTGCTCCCAACCAAAACCGAGCACAAACATGACCAGCCAGAACAGCAAGAAGCCGACAAGGTTCGGGACCAGCTCCAACCAGCGGACACCTTTCGAGATGTAGTGTTTGCGTTCAAGAACCCAGATTAACGCTAAGTACTGAAGCGAGTGAAAAATGGTAACTGCAAAGAAACCGCGCTGGAAATGCGAAAGCACGGAGAATCCGTAATAATGCACACCCAGGAACATGGCGAAACAAATCAAGCCGGTTGGGCGATACTTCCAGCGATTGCGATAAAGTAGAACCGCTTCCAAAACAAGTTGTACATAAATCCCGCCGAACATCATGAGCATCAACCACCGCATGAGCATGTCGTCAAACTGGACGGGGATGATGTTGTACGACGCACCTTGCCAGGCTTCATAAAGCGTGTCCCAACGGCTGAGGATCAGATAGGGAAAGCAGAGATGATAGGACCACCAACGCAAGCGCCGAATCATGTCATCGAAATTAGCCTGACTCCCATAGAGGCAACCAATGCCATAGGTTTGGCGCAGATAGTGGTACGACTGCCAAACGTTAACCGCCGTAATGGTTTCGACGAAATAGGGAGTGAAGCTGATACCCCACAATCCCAGCACGATAGCCAAATAACTGGGAACTCCCAATAGCCAACTGACTTTGCCTTCTCGTGTCTTGCGATATTGACGCACATAGGTACTGTAGACGTGCGGCGCGCTGATCAGTGCGCTGACCCAAAAGTACCATTGTATTTTGCCAGCGCCGCGCAATTCGTTTTCACCCATCCACAAGATGAACGGGAGAAATAACACCAAGCCACCGCCGATGACGAAAAACCATTCAAAAGCAGTTGGCCAAGCCAATGTGCGTGTGGTGCTTTGGATTCGACCACTTTCTGCTTCGTGCAGAACGTGCTCAGCGCGGTCTATCGCGGTAGACATATCGGTATCACAGGCGGGGTGGGAGGTGAGTGTAGTACGCCAAAACTTACCACCACTTTGGGATAGGGCCTGATTCTGTAGCGATTAAGAAGAGTATTGGTATCAATGAGTGTCAGAAAGTGCGGACTGTAGCGATTGTGCGATTCGTTTAGCCCGTGTGCCGTAGGCTAGTTGGACTTCCGTTTGATTCGTCAAATCCAAAGTCCAAAACGCTTCCCATGGTAGTGCGATCGTGAATTTCGCGATTATTGAATCCATCATCTACTCTCTACTGTCCACTCTCTACTATCTCGCGCAGCGTTGGTCTCCACTGGCTTCACGCCAGTGGGACCGCGACATGATGGCTACCCATTGATCACAGCGAGACATAATCGCGAGCACAGTTGGCCACAATCGGCACTAAAATTATTCTATGTACGACAAGTACAAATGTACGTGTCGCGGCAATGCGATGTTGGTTCAACTCATTGCGGCTCGGTCAGCCGGTGTCGAAAAGAAGTCAAACGCTCGCCGCCCAGAACGTCGCGCTGGTATTTCGGTGGCGATGTTCGAAACTAGCCTCACCATAACTTGCGAAGAAACGGCATAAAGCCATTTCTTCGCCGCCCCATGTAGGCGTACTGGTCCAATGCGAACTCTTTCCTGTTTCGCGATTTTCGTGTTTTTCGCGGTTTATTTTTTCTCGGTCGATTGTTGCGGCATTAAAGGCTAGAGGGGTGAGGTACGAGACTTGA
>Ga0075163_10002345_pt1 | contig 25550 bp, 9 predicted proteins | sample JI1023141ADNA_FD_71478 | JGI IMG/M metagenome (GOLD analysis project Ga0075163, IMG submission 71478) | Wastewater effluent complex algal communities from Wisconsin, to seasonally profile nutrient transformation and Carbon sequestration -... | ecosystem: Engineered > WWTP > Effluent > Algae... | reverse complement strand
GCCTTGAGGTAGGCCTCGGCGAAGGTCGGGCCCAGGCCCATGACCTCGCCGGTCGACCGCATCTCCGGCCCGAGGATGGTGTCGACCTCCTCGAACTTCACGAACGGGAACACCGACTCCTTGACCGAGAACTGGCGCGGCACCACCTCGACCACGCCCAGCTCGGCCAGCGTGATGCCGGTCATCACCTTGGCCGCGACCTTGGCCAGCGGCACCCCGATCGCCTTCGACACGAACGGCACCGTCCGCGACGCCCGCGGGTTGACCTCGATCACGTAGACCAGGCCGTCGTGGACCGCGAACTGGGTGTTCATCAGCCCGACCACGCCCAGCTCGACCGCCAGCCGGGTCGCCTGCCGCTTGATCTCGGCGATGATCGCGTCGGGCAGCGAGTAGGGCGGCAGCGCGCACGCCGAGTCGCCGGAGTGGATGCCGGCCTCCTCGATGTGCTCCATCACCCCGCCGACCACCACCGCGCCGGTCCGGTCGGCGACCACGTCGACGTCGAGCTCGACCGCGTCGTGGAGGAACTGATCGACCAGCAGCGGGAACGAGATCTGCGACGCCGGCCCCAGCCGGCCCATGTAGTCGTCGAGCCCCTGGCGATCGTAGATCCGCTCCATCGCCCGGCCGCCGAGCACGTAGCTCGGCCGGATCATGATCGGGAAGCCGATCTCGTCGGCGACCGCGTGGGCCTCGGCCAGGGTGCGGGCGATGCCCCAGCGCGGCGCCCGGATGTCGAGCTTGCGCAGCACCTCGCCGAACCGCTCGCGGTCCTCGGCCCGGTCGATCGCGTCGGCGCTGGTGCCGAGCAGCGGCACCCCGGCCTTGGTCAGCGGCACCGCCAGCTTGAGCGGGGTCTGGCCGCCGAACTGGACGATGACCCCCCACGGCTTCTCGCGATCGCAGATCGCCAGCACGTCCTCGAGCGTGAGCGGCTCGAAGTACAGCCGGTCGCTGGTGTCGTAGTCGGTCGACACCGTCTCGGGGTTGCAGTTGACCATGATCGACTCGATGCCGACCTCGGCCAGCGCCATCGACGCGTGGACGCAGCAGTAGTCGAACTCGATGCCCTGGCCGATCCGGTTGGGCCCGCCGCCGAGGATGAGGACCTTGCGCCGGTCGGTCGGCGCCGCCTCGCACTCGTCCTCGTAGGCCGAGTACAGGTACGGCGTGTGGGCGACGAACTCGGCGCCGCAGGTGTCGACCCGCTTGAACACCGGGGTGACCCCGAGCGCGTGGCGGTGGCCGCGCACCTCGCCCTCGGCGACCCCGAGCAGGGCCGCGATCCGCCGGTCGCCCAGCCCGCCCCGCTTCCATCGCCGCAGGGTCGGCGCGTCGATCGCCGCCAGCGAGCCGGCCGCGGTCACCGCCAGCTCGGCCTCGGCCATGGCGTGGACCTGGCGGAGGAACCAGGGATCGATCCGGGTCAGCTCGTGGGCCCGCTCGATGGTCAGCCCGAGCTGGAAGCCGCGCGCGACCTGGAACAGCCGGTCGGGCCCGGCGATCGCCATCGCCCGCTCGAGCTGGGGCAGGTCGTCGGCCAAGGCACCGAGCGGCAGGTCGAAGCCGTCGCGGCCGGTCTCGAGCGAGCGGATCGCCTTGCCCAGCGCCTCGCGGAAGGTCCGGCCGATCGCCATCGCCTCGCCGACCGACTTCATCTGCGGCCCGAGCACCGCCTTGGCGGCCGGGAACTTCTCGAAGGTGAAGCGCGGCCACTTCACCACCACGTAGTCGATGGTCGGCTCGAACGACGCCGGCGTGGTCCGGGTGATGTCGTTCTTGAGCTCGTCGAGCGTGTAGCCGATCGCCAGCTTGGCCGCGACCTTGGCGATCGGGAAGCCGGTCGCCTTCGACGCCAGCGCCGAGCTGCGCGACACCCGCGGGTTCATCTCGATGATGAGCTGGCGCCCGGTCGCCGGATCGACCGCGAACTGGACGTTGGAGCCGCCGGTGGTCACCCCGATCTCGCGCATGATCGCGATCGAGGCGTCGCGCATCACCTGGTACTCCTTGTCGGTCAGGGTCATCGCCGGCGCCACCGTGATCGAGTCGCCGGTGTGGACGCCCATCGGATCGAGGTTCTCGATCGAGCAGATGATGACGCAGTTGTCCTTGGCGTCGCGGACGACCTCGAGCTCGTACTCCTTCCAGCCCAGCACCGACTCCTCGATCAGCACCTGGTGGACCGGCGACATGTCGAGCGCGAACTGGACCATGCGGTCGAGCTCGCGGGCGTTGTAGGCGATGCCGCCGCCCGAGCCGCCCAGGGTGAACGACGGCCGCAGCACCGCCGGGAAGCCGATCGCGTCGATCGCCGCCCGGGCCTCGGCGACCGAGCCGACCAGGGTCGAGCGCGGGCACTCGAGGCCGATGCGGGCCATCGCCTGCTTGAACAGCTGGCGGTCCTCGGCCATGTCGATCGACGCCACCGAGGCGCCGATCAGCTCGGTGCCGTGCTTGGCCAGCACCCCGGCCTTGTGGGCCGCCATCGCCAGGTTGAGGCCGGTCTGGCCGCCGAGCGTGGGCAGGAGCGCGCTCGGCTTCTCGATCGCCAGCACCTGATCGAGGACGTCGACCGTCAGCGGCTCGACGTAGGTCGCGTCGGCCAGGTCGGGGTCGGTCATGATCGTCGCCGGGTTGCTGTTGATCAGCACCACCCGCAGGCCCTCGGCCCGCAGCGCCTTGCACGCCTGGGTCCCCGAGTAGTCGAACTCGCACGCCTGGCCGATGACGATCGGTCCGGACCCGATGATCAGCACGCTCTCGAGGTCGGGGCGACGGGGCATGCCGTCCGTGTACCGCAGGAGGGCAGGGCCAGGCCAGCCGCCGGCGGCCCGGCCCGGCCGGCCCGGCCGGTGGCGATCGCGACGATCGGCCGCCCGCGGGAGTCGAGCCGGGGGCCGACCTTCGGCTAGAGTCGGCTCGGGATGGTTCCGATGGCTGGCGCTCCCCGCGATCGATCCCGCCGGCGGCGCCTGGTCGCCCTGGCGGTGGCGCTCGCGGCGGTGGTCGCCGGGCCGCCGGTGGCCGGCGCCGATCCCGCGTCCGGGCCGAGCGTGGTCGCGCGCTGGGGCATCGCCGACGGCCTGCCGCAGAGCTCGGTCACCAGCCTGATCCAGGCCCGCGATGGCTACATCTGGCTGACCACCTTCGGCGGCATCGTCCGCTTCGACGGCCTGAGCTTCGTGGTCTACAACCTGGCCAACACGCCGGCGCTGCGGAGCAACCGGTTCGTCGCCTCGCACGTCGACGACCGCGGCGACCTCTGGTTCGGCGGCGAGCAGGGCGAGCTGGTCCGCTACCGGGCCGGGCGCTTCGTCGCCATCGCGATGCCGGGCCACGTCGAGCGCGGGGTCCTCGGCATGACCGACGGCGCCGACGGCGCGCTGCACGTCGTGACCGGCTCGGGCGCGTTCGTGATCCATGGCGACATCGCGGTGGCCGAGCCCGAGGCCGACCAGCCCGCGACCGACCTCGCCGTCGCGCCCGACGGTCGGATGTGGGGCATCACCGCCCGCGGCCCGGTCTGCTTGCAGGGTCCGTGTCGCGGCCCGGCGGTGACCGCCCCGACCGACGGCTGGCCGACGATGGGGGTCACCGCCGCCCGCGCCGCCGACGGCCGGCTGTGGTTCGTCGGGCCCCAGGCGGTGTGGACGCTGGCGCCGGGCGCCGACACCCCGACCCTCGCGCGCGAGCTCGGGCGATCGTCGCCCTACGACGTCATGCGCGGGGTGGCGATCGACGATCGCCGGCAGCGGGTCTGGGTCAGCGCCGGCCGCACCCTGTGGCGCCGCGACGGCGTCGATGGTCCCTGGGTCGCCGCCGGCGACGGCGCCGCGCCGGTGTTGCGCCACCCGATGGACGCGATCCGCTGCCTGCTGGTCGATCGCGAGGGCGGCCTGTGGGTGGGCACCGATCGCGACGGCCTGGCCCGGCTGCGCGATCCCGACACCGAGCACCACCCGCTCGGCGGCGACGCCAGCTACTCGGCCTTCAGCGTGCTCGAGGATCGCGACGGCCGGCCGTGGGTGACCGGCAACTGCAGCCCGCTGATGGTGCGCGGCGCCGACGGCGGGTTCGCGCCGCACCCGGGGCCGGCCCGCTGCCCGCTGGCCATGGCGCTCGCCGCCGACGGCGCGGTCTGGGTCGGCGACGCCGGGCGCGTCCACCGCCACGCCGGCGCCGACATCCGGACGGTGGTGCTGCCCGACGATCTCGCCGGCGCCAGCGTGCAGGCGCTGGCGTTCGACGCGGCCGGTCGGCTGTGGGTCGGGACCAACGGCGCGGGCGTGATCCGCCTCGAACCCGACGCCGACGGTGCCCTCGGGCCCGGGCCGCGCTGGACCGCCGCCGAGCTGGGCAGCGGCCACGTCGCGGTGATCACCGTGGTCGGCGCGGCCGGGGCGGTCGGCGCGGTCGGCGCGGCCGGCGCGGCCGGCACCGACGACGGCGTGTGGATCGGCACCGCGGCCGGCGCGGTGCGGGTGACCGCCGCCGGCCAGCTGTCCCGGCTCGATCGCGGCGCCGGCCTGGCGCCCGGCACCATCCGCGACATCGAGATCGGCGCCGACGGCGCGACCTGGTTCGCCAGCTACGGCGGCGGCCTGTCTCGCCTGGCCGGCGGCGCGCTGGTCACCGTGACCTCCCGCCGCGGGCTGTGCGACGACACCGTGTCGCGCATCATCGAGGTCGACGGCGAGCTGTGGCTCAACGGCAACCGCGGCGTCAGCCACGTGCCGATCGCCGACGTCGATCAGCTCGCCCGCGGCGAGCGGGCCGAGATCCGTTGCCGCTTGCTGCGCAGCGGCGAGGGCAACGGCGGCGTCCAGCCGGCCGGCTGGCGGGGCGCCGACGGTCGGCTGTGGTTCCCGACCATCGACGGCGTGGTCGCGGTCGATCCCCGGCCCGATCCGGCGGCCGACGTCGCGCCGCTGGCGGTGATCGAGCGCGCCAGCGATCGCCGCGGCGAGCTCGACCTCGGCGACGGCGGTCGCCTCGCGCTGCCGGCCGGCGACGGCGACGTCGAGGTCCGCTACACCGGCCTGGCCTTCGACGCGCCGACCCAGCTCCGCTTCCGCCATCGCCTCCGTGGGCTCGACGACGTCTGGGTCGAGGCCGGTCCCCGTCGATCGGTGACCTACACCAACCTGCCGCCCGGCGACTACGCGTTCGAGGTCACCGTCCAGAACATGCACGGGCTGTGGTCACCACCGGCGCGGCTGCGGTTCACGATCGCGCCCCACCTGTGGCAGACCCGCTGGTTCCAGCTCGCCGCCGGCGTCGCCGGCGTGTTGCTGGTCGTCGGCCTGGTCCAGCTCCGGATCCGGGCGGTCCGGCACCGCAACCGCGCGCTGCAGGCCGAGGTGATCGAGCGCCAGCACGCCGAGGCTCGCGCGCTCGAGCAGGAGCGCCACTACCGCACCCTGTTCGAGCGCACCACCGACGGCCTGTTCGTCCACGATCCCGGCGGCCGGCTGATCGAGGTCAACGCCGCGGCGTGCACCCTGGTCGGCCTCGACCGCGCCGCGCTGCTGGCCCGCGGGCTGGCGGCCTGCCTGGCGGCCGGTGATCGCGCCGCGCTGGCCGCGCTGGTCGAGGCCGGCGCGGCCGGCCGCTCGCCGGCGCCGATCGACGTCGTCCTCGAGCGCGACGACGGTGAGCGGCGCCACCTGCAGGTCCACGCCACCCCGTTCGCGGTCGGCGCCGCCACCCACGTCTTCTGCGCCGCCGTCGACGTCTCGGCCGCCCGGCGGGCCGAGGCCCAGCGCCGCGACTTCGAGCAGCGGCTGCAGCAGGGCCAGAAGCTCGAGGCCCTCGGCCTGCTGGCCGGCGGCATCGCCCACGACTTCAACAACCACCTCACCGCGATCGGCGCCTGCAGCGCGGTCATCCGCGACCGGGCCGGCGATGCCGATGTCGCCGCCCGGGCCGCCGACATCGGGCTCAGCGTGGAGCGGGCCAGCGCGCTGGTCCACAAGCTGCTGGTGTTCGGCCGGCCCCAGCCCGGCAACGTCCGCGACCTCGATCCGGCCGAGACCGTCGCCGGGCTGGTGCCGCTCCTGCGCCGGTTGGTCCGGGCCGACATCGAGCTCACCCACGTCGCCGACGGGCCGGCGGTCCTCATCCGGGTCGACCCGGTGCTGTTCGAGCAGAGCCTGATGAACCTGGTGGTCAACGCCCGCGACGCGATCGTCGGCGCCGGGACGATCACGCTCACCACCAGCGTGCGAACGGTCGACGCCGAGCTGGCCGGCCCCCACCGGGTCACGCCCGGCCGCTACGCGGTGATCGCGGTCGCCGACACCGGCGCCGGCATCGACGCCGCGACCCGGGCCCGGATGTTCGATCCGTTCTTCACCACCAAGGAGCTCGGCAAGGGCACCGGCCTCGGCCTGACCGTCACCCACGCCACGGTCGAGAAGGCGGCCGGCTTCATCGTCGTCGAGTCGACGGTCGGGGTCGGCTCGACCTTCGCGCTCCACGTCCCGGTGGTCGACCCGGTGGCCGCGACCGCGCTCGAGCGCCGGGTGACGCCGGTGCCGGTGGCGCCGGCCCCGGGCCCGGCCCGATCGGCGACGATCCTGCTGTGCGACGACGACGAGCTGGTCCGCCGCTCGCTGTTCCGCCTGCTCGAGCTCCACGGCCACCGGGTGATCGACGCCGGCACGCCCGAGCGCGCCCTGGCCCTGTTCGCCGCCGAGCCGACGCGCTTCGATCTGGTGCTCAGCGACGTCGTGCTGCCCGGGTTCTCCGGCGCCGAGCTGGCCCGCCGGATCCGCGCCGTCCGCGCGACGGTGCCGGTGGTGCTGATCTCCGGCCACACCCGCGACATCGTGGTCGAGGCGATGGACGAGCGCACCCACTTCCTCAAGAAGCCGTTCTCGGGCGAGGCGCTGGCCGCGGTGCTGCGCGCCGCGCTGGCGTGAACGCGGCGCCGTCCGCGTCCGTCCGCCCACGCTCGAGCGTCGGACTTTCCGCCGCTGTGGCCGGATCCGACACCGCCGACCGATGCAATTTCCGCGGTCTGGCCGAGCACGGGTCGTGCAACACCGCGCCGGGCCCACCCCGGGCGGAGGTACGATGCTCTCGATGTCAGGACGCGCTCGCTCGACCGCCCGCGCCGCTCGCTGGCCGCTGGTCGCCACCCTGCTGGTCGCCCTGGCCGCCTGCGGCGGTGGTGACGACGGCGCGGCGCTGGTCGACGCCGGCGCGATCGACGCCGCCCCGCCGCCCGACGCCGCGATCGATCCCAGCGCGGCCCTGTTCCCGCGCGACCGGGTGCTCGAGGTCCGCATCGCGCTGCCGGCCGCCGACTGGGCCGCGCTGCGCGCCCAGCCCCGGCCGAGCGACCTGTCCGACACCACCTGCGCCCGTCAGCCGACCGCCCCCGGCTACACCTACTTCCGCGGCTCGATCACCATCGACGGCGTCACCGTCGCCGACGTCGGCCTGCGCAAGAAGGGCAACCTCGGCTCGATCTCGAGCGCCCGGCCCGGCCTGCGGGTCAAGGCCAACGAGTACGTGTCCGGCCAGCGCCTCGGCGGCATGGAGGTGCTGACCCTCAACAACAACCACCAGGACGACACGCTGATCAGCCAGTGCCTGGGCTACGGCCTGTTCCGCGCCGCCGGGCTGCCGGCGCCGCGCTGCGCCTTCGCCCACGTGGTCGTCAACGGCGAGGACCTCGGCGTCTACTCCCACGTCGAGAGCGTGCGCGAGGAGATGCTGGCCCGCCACTTCGCCGATCCCACCGGCAACCTGTACGAGAGCGGCGGCGACTTCGTGGTCGGCGGCACCGGCGGCTTCCAGCCCAAGACCAACTCGAGCGCGCCCGACTGCAGCGACCTGACGTCGGTGGTGACCGCGATGGCCGCGCCCGACAACCAGCTCGAGGCCCGGCTCGGCGCGGTCGTCGATCTCGACCAGTACGTCCGCTTCTGGGCGATGGAGGTCGTGACCGATCACTGGGACGGCTACGCCAACAACCAGAACAACTTCTTCGTCTATCACGACCCGTCGACCGACAAGATGAGCTTCATCCCCTGGGGCATCGACGCCCTGTTCACCGGCCGCCAGCGCACCACCCGGCCGTACTCGGTGTTCGCCTGCGGCTCGCTGCCGTGGCGGCTGTACAGCGCGCCGGCGACCCGGGCCCGCTACCTGACCGCGCTGCGCGGCGTGCTCGACACGGTGTGGGACGCGCCGACCATCACCGCCGAGATCGATCGGATGCAGACGCTGCTCGGGCCGTTCGCCGATCCGGGCAACACCGGCGCGTTCGCCGAGCGGCTGGCCGGGACCCGCCGGTTCGTCGCCGGGCGCGAGGCCCAGCTCCGGGCCGAGCTGGCCGCCGGCGATCCGGTGTGGCCGTACGCCGCCGGCCAGGCGTCGTGCCGCATCGACCTCGGCACCATCACCGCGACCTTCTCGACCACCTGGGGCACCCTCGGCCGGTTCGACGTCGGCAGCGGCACCATGAGCGGGACGATCGCCGGGGTCAACGTCGCCACCTCGACCGTGGTCGCCGCCGCCGGCCTCGACGCCGAGCAGAAGGCGGGCATGCAGCTCCTCGGCCGCCTGCCCGACGGCCGCTACGCGGTGGTGTTCCTGGTCGTCACCAACCCCGCCGACATCACGCCCAGCACCCGCGCCATCGATCTGCTCAACGTCGCCGCGATCATGACCTTCTACGATCCGGCCACCGACACCACCACCGGCGGCGGCCTGATCCTCCCCGGCACCCTGCGCCTGACCGCCGCCAGCACCGTCACCGGCGCCCCGATCGTCGGCTCGGTCACTGGCACCGTCATCGAGCTGTAGCCGGGGCCGGGCCGGCCGGGCCGACCGGTCCGGCGGCGTGCACCGCCGGCCGGCGCGGTGACCGTTGACGGCGCGGGCGGCGGCGTCGTACGTCGCGGCATGGCGATCTGCGTCCACTGCGGCAAGAGCAAGGGCAAGCGGGCGTGCCCCGCGCTGGGCGGCGAGATCTGCGCGCCGTGCTGCGGCAAGCACCGGCTGGTCGAGATCGCGTGCCCGGCCGACTGCCGCTGGCTGGGCGGGCTGGCGGTGCTGCGCGCCGACGGGCCGCAGCCGTTCACCGCCGCCGACGAGGACGCGGCGTTCCGCCGGCTGGTCGGGTTCACCGAGTCGAGCCGCGAGCTCGCCAGCGGCCGGGCCGCGTTCTCGGCCATGCTCGGCCTCACCGGCCGGCCGACCGATCAGGAGCTGGCCGAGATGACCGACGCGCTCGACGATCACACCGCGGCCGCGATCACGTCGCACCTCGGGTTCGGCCACCGCGCCGACGACGGCAGCCGCGCGATCGATCGCCTGATGACCGCCCACGGCCGCGACCTCGGCCGCGGCGAGGCGGCGGCGATGGTGGCGATGCAGCGGGCCCGCGGGGTGCTGGCGACGGTGTCGGCGGTCCAGGTCGGGGTCGGCATGGTGCTGCGCGACCGGCTGACCGGCGCCTACCTCACCGTCGGCACCACGCCCGACGCGCTGCCGGCCATGGGCAGCCACATGTTCCTCTGGCTGCTCGACAACGCCGGCAAGCTCCAGCCGACCGGCCCCATGCTGATGGTCCCGCCCGCGCTGATCGACGCGGTCACCGCCCGGCTCGCGGCCGCCGCCACCGACGTCACCGACGACGAGCGCCGCCTGCGCCTGGCCGCCGCCGCCCCCGACGTCCTCGCCGTGCTGCGCGAGGCCGCCGCCGCCGAGGCCGCCGAGGCCCCCGCCGCGGGCGAGCCGGCCCCGGCCGCCCCCTGACCGTCGCCCGGCCGTGATCCCGCCCCGGCCGATCGGTCAGGACGCCTGCGAATTCGGGCAGCTGGCCGCCGGGTGAGGGCTGCCTACCATGGTCCCCACCGCCACCCCCCCGGCCTGCCCCCTGTGCTAAGACTCGCCACCTTCGGTCCGGCGGCCGGGCCCAAGCCTCGATCGGGACACACATGAGCTTCTTCCAGAAGATCTTCGGCAGCAAGAACCAGCGCGAGCTCAAGAAGATGCAGCCGATCGTGGCGCGCATCGCCGACCTCGGCCCGGCGCTGGAGAAGAAGTCCGACGCCGAGCTCAAGGCGGTCACCGCCGACCTCAAGCAGAAGCTCGCCAACGGCGCCAGCCTCGACGACATCCTGCCCGAGACCTTCGCCCTGGTCCGCGAGGGCGGCAAGCGCGCCCTCGGCATGCGCCACTACGACGTCCAGATGATCGGCGGCATCGTGCTGCACCGCGGCCGCATCGCCGAGATGCGGACCGGCGAGGGCAAGACCCTGGTCGCCACCCTGCCGCTGTTCCTGAACGCGCTGGCCGGCAAGGGCGCTCACCTGGTCACGGTCAACGACTACCTCGCCCGCCGCGACGCCGAGTGGATGGGCCGGCTGTACGGCTTCCTCGGCCTCACCACCGGCGTCGTGGTCCACGGCCTCGACGACACCGAGCGGCAGAAGAACTACCGCTGCGACATCACCTACGGCCAGAACAACGAGTTCGGCTTCGACTACCTGCGCGACAACATGAAGGACGAGCCCGACCGGCTGGTCCAGCGCGGCCTGTACTACGCGGTGGTCGACGAGGTCGACTCGATCCTCATCGACGAGGCCCGGACCCCGCTCATCATCTCGGGCCGGCCCGAGGACTCGGCCGACTGGTACGGCAAGGTCGACAAGATCATCCCCCGGCTCAAGCGCGAGGTCGACTTCACCGTCGACGAGAAGGCCCACTCGGCGATGCTGACCGACGAGGGCGTGGAGAAGTGCGAGAAGCTGCTCGGGGTCGACAACCTCTACGACATCAAGAACATCCACCTCAACCACCACGTCGCCCAGGCGCTGCGGGCCCACACGCTCTACAAGCGCGACGTGAACTACCTGATCGAGGACGGCAAGGTCGTCATCATCGACGAGTTCACCGGCCGCAAGATGCCGGGCCGGCGCTGGTCGGACGGCCTCCACCAGGCGATCGAGGCCAAGGAGGGCGTCACCGTCGAGGAGGAGAACGTCACCGTGGCGACGGTGACGTTCCAGAACTACTTCCGCATGTACAAGAAGCTGTCGGGCATGACCGGCACGGCGGACACCGAGGCGGCCGAGTTCCACCAGATCTACAAGCTCGACGTCTCGGTCATCCCGACCAACAAGCCGATCGTCCGCAAGGACCTGCCCGACCTCGTCTACAAGAACGAGAAGGGCAAGTTCAAGGCGGTGCTCACCGACATCGAGGACTGCTACGCGCGCGGTCAGCCGGTGCTGGTCGGCACCGTGTCGGTCGAGAAGTCGGAGGTCCTCGCCTCGCTGCTGCGGGCCAAGAACGTCCCGTTCAACGTGCTCAACGCCAAGCAGCACCAGAAGGAGGCCGGCGTCGTCGCCCAGGCCGGCCGCAAGGGCTCGATCACGATCTCGACCAACATGGCCGGTCGTGGCACCGACATCCTCCTCGGCGGCAACGCCGAGTTCATGGCCAAGGAGGCGGTGGCGGCCGAGCGCGAGGCGTTCGAGGCCGACGCCAGCAAGGCCGAGCAGGCCCCGCTCGCCGACGCCACCACCGGCGAGGACGGCGAGGCCGAGGGCATGGGCCCGTACCGCGGCGCGACCCGGCCGGCGTTCGACGAGGACGCCCGGCTCGCCCACCACCTGGCGATCTTCAAGGCCCAGTGCGAGGCCGAGCGCAAGGAGGTGCTGGCGTCCGGCGGCCTCAAGATCATCGGCACCGAGCGCCACGAGTCGCGCCGCATCGACAACCAGCTCCGCGGTCGCGCCGGCCGCCAGGGCGACCCCGGCGTGTCGCGCTTCTACCTGTCGCTCGAGGACGACCTGCTCCGCATCTTCGGCCTCGACCGGATGGCCGGGTTGATGGAGCGCCTCGGCCTCGAGGAGGACACGCCGATCGAGTCGCCGATGGTGACCCGGTCGATCGAGGGCGCGCAGAAGAAGGTCGAGGGCCGCAACTTCGACTCGCGCAAGAACGTCCTCGAGTACGACGACGTGATGAACCAGCAGCGCAAGACGATCTACGGCCTGCGCCGGCAGATCCTCGAGGGCAGCTACCAGCCGATGCCGCCCGACGACAAGGACGGCAAGCCGGGGACCGCCGTGCTGCCCGAGATCGTCGAGAGCGGCGGCTGGAAGATCCCCGACATCGCCCGCGAGATGCGGGCCGACCTGGCCGCGCAGATCGACGTCGTCATCGCCCGGGTCGCCGAGCGCGACGCCAAGATCGCCGCCGGCGAGCCGATCGCCGACCGCCGGCCGGCCTGGCGGGTGCTGCAGCGCGAGCTGTGGCGCCAGCACGGCGTGCTGATCGATCTCGAGGGCAAGCTCGAGGGCGATCGCGACAAGCTGGTCGACCTGGTCAGCGACCGGGTGGCCAAGTCGCTCATCCAGCAGCGCGAGCGGATCTACGATCTCGGCGAGGAGCTGATCGACGCGGCGATGCAGCAGTACTGCTCGCCCGACAAGCCCGACGACGAGTGGGACCTCGACGGCCTCGAGGAGGCGCTGATCGAGCAGTTCGGCGTCGAGTTCGAGCTCGAGCACGGCACCCGCGAGGAGCTGGCCGCCCACGCCTGGAAGGTGGTCGAGAAGCGGATCGACGAGCGCGAGGTCGAGCTCAAGCGGCCCTGGCTCATGTACTTCTCGCGCATGTTCTTCCTCGAGGAGATCGACGACCAGTGGGTCGAGCACTTGAAGACCATGGACGCGCTGCGCGAGGGCATCGGGCTGCAGGGCTACGGCCAGAAGGACCCCAAGAAGGAGTACAAGAAGCAGGGCTACGTCCTGTTCCAGGACATGATGACCCGCATCAGCTCCAACGTCGGGTCCAAGCTGTTCCACGTCCAGCACCGGCGGGCCGACGAGGCGGTGCCGGCGCTGCAGGCCAAGCAGCGCCAGACCATCGAGGCCGGCGCGGCCGGCAAGGTCGATCAGGACGAGACCGCGACCGCCGCGGGTGGTCGCACCCGTCGGCCGCGGGCCGGGGCGCGGGCCGCGGCCCGGGCGCCGGGCGAGCCGACCGAGGCCAAGCCGGCGGCCGAGACGGTGCGGCGCGAGCGGCCCAAGGTCGGCCGCAACGATCCGTGCCCGTGCGGCTCGGGCAAGAAGTACAAGAAGTGCCACGGCAAGGACGAGGCCGAGGCCGCGGGCGAGTGATCGACCCGGGCGCGGCGGCGCGCGCGCCGACCGCGTCCTGACGTCGCTGGGGGATCCTCCGTGAGGAGGTTGGGGTTCCCACGGATCCTGGTTGAGCCTCGGCCGGGGTCGTGGCAGGGTCGCCGGCCATGAAGCACGGTCTCCTCCTGGTGTCGGCGCTGGTGCTCGCGGGCGGCTGCGAGAAGGACGGCAAGGGCAGCAAGGTCGTCGACGACGTCCCGGTCGGCGAGGTCCGGCTGGTCGGCGCCGGCGTCGAGCCGCGCGCGCCGCTGCGCTACCGGGTCGACAAGGGCACCCACGTCACCATGGACATGGTCGCCCGCATCGGCATCGACGCCGGTGGCATGCCGGTGCCGCAGCTCCCGACCATGCGGATGTCGATGGACGAGACCTGCACCGCCGTCGAGCCGTCGGGCGACATGCGGTTCGAGGTCACGGTCGCGTCGTTCGACGTCGACGGCGGCAACCCGCAGATGGCCCAGGCCATGGACGCGGTCCGCGACATGATGAAGAACATGGTCTACCGGTTCCGGATGTCGCCGTCGGGCAAGATCGACGACGTCCAGGTCGAGGGCCTGACCGGGCCGATGGCGCAGATCGGCAACCAGATGAAGCAGTCGATCGAGCAGTTCGCCGCCCCGCTGCCCGAGGAGCCGGTCGGCAAGGGCTCGACCTGGAAGTTCAAGCGCTCGGGCGAGGCCAACGGGGTCAAGATGGCCACCGTCAACGAGTTCGAGCTGGTCGATCTCCAGGGCGACGTCGCCACCTTCAAGGTCAAGGGCCGGGTGATCGCGCCGGCCCAGAGCATCAACCAGGGCGGGGTCTCGGCCAAGCTGGAGCGGATGGACGGCACCGTCAGCGGCACCATCGCCAACGATCTGCGGCGGTTCGCGCCCAGCGGCACCTTCGACATGAAGCTCGACATGAGGATGTCGGCGATGGGCCAGACCATCAACATGAAGATGACGATGGACAGCGAGATCTCGACTCACTGACGCCGACGCGATCGACTCCCTGATCTCCCCAGAGAGAGAGCACGAGATGACCATCGTCCGCGGGTTTCGCTTCGCCGGGGTCGCCGCCGGCATCAAGAAGAAGGGTGGCCTCGACATCGGCCTGCTGGTCGCCGACGAGCTGGTCGCGACCACCGCGGTGTTCACCAGCAACCGGGTCAAGGCGGCGCCGGTCCGGCTGTCGGCCAACCGGCTGCGGCTGTCGCGCGGCCGGATGCGCGGCGTGGTGGTCAACGCCGGCAACGCCAACGCCTGCACCGGCCCGCGCGGCGAGACCGACGCGGCGCGGATGTCGGAGGTCGCGGCCACCGCGATCGGCGCCTGGCCCGAGCACCTGCTGGTGGCGTCGACCGGCGTGATCGGCCAGCCGCTGCCGATGCCCAAGGTCGAGAGCGGCATCGCCGCCGCGGTGCGGGCGCTGCAGCCCGAGGGCTTCGACGACTTCGCCACCGCGATCCTCACCACCGACCGGCGGCCCAAGATCGCGACCGCGACCATCAAGATCGGCGGCAAGCCGGTGACCCTGCTCGGCTGCACCAAGGGCGCCGGCATGATCGCGCCCAACATGGCCACCACCCTGACCTTCGTCGCCACCGACGCGACGCTGGTGCCGGGCGCGCTGGCCCGGATGACCCGGGCGGCGGTGGCGCCGACCTTCAACGCCATCGCGGTCGACGGCGACACCTCGACCAACGACACCCTGGCGGTGTTCGCGTCGGGCACGTCGAAGGCCGACGTCACCGGCCCCGGCGAGGCCAAGCTGGCTGGCGCGCTCACCGACCTGCTCGCCGACCTCGCCCGCCAGCTCATGGCCGACGGCGAGGGCGTGCACCACGTGGTGACCATCGCGGTCCGCAAGGCGGCGAGCGTGCGGTCGGCGACCACCATCGCCCGCCGGATCGCGACATCGCCCCTGGTCAAGACCGCGATCGCCGGCGGTGATCCCAACTGGGGGCGCCTGCTGTGCGCGATCGGCAACGCCGGCGTGCCGATCGACGCCAACAAGATCGGCGTCACCATCGGCGAGGTCGAGGCGGTGCGCAAGGGCGCGGTCGCGCCCGGCTACGACGAGAGCAAGGCCGCGGCGGTGATGAAGTCCGCCAGCTACACCATCACGGTCGACCTCGGCGTCGGCGCCCACGACGCCCGCTTCCTCGCCTGCGACCTGTCCCACGACTACGTCTCGATCAACGCCGACTACCGCTCCTGATGGGGGACAGGATCATGGGTCGTAAGCCCATGATCCGACCCAGGTTTTTCGCCTCACTGCATCTCGGCCGCCACTCGAGATCGCGGGCCGACAATTTCCGTCGCGGTGAGGCGATAAAAGCGAAGGAATCCTTGTGGTTGTGACCCCGGAGCCTGTCCCTGGTCAGATCAGAGGGGGCGGCGGCTGGGGGCGGGTGAGGCGAGACCGTCCAGGCTGGTGACGGTGGCTCGGACGACGATGCGGCCGGCGCCGCCGCCGCCGCCGGCTCCACCGTCGCCGGGCGCCTTGCCGGCGGTGGCGACGTCGGCGGGGCCGCTGCCGACCGCGCCGCGACCGCCGCCGACCCCGTCGTCGTCGACGCCGCCGGGCGCCGGGGTGTGGCTGCGCAGGCCGCGCGAGCCGGCGCGATCGAGCACGATGCCGGCGCCGCCGCCGCCGCCGTTGGCGACCACCACCGCCGCGCCGGTGACGGTGACGGTCGGCGCCTCGAGCAGCACGCCGCCGCCGGCGCCGCCACCGCCGCCGCCGTCGCGGCCCGGCGGCTGGAAGGTCGACGCCTGGGCGGTGCCGGCGCCGCCCTCGCCGGCGACGTCGATCACACCGCTGACCACGACCGCGATCCGTGAGGTGAGCTGGAGCGCGCCGCCGCCGCCGCCGCCGGCGGTGCGGTTGTCGTCGCCGCTGTTGGCCCGGTAGCCGGCGGTGCCGCCGCCCGAGCCGCCGCGCAGCGGCTCGAGGGTCTCGGCGCCGCACGAGTTGCCGCCCTCGCTGTCGGGGCCGATGCCGTCGACGCCGCCGCCGTCACCGCCGGCGGTGCCGAAACCGCCGCCGCCGCCGCCGTGCTCGTCGGTGGCGCCGCCGGCGTCGCCGTTGCCGCCGGGCGCGCAGCCGGTGGCGGCGGTGCGGCCGTTGCCGCTGTCGCGGTGGCCGCCGTCGCCGCCGCCGGGCCCGCCGCACCACACCCGGTCGCGGGCCGGCGTCGCCGGATCGACGGCGCAGCCCGCCGCCCCGTCGACCACGCCGGCGATGGTGATGGCCTGACGCGACAGCACCAGCAGCGCGCGCGGGCCGCTGACCCGGAGGATGGCGTCGGCGGGGACGTCGAGCGCGTCGACCGCCAGTACCAGCACGCCTGGGTTGGCGCCGTCGCGCGGCTCGAAGCGCAGGCCCGGCACCAGGGCGCCGTCGCGGTCGCGCAGCTCCATCCGCATGGTGTCGAGCCGCGACGTGCCGGGCGACAGCCGCAGCGCCGCGGTCACGCCGGTCAGCAGGCCGAAGTCGTCGAGGTTCGACGGATCGAACTCGAGGCAGGTGACGCCGTCGCCGGCGCAGCCGAGCGCGCACTCGCAGCCGGCGTCGACCTCCACCGCCGCGCCGTCACCGCCGCCGTCGCGCGGGCCCCCGGACGGCGCGAAGTCGCAGCCGCCGGCCGCGAGCACGGCGACGGCGCAGGCGGCGACGGGCGAGATGAAGCACGCGGGACGCATCGGCGGTGGCGCGCGACAGGATCGCGCAAGCGCCGGCCGATGCGAAGCCCCAAACCGCCATCACCGTCACCGATCCAGATGCAGTGAGGCGAAAAAGCCGAGGGGGTGCGAATGGTTGCGACCCATGATCCTGTCCCCTTCAGGGGATGGTCACCAGCTTCCAGGGATCGTAGGGGAGTTGCCAGGCGTCGGCGTGGGCGGTGTCCTCGATGACGACCCGCCAGTAGTAGGTGCCCGACGGCAGGCCGGAGACGAGGAGCTCGTCGTCGGTGACGCCGAGGGCCTGGAAGACCAGCTCGGCCTGGAGGAAGGTGGGCGAGGTCGCGACCTGGAGATCGTAGGCGATCGGATCGTGCTGGAGGTCGAACGACGCGTCCCAGCGGAACTCGACGCCGGTCGGGCGCGGCTCGGTGGCGAGGAAGACCGGCATCGGCCGCTCGAGCGCGGTGGCGTACTCGGCCTGGAACCGGCTGACGGTCGGGGTGATCCGGGCCAGCTCGCCCTCCCACAGCTCGATGCCGACCGACGGCGGCGCGTTGCCGAAGTGGCCGGGCAGGTCGTGGAGGTCGGGGTCGCGGGCGATGAACGGCAGGACGACGTCGTGGTAGCTCGCGATCCGCGCGGCGGTGATCGCGTCGGTCAGCCGGTCCTGGGCCAGCTCGCGGATCTTGGCGTCGACCAGGGCGACGTTGGCCGGCTTGCTGAAGAACCGCTCGAACAGGTTCGACGGCCAGTAGTTCGACAGCCCCTCCTCCCACCGCTCGCGGATGTCGCGGCCGCCGAGCTGGGTGTAGAAGCCCCAGGCGCCGTCGTAGTCCCAGGGCAGGAGGTACCAGCCGTCGCAGCTCGACGGGCTGTACAGGTAGAAGTTCTGGGTCCGGTTGTCGATGTTGCCCAGCAGCACGTTGACCGCCAGCCAGGTGGCGAGGTTGTCGCGGTTGAAGTACGTCGCGATCACCTCGTCGATGTCGCGGGTCCGATCGTTGAGCGCGTCGACCATGCGGAGGAACTTGCCGTCGTCGGGGTTGGCCTTGGCCTCGACCACCAGCTTCATCTGCTCGGGGTCGGCGGCGATCGCCGGGCTGATCCGCTGGAAGTGGAAGCCGACCGCCTTGTACAGCGAGCCCATCGGATCGAGGCCGTGGTGCTCGAGGAAGCGGCGGTCGGCCTCCTCGATCCAGGTGTAGAGGCCGTAGTCGACGCCGTTGACGTCGAGCTGGACGAACTGGGTCCGCAGGCTGGTGAGATCGGGGATGGTCTGGAACAGGTCGAAGGCCATCTTGTTGCGGATCCGGGTCAGGTCGGTCATGTGCTTGTTGAGGTTGATCTCCTTGCCGCCCTGCCACCGGCCGAGGCCGTCGGCGATCTCGACCTTGTAGTTCTTCTGCGCGTTGAGCCGCGAGAAGCCGCCGCGGATCTTCACCGTGGCGTTGGGCTCGGTCGAGCCGGCGCCGAAGTCGCCCTCGGCGAAGTGGGCGGCGACCACCGCGCCCGGCACGCCGGCGTTGACCGCGTCCCAGCCGGTCTGATCGGTGATGGTGAGGTGGGCCTGGCGGACCTCGAGCGTGTCCCCGGCGTAGACCCGGCGGTCCTCGATCAGCGGCGGCAGCGGCGCCCGCTGCTCGTCGCAGCGGGCGAACGGGAACGGCGGCTCGGCGTCGGGGCCGCCGCCGTCGACCGGCGGCGCGACGCCGGCGTCGGGATCGTCGGGCACCACCGTGGTGTCGTCACCGCCGCTGCCGCACCCGGTCGCGAGGCCGAGGCAGGTCAGCGCCACCATCGCCACGGCGAGGGCCAGGCCGCCGTCGACGAGGTGGGAGAGGCGACGATGAAGGACGGTCGGTGCGCCACACATATGGTGGCGACACAGAGCAAGGCCCACGCCAGCGTGCGGCGTCGCCACGGCGTGGCGACCGGGCGCCAGCGGCGCGCGATCACGGCCACCCGCGCTGCGGCGTGGACCGCGCGCGGCCGCACACCGGGCGCCTTCGCCCGGCGCGCGACCGTCACGGGAAGCGGAGCGCGAAGCTCTCGCGCGTTTGATCGTAGTCGCCGGTGAGCTGCAGCGCCCACACCGCCTCGACCAGGCAGGTCGTGATCGGCGCGCCGGCGCCGCCGCCGACCACCACGTCGACCACCTCGTCGTAGGTGGACTCGAGCGTGAGCTCGGTCTGCCAGCCGGCGGCCGGCTTGTGGGTCGCGACGCACGTCTTGATCGCGTCGGCCAGCAGCGCCTTCGGATCGGGCCGGAGGCGCGCGGCCATGCCGGCGACCGAGCCGCCCGACATCCCGCCCAGCCCCGAGCCGTAGCCGACCCCGGTGCGATCGAGCCCGATCGTCGACGGCCGGGTGCCGGGCTCGGTCGCCAGGTACGACGTCACCGGCGACACCGCCCGGCCCATCATCGCCACCGTCATCTGCTCGTCGTGGCTGAGGTCGCCGTGGTCGTCCTCGGAGAACACCCAGGCGGCGGCGGCCTTGGAGAACCGGGCGTCGCTGGCGATCGCCTTGCGATACGGGTCGCCCCAGATCATCCCGGTCAGCTCGACCTTGGTCGGCGCGTCCTTGGCCCGCACCACCAGCCGCAGGCCGACGCCCTCGTGCAGCGCCTCGGGGATGGTGGCGTCGTAGCTGCCGTCCTTCAGATCGAAGCCCTTGATCGCGAAGTGATCGATCTGGACCGGGCGGACCAGGCCGAGCACCAGCTTGCCCAGGTCCTTGCCGGCGCGCTCGGGCCCGGCCAGCCGGGTGAAGATGCCGTGGTGGGCGAGCGGGATCGGGGCCAGGGCGTGGCCGTCGTCGCGGCTCAGCCCCGGATCGTCGAGGTCGCGGACGTTGGTGCCGATCAGGTGGACGATGGTGTCGGCGGGCGCGCCGGCCAGCGCGGTCAGCCCGGCGGCGTTGTCCCAGCGCCCGCGCAGGAGCTCGTCGGACACCACGACGATCCGGCGCGGCCCCTTGCGGCCGGCGATCGCCGTCGCCGCCAGCTTCGCGCCCTCGTCGAGCGCGCTGCCGTTGCCGGGCGCGAGCTTGCCGGCGGCGCGGGCCGCAGTCAGCCGGGCGTCGACCTCGCCGGCGGCGATGAAGCCGCCGAACAGCCGGGTCGCGGTCCGCCGGTACAGCACCACCTCGACCTCGGCGTCGGCGACGTGGCCGAGGTAGGCCTTGACCACCGCCAGCTCGGCGTCGATGCCGGCCGCGGTCATCGACCGCGACGCGTCGAGCACGAACACCACCTGCGCCCGCTTCGGCAGCGGCCGCAGCTCGGGCGCGGTGTCGATCTCGAGCCGGCCGAAGGCGTGGGTCGGCGACGCGATGACCCGGCCGAGGCGGGCGACCAGCTCGTCGATCCGCGGCGGCGCCAGCTCGATCATCGCGGTGCCGCCGTCGGACGCGTTCTCGGGCGCGTCGGGGATGAACACCGGCGTGTCGGTGGCCTCGGCCTTGACCTGATCCTTGCCGGCGCCGAGCTGCAAGGACCACCCGGCCAGGGTGCCGGCGTCGAGCGCGGCCTGATCGGACACCACCAGCCGCCAGGTGCCGACCGCCTTGGTGTCGGCCGGCAGCGTCACGTCGAAGGTGCCGCGGACGTCGTTGGTGCTGCCGCCGTCGCCGCCGAACACCGCGATGCCGGCGCCGGTCGGCGGGTAGAGCGCGATCCGCAGATCGCTCTTGTAGGTGTGCTCGATGTCGAGGGTGAGCTTGGCGGTCTTCCACCGGCCGCGGGCCGGCGCGGTGTCGGCGACCTCGATCACGCTGCTGACGTAGCTCGCGCTCGGCATCGGATCGAGCGCCTCGAGCCAGGCCGGCACCGCCGGCTGCGCCAGCACGATCGGCGCGTCGGGCGCCATCCGCTGGCCGTCGACCTTGACCATGGTGGTCGCGTCGCCCCAGCCCGGCTTGACCACGAACACCGGCACCGCCAGGTTGGCCGCCGCCTCCTTGCCCAGGCGCGGGTAGGACAGGAACACCCGGCCGCCGCTGTAGCGGGTCGGCACGGTCAGCGTGTACTCGACCGTCGACGTCGCGCCCGGCAGCACCGGGAACACCTGCAGCGCCAGCTTGTCGGCCCAGCGCCAGTACAGGAGCGCCGGGTCCTTGGGCTTCCAGATGCCGCGGCCGGTCAGCTCGTGATAGAGGCGCGCGGCCTGCTCGGCCTCCATCAGCTCGCCCTCGTACCACTGCTCGCGGGCGCGGATGCGCAGGCCGGTGGCGGCGGCGCCGTAGGGCAGGTCGATGTCGAGCCGGGCCTCGTCGGCGACCTTGCCCGGGTTGGCGAACACCCGCCGGACCTTGTAGGTGGCGATGCCGCCGTCGACCGAGACGTCGACCGCGTGCGAGACCTCGTACAGCGGCGAGCCGAGCGCGCTCTCGAGCACGTCGGCGCGGGCCGGGGCCGCGGCCAGCGCGCCGCCGGCCGTGATCATCAGGAAACCGACCAGCCCCACCGCGAAGGAGTTGCGCATCGCCGGCTTCGACACCGCGCGACGGTCGCTGGTTCCAGCCGTCGATCGGCATGCTCGCCGGCACCCCGAGGCTTGACACCACCGCCGTAACTCTTTCCAATCAATGGACGAGGGCCGGCCGCGCGCGCAGCGGCAACCCCGTGATGTGCCTCATGACCGCCGCCCAAGAGCTCACCATCGGTTCCGTCCTCCAAGGCCGCTACGAGATCCAGTCGGTCCTGGGGGCCGGCGGTTTCGGCACCGTCTACCAGGCCACCCAGCTCGCGACCTCGCGCCAGGTCGCGATCAAGGTCATGCAGACCTTCCAGGACGAGGATCCACGCAAGGCCGAGAACCGGATGGCCCGGTTCCGCCGCGAGATGGATCTGTGCGCCCGGCTGCACCACCCCAACATCGTCGACCTGGTCGACTCCGGCCAGACCGAGGACGGCCGGCCGTTCGCCGCGTTCCAGTACGTGCCGGGCAAGAGCCTGGCCCAGGTGCTGGCCCAGGAGGGCCCGCTCCACCCGCGCGAGGCTCGCCACCTGATGCTGCAGGTGCTCGACGCCCTGGCCTGCGCCCACAACCTCGGCGTCGTCCACCGCGACCTCAAGCCGGCCAACATCATGCTGGTGTCGACCGGCACCCGCCGCAACGCGCTGGTGCTCGACTTCGGCATCGGCGCGGTCGCCGAGGGCGCGCGCGGCGACGGCTACGCCAAGCTCACCTCGCAGCACGAGTGGCTGGGCACGCCGCACTACACCGCGCCCGAGCAGGTCCGCGGCTACCCGCCGACCCCGCAGTCGGATCTGTACGGCTGGGGCCTGGTGTTCCTCGAGTGCCTGACCGGCAAGCCGGCGATCGAGGGCAGCTCGATGGCGGTGATCCTGATGCTGCAGATCGGCCCCGATCCGGTGCCGATCCCGGCCGCCCTCCGCCACCACCCGCTCGGCCGCTTGCTGCAGCGCGCGCTGATCAAGGACGTCGAGGCGCGGACCGCGACCGCGGCGACGCTGATGCGCGAGCTCGACGACTGTGACGTCACCGGGCTCGACAAGGTGACCGCCGATCCGGCGACGCTGGGCGGCGCCACCGCCGGCCGCGCCATCGACGGCGCCGGGCCGACCCAGGCCAGCGGTGGCAACCCCCGCCTCGATGGCGGGGTCGCGACGGTGTCGCTGTCGGGCGAGGCCCACGCCCTCGGCTCGGCCGGGCCGACCCGGGCGCCGGCGATCGCGCCGTCGGTCACGCCGTCGGGCGACCGGGCGGCTCGCCTGGTCGAGGGCGAGCGGCGGCCGATCACCGCGCTGTGCTGCGCGCTGATCCCGGCGGCCGGGGTCGAGCTCGAGGATCTCGACGAGCTGACCCACGTCCAGCAGGAGATCTGCGCCGACGTCGGCGATCGGTTCGGCGGCCAGCTGGTCGGCGGCCTCGGCCACCAGGTGCTGATCGAGTTCGGCTACCCGACCGCGCGCGAGGACGACGCGCTGCGCGCGGCCCGCGCCGCCCTCGCCATCCGGGCCGCGGTCGGCGAGCGCAACGCCCGCGCCGGCGCCACCCGCCTCGACCTCCGGATCGGCGTCCACACCGGGATCATCGCCTACGGCCCGGTCGAGGCCAACCGGCGCATCTCCGGCCAGGTCGTCGGCATGACGCCGATGATCGCCAGCCAGCTCAACGGCAAGGCGCCACGCGGCGCGATCGTGGTCAGCGCCGCCACCGCCCAGCAGCTCCGCGCCCACTTCAACCTGACGTCGATCGGCGCCCAGGCGATCGACGGCGTCGCCCGCGACCTCGAGCTGTTCGCGCTCGACGGCGAGCGGCCGACCGCGACCGCCGGCCACACCGCCGACGGCGCCGCCACGCTGCGGTTGGTCGGCCGCGACCGCGAGATGGCGCTGTTGCTCGACCGCTGGCAGCAGGTGGTCGCCGGCTCCGGCGGCAGCGTGCTGGTCACCGGCGAGGCCGGCATCGGCAAGTCGCGGCTCGCGCTCGAGCTCAGCCTGCGGGTCCCGGCCGCCGACCGGATCTGGCTCGAGGCCCGCTGCACCCAGGAGACCCGCAACCGCGCCCTCCACCCGATCGTCGAGATGCTCGAGCGGGTGTTCGGCCTCGCCGACGTCGAGCCGGCCGCGCGCCTCGATCGGCTCGAGGCCGCGCTGCTCGCGATCGGCTTCGCCCCGGCCGACGTGGTGCCGCTGTTCGCGCCGCTGCTCGGGATCGCGCTCGGCACCCGCTACCCGGCGCTCGACCTGTCGCCGGCCCGCCGGCGCGAGCTGACCCAGGAGGCGTTCCTGTCGATGCTCGTCGAGCAGAGCGTCGAGACCCCGGTGGTGATGTTCGTCGAGGACCTGCACTGGGCCGACCCGGCGACCCTCGATCTGCTCGGCGCGCTGGTCACCGCCGCGTCGTCGGGCCGGATCCTGGCGATCTTCAGCGCCCGGCCCGAGTTCGTCCCGCCCTGGCCGTCGTCGGGGATGCTGCAGCTCCAGCTCGCCCGCCTGGCCCGGCCGCAGATCGAGGAGATCGTCGGCGCGCTCACCGCCGGCCGCGCGCTGCCGGCCGGCGTGCTCGACCAGATGGTCAACCGCACCGACGGCGTCCCGCTGTTCGTCGAGGAGCTGACCCGGATGGTGGTCGAGTCGGGCGCGCTCACCGATCGTGGCGATCGCTACGAGCTGACCGGCACCCTGTCCGACGTCGCCATCCCGACCACGCTGCGGGCGTCGCTGATGGCCCGCCTCGATCGCCTGGGCCGGGCCAAGGAGACCGCCCAGCTCGCGTCGGCGATCGGCCGCGAGTTCGACCTGCCGCTGTTGTCGGCGGTCGCCGGGCTCGAGCCGGCCGCGGTCCAGGAGGATCTCGACCGGCTGGTCGCCGCCGATCTGGTCCAGCACAAGCGTCGGCTGCGCAACCCGACGTGGCTCTTCCGCCACGCCCTGATCCGCGACACCGCCTACGAGTCGATGCTCAAGCGGGCCCAGCACAAGGTCCACGGCCGGATCGCCGAGGTGCTCGAGCAGCAGTTCGCCGACGTCGCGAGCGCGCGGCCCGATCTGCTCGCGCTCCACCACGCCGCCGCCGATCAGAAGCCGCAGGCGATCGGCTACGCCCAGAAGGCGGCGATGAACGCGCTGATCGGCGCGTCGTACCCGTTCGCGATCCGCCACGCCCGCGAGGCGATCGGCTGGCTCGACGCCATCCCCGATCCGCGGGCCCGGGCCGAGATGGAGCTGGGCTTCAACGCCATCATCATGCCGTCGCTGATGTCGACCCGCGGCTGGCGCGACGAGGAGCTCGAGGCCGCGATCGAGCGGTCGCGGGCGCTGTCCGAGCAGCTCGGCGACAACCCGTTCACCGGCCCGACGGTGTGGGGGATGATGCTGTTCGCCCACCTCGGCGGGCGCGAGCGCGACCGGGCCCGGACCCTGGCCGATCAGCTCCACGCCCACGCCCGCGCCGCCGGCGACGGCAGCGAGGAGGTCATGGCGCTGGCCGCGCTCGGCCACACCCGCTGGATCGACGGCGACTACGCCGCCTGCGCCGGCTACTGGGACGCGATGCTGGCCGCCTACGATCCGGCGGTCCACGGTGGCCACGCCTACGTCTACGGCCACGACTCGAAGATCTGGGGCGGCATCTCCTACGCCGAGGCGCTGTGGTTCATGGGCCAGCCCGATCGCAGCCTGGCGCTGGCGACCGAGGTGCTGGCCTGGGCCCGCCAGCTCAACCACGCCCCGTCGCTCGCGATCGCCTACATCTTCTACATCCTGCTCCGCCACGACCGCGGCGAGCGGGCCGCGATCGAGGAGCCGTGGAAGGCGCTGCTCGAGCTGTCGGAGCGCCACGGCCTGCCGATCCACGTCGCCTACGCCGGCGTGGTCCGGAGCTGGGCGGTCGGCGACCTCGCCGCCGCCAAGCAGCACCTGGCGCTGCTCGAGATGACCGGCACCGAGCTGGGGCTGTCGTTCTATCGCTCGGTGGTCGCCGAGGCCGAGGCCGAGCAAGGCCACGCCGAGGCGGCGCTGGCCCGGGTCGACGCCTGCCGGGCGCGCGCCGAGGAGGTCGGCGAGCGCTACTACCTGGCCGAGCTGCTCCGGCTGCAGGGCCAGTTCACCCTCGCCCACGACCCCGGCGCGGTGGCGGCGGCCGAGGCCTGCTGGCGCCGCGGCCTCGAGGTCGCGGCCGCCCAGGGCACCCGGCTGTCGGAGCTGCGCTGCGCGACCGCGCTCGCTCGCCTG
>Ga0075163_10002344_pt1 | contig 25573 bp, 19 predicted proteins | sample JI1023141ADNA_FD_71478 | JGI IMG/M metagenome (GOLD analysis project Ga0075163, IMG submission 71478) | Wastewater effluent complex algal communities from Wisconsin, to seasonally profile nutrient transformation and Carbon sequestration -... | ecosystem: Engineered > WWTP > Effluent > Algae... | reverse complement strand
CAGGTACTGAACGTATTGTAGAGCAAATAAAGAGATGCCCCAGTGGAGCACTAAGCTTTTATTACAACAATTCTCAAGACGCTCCCGAATTAGATATTTAAGGCTGATTTTAAGCTGTTTTACAATTCCTTTACATTTTTTTACTATCCCGAAAAATTCCTCCCGCTAAAATTAGGTACCTTTATTTTTTAATTATCACTCTCTGATAAACGCAAATATTTTTGCGACTTCCACTTGTAAGCCTACATTTCAATTCCTGTGGCCAGAAAATCTAAACCATACATTTTTTCAATTATCTGCGTTTATGTCCTACGGTTAACCCGTAGCAATTGTTTGAATATAGTTAATTTGCAGTCATGTTTTACATTTACATTCCAACAAATCGGAAACTTTTATGCCTGATAACATGGATATTGTTCAATGCTTTATCGCTTAAAGCACAGGAAGAAAATAAGGATGATTTTTCTGCCGAAAAAGTAAATCTTGCCCTGCGCAGAACCGCCGATGGATTACTGCGTCTTGCGGGAGACAGTACTAGCCGAATTCCTGCAGTCGAACAAGCAGGACCCGATGTCTGGCGAGTACAACTTCATCAACCATTCAGATATGAACAATTACCTGCCATGCTTCAATCTTCATTGGATGTATTTGGCATCAAAAGACCTTACGAAGTCAGCATTCGAGATTGTGCGGATGCAAAGATTAACCTGGGTTATCATCAAACTGATTTTCTACAAAATAACACCATACCCTGTGCAGGAAGAGAGATGCCCGAAGGTTGTCATTATATTGAAATCAGCTTTTTAAATAAAAGTCCGAACCAGTCATTTCTGGGCAAAAATGCAGGATACCTCTTAATGATGTTGGTTTCCTTTGTTGGACTCTTACTAATCTTACGTAAGAAACCGATTGTTGTGGATGAAACTCGTGATTCAAATACAGAGTGGCTGGAATTTGGAAATTCACGTCTTGATGTAGCCGGCCAGATACTAGATTGTAACGGAAAACCACAATCCTTGACTTTCAGAGAAGCAAAATTACTAAAGCTCTTCGCAACAAGCCCTGACAAACTACTTGAACGGGATGTTATCCTGCGTGAAGTCTGGGCAGATGAAGGTGTGTTGGTTGGCAGAAGTGTGGATGTATTTGTCTCCAGACTAAGAAAGAAATTAGCAGCTGATCCTACGGTAGGACTCGTAGCGGTACACGGTGTAGGTTATCGCTTGGAAACGGGTAAGGTGGGTGTGGGATAATCTTAATATCCCCGTCAACTGTCTGAACCATGATTTTTGGGATGCGTGGGATGGATGATATCAGGAGGATGAAAATTTTATTCATTTTTAAGATATTGCAATTACAGTAGATTCAAAATAAAATACCATCTCACAACTCCCAAAACTCCAAAAAATCCCAGTTCAGACATTATTCACATCAACTTTAAGTTTCATAATTTTTGGTGGTGTCGGATGCTTGAATATGCAATGTTTGCTGGTTTAATATAATGAACTCTCTGTCTATTGCCTATCCTTGTTGGTCGAAACAAAGCGGACGCAATGGACGAAAATCCCTAATATTGCGTTAGTTTATCATCAATCTATGAAAAAGTTTTTGTTTATTTGGATGCTGTCCCCTCTGGCCTTACAGGCACAGGAACAATGGAGTCTGGTCAAATGCATCCGCCAGGCACAACAGGAAAATCTGAATTTGCAATCGGGTAGAGTCAACGTACTCAGCGAAGAAATCAATCTAAAGGAAAACAAATACAGGAGGTTGCCGGACCTGAATGGAAACATCAACATGGGCTGGAGCATTGGCCGCAACATTGACCCCACCTCAAACGACTTCATCACCCAGGACATTCTCAACGGAAACTACGGGCTCAGCAGTTCGGTGATTTTGTTTCAGGCAGGACTGGTCAATAAAAGTATTGCCCAAAGCAAAATCAATCTATCCGCCAGTAAGGAAGAATACATGCAATCTTCCAACGACATTTCACTTCAGGTGGCCAGCCAATACCTCAATGTTTTGCTTGCAGACGAGAGGCTGGAGATCGCCGGAAAAAATCTCGAAGCCATCCGCCAGCAGATGGAACAAATCCAAAAAATGATCAGCGCCGGAGGAAGACCTGAGGCCGACCTGTATGAAATCAAATCCCAGGTGGCTCGCTCTGAACAAGGCGTCGTCAGTGCAGAAAATGCACTGGATCTGGCCTGGCTGTCTCTGAAACAATCCCTTAGGCTTCGGTCAGATCTGGAAATGAGTCTTGAGCCTCTTTCCGAAGAACAACTGCGCAATCTGGAGTCAGAGTCCTATACTTATGAGAATCTTTATGAATATTCCTCTGTGAACCAGCCGGGAATGAAAGCCGCAAAACTTCGTCTCGAAGCAGCCAAATTGGGTGAAGGAATAGCACGTGCGGCATTTTATCCTTCTTTGTTTGGAAACATATCCGCAGGTTCACGATATTCCAATGTAAAACTACCAAGCTCCTACAGCATCATCGGCAGCAGGGCTATACCCGGTATCCGTATTGACGGCAAAGATGTGGTATTTGAAGAACCTCTCGTCATTGGGACCAATGAAAAAGCCATCCCATTTACAGATCAGTTCGATCAGTATTTAGGTTATAGTTTCAGTGTATCCTTGAACATCCCAATTGCCAATAATTACCGTACACGAGCCAGTGTCAAACGCGCCAAACTTGCTTCTGAACGGAGTAGAATAAATTTTGAAACTCAGGGATTGAATCTTAGCCAAAACATCTCACAGGCCATTGCAAATGTCAAAGCGGCAATCAAAGAATATGATGCCGCCAACAGCGCTTATGAAGCTGCGAGATCTTCTCAGAATTTTACACAAAAGAGATTCGAAATCGGTGCTACTAATTTGTTCGAATTGAATCAATCTCAAAACAATTTACAGACCGCAGAATTGAGCTTGCTGATTTCAAAATACGACCTGATCTTCAAACAAAAAGTACTTGACTTTTATGCAGGTAAAGAAATAAAATTGTAGACCGTCTTAAGCTTCTCCTTGCAGTAATCTTGGATCCATTAATCGCTGACAAACATCGGAAATTAATAATCCCAACAAGGTCATCCCCGCAGCAAGCATAAATAATCCATGCACTACAGGCCAATCGCGGTAATGAATCGAGTTATATAAAAGTCTTCCGCTTCCGGGAATGCTAAAAATGGTTTCGATCAAAATCGAACCGCTGATCAGAAATGGCACTGCGGAAGCAATCCAGGCCAAAACAGGAATCATGGCATGTGGAATCAATTCATGTCTTAGCCCATCCAACTCTGAAATACCGCTGCTTTTGGCCCGCATCCAAAATCGTTTTTGAAAAGCGTTCTCCAGTCCCTTTCTAAACAAATTGTATATGACCGCCAGAGAAGGAAAAACAAGCGCAATGATCGGCAAGATCCAAAATGTAGGTTGATGCATCCAAAGTGCAAAAGGATCCGATCCTTCTCCAACCTCCGGAATGGCAGGAAACCAATTGAAAAAATCGGGATTTGAAAAAAATATCAACAACAGACTCCCAAACCAAAACACCGGAAAAGCATGCAGTGCAGTGAGGCCCATATCCATGAATTTTCTGAATTTCTGATTTTTGGATCGCGTAACCAGAAATGCCAGCCATAATCCTAAAACAAAAATGAGTAACACGGCAGGAATTTGTAATGCCATTGTCCATTGTATGGCGCGGAGTATTTTCTGCTGAACAGGTATCCCATCCCTAAGTGATTCTGAGGCATGCCATAACCATCGGTGATAGAGATTGTGTGTTCCATTCCATTTGAATTCCGGCATCAAAGAATTAATTGCACGGATGCTGTCGGCTTTCTTTTCAGGAATGAATCCAAAATAAAATAAAGGCAAGATTGTCTTAACAGCTGTGGTCTTTTCTGCATCGGGTGCATCTTCTTCTCTGCTCATGTCGTCGTAGCTCCCCGGAATGTTTTGAATCATCCAATGCCCGATCAGTCCAATACAGAGCATCAGGATACATGCATTCAACAATCGCCTGAGGATAAATATCAGCATCGCATTAACGTAACTTGATCAAATTTTCTGAATATCCCGGTCGGCGTGAAGTGGCTTGCAGGGAAATCCTCTTGTTGTACACCATCCGTTCCAAAGGTGCAAATAAAAATATCTGTGCCTGCTCATCGTACAACAGTTCCTGAAATTTCAAATAAGCAGCGTCGCGTTCTGTTTCAGAAGTTGCATTGCGAATGGCTAAAATCAAACTGTCGGAGAGCGCCGTGGCAAAACCTGATTTATTAAATCCTCCTGCTTTGGTATTGGATGAATGCCAGGCCTGGTAGGGATCCCAGAGTGATGGGGATTGACGCGCAGCCATGGTAGCCAATTCAAATTGATGTGCATTCATGTCCTTCATCATCATTGCGGACTCCTTGCTGACCAATTCTATTCTTACGCCAATTTTAGTAGCTTCTTCCTGCAGTAGAATACCAATGTTTTTACCAATTTCTTTTCCGGAAATAAATAAATTCAACACCAACTCTGTTTGCTTACCGTCGATTATTTTATCCAGTGTACCGTTGCCGTTGCTGTCTTTCCAGCCTGCCTCCGCAAGCAATCTAACTGCCTCCTGAGGAGAAAATCCGACAGGTTTTAGTAAATGATTGTAATAAGATTTGGATGGATTTACCGGACCAACAATTCTGCTGGCAAGTCCATTGAATTGTGTCTGAATAAATTTATCCAGATCCAGCAATTTGGCCAGGGCCTGACGTACGACTTTTTCTTTCAATATCGAGTGGCGATGATTGATTTCAAGGTAATAGTATTGTGATAAAGATGGATTTGCAAATTCAAACTGATCGGCAGAATTATTTTTTAGTTCGTCGTATTGTTTAGGACTTAATCCGGTAAGCAAGTCAATACTTTGGTTTTTCAAAGCTACCACAGCGGCGGCTTCATCCGGGATTACGATGTATTGAATTTCCTTAGGGTAAGCTGCAAGTAAGGGATATGCGCTGGCCAGACTGTCTCCCCACCAATTTGCTTTCTTTTCCAAAACAATCCTGGTTCCACTTTCCCAGTTTTTCAATCTGTAAGCACCGCAACCCTGAATTTTATTTTTGCAGAATTCTGCACTTTGGTATTTCGCAGCAAAACGATTCAACAGATCCCATTCTGCAGGATTGTAGGATGCAGAATCTTTGGTGGTCAAATCAGGAATGGTGAATTTATCCATCATTTGAGCCGGATCGTAGACATGGGCAGGATACAAGCAATAATTCCCGCTCATTTCCTGGCCCAGCATATAATTTTTTCGAACAAGGATGCTGAACTTTTTAGGATCAGCAGAGTCCATTTTGAAATCCACAATATTTTTGAAAAATCCGCGCCAGGTTCCATTTTTTAAAAGAGGATTCAATGCCGCTTTAATGGTAAAGGCAACATCTGAGCCCTGGACCGGACTGCCATCATCCCAGACGGCTTGCGGATGCAACTCATAACTATAGGCAATAATACTGTCGTTTATACTTTGTGCTGGGCCCATGTTCCGCACCAGCATTGGGGAAAGTTCCAGTTTGTCGGGATGATACTCAAACAAAGGTGGCATCATCAATACTTCGATCTGAGTCGCGAGAGAGGACTGTGAGATGACCGGATGCAAACAATCGGGTTCTTCAGCAATTCTTATTTTTAAGATAAGTTCCTTTTCTTTGGGTTCTTGTTTGCAGCTGATGAAAAGACAGATTAAAAGTAAAAAAGTCGTTAGAGCGTGGATTCCTGGAGAAAACTTAATCATCGGGAGAATTGTTTGTAACGCACTAATGTAAAGCTTAATCATGATTTCAGATACAGAATCGAAAAACATTCTCATTGCAGGCGGAAGCGGCATGATTGGGGAGGCTTTGAGCAAGTTCCTGTCAGATAATGGCTATAACATCAGCTGGCTGAGTCGTACCAAGCGGGAAAATGCACCCTACCCCATTTATCTTTGGAATCCGGATCAGGAATACGTAGACCCTGCAGCTTTTGACAACAAGCCTATTCTGATCAATCTTGCCGGAGAAAGTATAGCAAAATGGCCCTGGACCGGCGGTCGTAAAAAGAAGATATTGAATTCAAGATTGCAGGCCATCAAGGCATTGAGAACCTGTATGAAGGAACTGGACATCCGGCTTCCTTTGATCCTGAATGCAAGCGCCATCGGTATATACGGACATAAGCCTGGTGAAGTATTGTATGAAAAGTCCATGCCGGGATTTGAAGGATTTTTGGCCCCAACGGTAAATCATTGGGAATTCGAAGCATGTACCATGGAAAAATATTGCGACCGACTCACCCGGATTCGCATCGGATTGGTGCTGTCCAACAAAGGCGGTATCTGGCCAAAATTATTCCTCACTCAAAAATTCAGAGTCTTCAATTGGTTTGGGAATGGGCATCAGATTTATTCCTGGATTCATATGGATGATTTATGTCAGGCTGTACTATTCCTTATTCAGGGAAAAGATCTGGACAAAGTGGTAAATCTGACCGCCCCCTATCCAGTGGAACTAAAAAAAATCATAGAATTAATACTCTCCTATCAACCAAAATCTTGTTTAAGTTTTGGGATTCCTAAGTTCTTGCTCAGAATTTTTCTAGGCGAATTTTCTACCATGCTCACCATGGATAATCATGTCCTTCCTGAAAGTCTGATGCGCCACAATTTTAGATTCAAATTTTCGGATATCTACAGTACGGTCGATGCGTTGATGAAAATTGACTGAACGATTTTCGCAAAGCGAAATGAAGCACAACAGTGCTTCAAGTAAAGGACTTGTCCGCCTTCTGGTGGAAGCGCAAAAACTGAAATTCTTTGATCTGGAATAGAAATTCTAATGCATATTATGGGTTAAGGATTGGTCATTTATTTTGCCAATTTCATCAATTATTTAACACTGTTGGTCCTCATATGGTGGAATGTAAGGATATCAACAATCCATTTAGTTTGAATCAGTTTACTTTTGTCGTCCATTCTTTATTTTTTATAAAAAATAAAGAATAAATTTTAACTCCAACCGATGTCTCTAAATATCCCAAAATTGTCCAAAGCCAAAAATTATCTGTTTATGCTTCATATCAAATCAGGATTCATCACCCTTATATTTCTTTTGTCCACAAGTTTGTTATTTTCCCAGGAAACCACCCTCTTTGGCATTGTAAAAGATGCAAAAAATAATGCGGTCCTCGAAGGGGTAAACGTTGTCATGAAAGGTGGCGGCGCAGTAGCAAACACAAATGTATTGGGAGAGTTTTCCATTCAGGTACCGAATAAGTTTCCTCTTTCTCTAACCTTCAGTTATCTGGGGTACAGCATTTTGGAATTGAATGTTAACGAACCCGGAGTAATTACAGTTTTACTCGAACCGGAATACAAGGAATTGAATGAGGTAATGGTCGTAAGCGGCTATACCGTGCAAAAGAAAAGTGAATTTTCAGGTGCTGTATCCAAAATAGGTTCCGAAGAATTGTTAAACAGACCGGCTTCAAGTTTTGATCAATTGCTTGGTGGACGTGCTGCGGGAATTGAAATTCTCCAACCATCCAACATCCTTAACAATACACCAATTCTAAGAATACGCGGTATCAACTCCATCACCTCAGGAATTTTTCCACTGGTGGTTGTAGATGGGGTGACTGTTTTCGTAGGGTCCATTGGTGGATTTGTAGGAAACAACCCTTTGTCTGACATTAATCCAAGTGACATCCAGACCATAGACGTTTTGAAAGATGCATCAGCCGCTGCAATCTTCGGGTCGCGTGCTGCAAATGGTGTGATGGTGATCACCACAAAAAAAGGAAAAAAAGGAAGAGTCAAAATTAATTACGACAGTTGGGTGAGCAGAAGTACACCTTTCAATTTACCTGAATTGTTGAATGCAGAAGATTATGTCACCATCAAAAACGAAGCGATGGTAAATTCAGGCAGAGCCCCGGGATATTTTCTGATGAAAAATCCGGATGGCTCTACAGTGAATACCAGCTGGTATGATGTTGCCTACAGACCGGGATGGTCACACAATCATAATTTCAATGTATCTGGAGCCAACAATTCAACCAATTATTTTTTCTCCTTCGGCTATACAGATCAAAATAATTTCATCCGCTACAACAGCTTTGAAAGATATTCCACCAGATTAAATATCGACAATCAAATTAACGATTACATTAAAATCGGAGCTAACCTATCCTACAGCAATGGATTGAATAAAGGACCAAACACCGGTGCCATTGCAAGCAATACCCTGGCTTCTTCTTCTTACAATTCTGAATACATTACCAATGAGCCTCTGGCGCGTATGACTTTTGTATTGCCACCCAATGTACCTGTCTACAATGCAGATGGATCTTACAGCATTCAGAATGGAAACAGTGTGGGTTACGGTCTGAACAACCCAAGTACCATCGGAACCATTAATGCATACAACCTTGCACTGGTACAAAAACTGGATGTCAATACTTCTGAGAACAATACTTTTTTGGGAAATGTATTTGCTGAATGGAAGATCTTAAATAACCTTACGTTCAGAACCAGTTATGGTCTAAACAATCTTCAGGTGCAAAACAAATCATTTCTCAATCCATTGCACGGAGGAGGCGCGAGCGCAAACGGAAGTGCCACAAATGTTTTTTCCAAATATTACCGCGCTGATTGGGTAAACACTTTAAACTACAACAAGACTTTCGCAGATGTACACAACCTTGGATTGCTCGTAGGTTATGAGAGAATACACACCACCATTGATTCCTGGGGTGCACAGCGCACCAACATTACCGATCCGGATTATTCCAACTATCAAGGTGGTTTTGTAAATATTGCACCAATCGGAAATGTCTATTCAGAGAATGCGCTTCTTTCTTATTTTTCAAACTTGACTTATGACTTTGACAAAAGATATTTGATGAGTTTTAATTTCAGAAGAGACGGATTATCTGCTTTGTCTGCTGGAAATAAATATGGAAATTTCCTCGGTGGATCCCTGGGATGGAATATTTCCAAGGAAACATTTTTTCAGGAGTCCGGTATACGAAACTGGATCAACAATTTGAAATTAAGAGCGAGTTACGGAATTGTAGGAAACAGTGAAATCGGGGATTATCCCGCCATTGGAGCTTACACTTCATCCACCTATGGCGGATCTGCAACCTTAAATTATGCACAAGCCGGAAATCCGGATTTGAAATGGGAGACCAGTACCAAACTTGATTTGGGATTTGATCTGACTCTATTCAATGATCGCCTTGGAATTGAATTTGATTATTACAAAAATTTAATAGATGACCTGATCTTAAAAGCACCACAGGCATTGTCCACAGGTATTCCCGGTGGATTTATCAATGCGAACGTGGGAAGCATGTACAATGAAGGTGTGGAATTAGGCATTTATGGTGTGCCTGTACAGAAAGGAGATTTCAAATGGGATCTTAATTTTAACATGGCTACTTTAACCAACAAAGTAACCTCACTGGTCAGTGATGTTTACGTGCCAAGTATTTTCGGGGTGCAAAACATGACCAGAGTAGGTTATTCCATTGGATCCATTTTTGCTGTTCCGACTGTCGGTGTTAATCCCGATAATGGATTGATGGTGTTTGTCAACAGTGAGGGTAGAGAAGTTCAGTACAATCATATTGGTTCGCCAAGATGGACCTATCTGGATGGAACAGCTGCACCGGCCATCGACAATTATAAAGATGGCGTAATTCAGGGACCATCCCTCCCAAAATTATTTGGTGGAATCAACAACAGATTCAGTTATAAAAATTTTGATCTCGATGTGAATTTTACCTACGTGATGGGCAATAAATTATACAACGGAACCAGGGCCACCAATTCAGATCAAAGATATTTTAACAACGGCACGTTCATTAAAGAACGTTGGACAACACCGGGACAAAAAACAGAAATTCAGAAATTATATTACGGCGACAATGTTTCCGCAGGATTTTCATTTTCTGCAACTTCCAAAGTTGAAAATGGCGATTACCTGAAATTAAAAAATATTGCATTAGGATATAAGATACCACTTAAAGCAAGATATTTCAATGGAAAAATTTCTTCTGCACGCGTGTATTTTCAGGCATCGAATGTATTTACGCTAACCAAATACCGGGGATCAGATCCGGAAGTGTCCATCAATGGTAATTCCATTCATTCCGGAAAAGATCAGAATGTGCCACCTAATGCGCAGGTGATGTCTGTTGGTTTAAATGTAGGTTTCTAATTTTTTATCTATTTGTCAGCAATCATGAAAAATCTAAATAAATTATCCAGAGTTTTTTTGAGTTCCCTTGTTGTTGTGTGCATACTTTTTACTGCGTGCAATGACGATTTCCTCGACACCACTTCGAAGACCAGTGTGGATGAAAAAAATGCTTTCAGCACACCGGGAAAAATTTTAGCTCAGGTGAACAATCTGTACAGCCAATTGCAAAATTCCATTTTTTATGGTGGAAGATTTATTGTATTCAACGAACAAAGGGCAGATGAATTTGGTCAGAATGATGGCAATGCGGCAACAGGTTCTGCAGTTTGGAATCAGAATGTTGCTTCCACCAATGAATACATTAACAATGTGTGGGCAGCCGGTTATCGCGCAATTAATTCTGCCAATGTGCTAATCCATCAATTGCAACAAACTAAAGTGATTTCAGACAGCCTTGCAAAGCATTATATCGCGGAAGCAAAATTTGTCCGGGCATTGAGTTATTTGAGTTTGCTGCAAACCTATGCAAAGCCTTACAATCTGGACAAGACTGCGCTGGGCTTACCACTCAGATTAGAACCAATAACCAGTCTTGGTTACAATGATTTGGCAAGGAGTTCGGTAGAAGAAATTTACACACAAATTGTCAAGGATCTCAATGAAGCTGAAGCAGATCTTCCTGTAGCTTATTCCACACCGCTTCTCAATACATCCAGAGCGCATAAAAGTTCCGCCATTGCCTTAAAAACAAGAGTGTACCTGAATCAATCCGATTATCCAAAAGTAATGCAGGAAGCTTCAAAACTTGTTCCGGCTGCACCACCCTACAAATATACTGCAGGGAGTCTTTCACATAATCTGGAAGCATCCTTTGTGAATGTATTCACAGGAAGCTATACAGGTCCTGAAGCCATATTTTTTATTCCATTTGCCAATTCAAATACCGAAACTCCGGCATCCCAGTTCTCACTGGCATTTAATTATCTTGCCCAACCAATTATTTTTCTAGCCACCTTAGGGATTGTCAGTAATCCTGCCTTGTCGGACGCACAAGATGCCAGATCTGCATTGATTGGCACAAATGCTGCCAAACAAAAAGTATTGCGAAAGTTTGCGATCACTACTGCGCCATTTAGAGATTACGTGCCGGTCATGCGCTATGCGGAAGTCCTGATGAATTATGCAGAAGCTGCAACCAGAATGAATGATTTGACATTGGGTGCTGAATTACTCAAAGCCGTCAGAAATCGTTCCAATCCAAATTATGTATTTCCTGATGCACAAATAAATTCTGCAGATAGTTTGCTGAACAGCATTTGGACAGAAAGGAGAATCGAGTTCCTGGGAGAAGGACTGAGGTTACAGGATTTACAACGCAACGTATTACCATTACCTGCTAAAACAGGAAGCATTGGTACTGCACCGTCAGTACCTGTTACCGCAAAAAATTATATCTGGCCAATTCCAAGTGGCGAATTGTCTACCAACGCATTGTGCTTGCCTAATTAAAATTTGCATGAGGTATTGTGTTTTAAACAAGGAGCAATTCTGCATGGTCATATAAATCCGGGTCAGCTTTTTTATATGCTGAAATTCATAGGATTTTATGTCTGTACCATTCTTGCCATGTAAAAACCATCAAACCCACTGTCCGCGGGCGAAACAGCCAGATCCTGTTCCAGTGAAAAAGTCGGATTGTTTTGTAAAAAACGAGCCACCTGTTCCTGATTTTCCGAAGGAAGCATGCTACAGGTAGCGTAAACTAATTTGCCGCCGGGTTTTAGAATCTTGGCATAAGACTGCAGGATTTCTTCCTGATTCTTTTTCATGCGATCGATGTATTCTTTGTTGAGTTTCCACTTGGCATCCGGATTACGGCGAAGTACGCCGAGTCCACTGCAGGGAACGTCGAGCAACAACCGATCCGCAGTTCCGTATAGCCGTTTGATGGTTTTATTGCTTTCAATTTTTCTGGTTTCAATGACAGAAACGCCATTTCGTCTTGCCCGCAGTTTTAATTCATTTAATTTCCATTCTTCGGTGTCGAGACAGATTAAACTGCCTTTATTTTGCATCAGTGCGGCAAGGTGCAGAGATTTCCCTCCTGCGCCCGCACAGGCGTCCACCACGCGCATTCCGGGTGTCACTTGAAGGAATGGCGCAACAAGCTGCGAAGAAGCGTCCTGGACCTCAAAAAAGCCCTTTTTGAAATATTCAGATTTGAATACATTTTTCCTTTGGTTAAGAACCAATGCATCCGGGTGGGTTTCGGGGGCATGACAGACGATCCCTTCTTTCTGCAAGATTTCTTTAAGTGCGGATCTTTCTACTTTGAGCGTGTTGCAACGAAGGACCACACGGGCTTCTTCATTCAAGGCCGCAAGTTCCCTATCCCAATTTTCCCCAAGTTCTTTTACCCCCAATGAATCCAACCAGTCCGGTAATGATTCCCGGATGCAGCGGATACTCTGGGCCTCCTCGTATTTTTTAAAAATTTTTTCTTTGTCGCATTGCTTAAATTCTTCCCAATCCGGCAAAGGAATTTTTTTTAAAACCAGATAGCTTTCAAAAATGCGCCAGTTGTTTTTTTGATCTCTGCTGCAGTATTTATACAATCGCCAGTAACGGACCAGATTATAGCAACTCTCGGCAAGAAATGCACGATCACGAGCACCCCATTGAGGATTAGATCTGAGCAGTTTTTCGATGACGCGATCTGCATATTGTCCTTCAGAAAGAATGCGCTCTACTGCATCAATGACAGCAGCTACCAGTACTCGATGTAATTTCATTGTGACTTCATGTTTTCAAACCGGTAACGGCACCAATGTTCGTAAGTATCTCCGGCCTTTAACAAAGTTCCGGGAAATTCAGGATGATTCGGACTGTCGGGAAAATACTGCGGTTCCAGACACACAAACGATCTTGCGTGATATGTCTCACCATTTTTTCCTGGATCTGTTTCTGATCCCCAATTGCAGGTATACAATTGCAGACCGGGTTGGCTGGTGTAAATGACCATGCGTCTGCCGGAAATGGGTTCGGACAAAATTGCTGCCGGCTCACCTTCTGTGGCGCTTTTCTCCAACACAAAATTATGATCGTATCCATTCGTCCATTGCATCAAAGGATGCGGCGAATTTATATCCAAACCAATCTCCTTTTCCATTCTAAAATCGAGTGGTGTCTGAACTACAGAAATCAGATTTCCGGTTGGGATGCAATCCTGATCAATTTCTGTAATTTGTACTGCGTTTATCTGCAACTTATGATGGAGTATATCTCCCTTACCACGCAGATTAAAATAAGAATGCGTGGCAAGATTGATCACTGTATCCCGGTCTGATTCGGCACTGTATTTTATGCTTAGACTTTGGTCCGCACCAATAGAATATGTCACTGTAATTGCCAGATTTCCCGGAAATCCCATGTCTCCATCCGGACTGAGCAATTTTAAAACTGCCCTGTTTTCTGCCTGCTCTTCCCAATCCCAAGCATGGGATTGAATTCCTTTACTGCCACCATGCAATGTATGTGGTGGAAGATTGGTATCTAATTGATAGTTTAGCTGTCCAAGGGAAAATTTACCATTAGCAATCCTGTTGGCATACCTTCCGCAGATGGCACCGTAGTAAGGACAACCACTCAGGTATTCCTCTATGGTGTCATAGCCCGCTACTACATCTGTAAGCTGTCCACTTGCATCCGGAACCATAAGTCCAATGAGTTTTGCCCCATAATTGGTGATGATTGCATGAAAGCCATGGGGATCGCCGATCAAATGGGTACTCAGTATTTTTCCTTCTGAATTCTTATGATACTTTTGTAAATTGTGCAATGACTTCAAATTTAAATCCGGTGCAAAGGTATTCAATGATCCTCCAGAACCCTTTATACAGTCTTCAATATTTATTTGTGTTTACGATTCCATTGGTTTGTTTTTGGTCAAGCTACCATATAGAATGGGCATCGTGGGCTACCCTACTGTATGCATTTGGATTAATCCCAATAGTAGAATGGATCATTCCGGCCAATGGAAAGGCTCACGATTATAAAAGTCAGGATGGCTGGACCTTTGACACAATTTTGTTTTTGTGCATTCCGGTATTGTATGGACTGCAATACAGGGTATTCGACAGCCTGAAAAATCAGGATATTTTCTCTCTACAAGCCATCGGTTTGATTCTTGGACTTGGGATTTGCGGTGGTGTGATCGGTATTAACGTGGCACATGAACTGGGCCACCGAACTTCAGTCTGGTACAAATTTGCCGCACATCTACTCTTGCTGCCCTGCAGTTTTCTGCATTTTTATCTGGAGCACAATTATGGTCACCATAAACAGGTGGCAACACCCAACGATCCAGCAACTGCCCGCAAAGGAGAGAGTTTATACCGTTTTTGGTTACGCAGCAGTGGACAAGGTTATGTACATGCCTGGACGATAAGCAGGGAATTGTACAGACGCAAGGCAAGCCTAATACCGATAATGCCTATTTACCATCTGATTATTTTGGGATATTATATTTTAATCGGGTATTTTTTTGGTTGGTCCGGAGTGTTTTGTCTGGCCATATCTTCCGCAGTAAGTATTCTTTTACTGGAGACGGTGAATTACATCGAACATTACGGGCTGGAAAGAGAAAAATTGCCCAACGGAACGTACGAACAGGTGCAGGCCAATCATGCCTGGGATTCAGAACAACTGATAGGTAGAATTGCCTTGTTTGAATTATCTCGTCACGCAGATCACCATCAGCATTCTTCAAAAACTTACTATCAGCTCAATCCACAAATAGCATCCTACAAATTACCTACAGGATATCCGGGAAGCATGATTCTGGCAGCCATTCCCTGGCTTTGGTTCAAAATAATTAATGATAGGCTAGAAAAAAACACAAAACAGTATCATATTTGAATTTAAATTTTGCATTTTCTTTTCTAAAGAAATGACTTTTATATAATCCATTTTTTCACCTAACTTAACAAAAATGAAACGTAGAATTACCACACTCATTTTTTCATTGGCCCTGGTTGCCATGCTTTCTGCACAAGACCTGCCTGTGAATACACTCACCTTAAAGCCCGTATGGATCAATTATAAAGCCCCCCATAACGACAATAAAGGGATGTTTACGGATTTGACGAGTGCTTTTGAGGTTGGGTACAACAGACATTTTGGAAACATGATTTCCCTGGGGGTTCCTTTTAGAATTGGAATTGCCAATTTTCCCATTTTCAATAAAGTGACCAACGGTGTCGATCAATACACAGACGGACAGTTTTATACCGGACTGGACGCCTTACTCAATCTGCATTTGTGGAGAGGAAAAGCTATTTCGCCTTTTTTCTATGGAGGTATGGGTGGTGCCTTACAAAATTTTGACAATTTTTATGTGCAGGCTCCCGTAGGTCTTGGACTTGATTTCAGGATCAGTGATCAGTTTAGTGTCGTCGCCCAGGGGGATTACCGCTATTCGTTCAAGGATGGTTTTGACAATTATCAATATGCGCTTGGCATCAGGGCCAACCTTGGCTGCAAGGCAAAGGATACAGATAAAGATGGAGTCCCGGACAAAGCAGATAAATGTCCGGAGGTACCCGGAACTGTTATGGGATGCCCGGACGCAGATGGAGATGGAATTTCCGATATGGAGGACAAATGTCCTAATCTTGCAGGCGTGGTGGAAAACATGGGATGCCCTTCAGACAGGGATAAGGACGGCGTATACGATGTGGACGACATGTGTCCGGATGTGGCAGGTACTTTAAAAGGATGCCCGGATAGTGACCGCGATGGTGTAGCGGATAAAGACGATAAATGTCCTCAAATTGCCGGAACCCTGATGGGATGCCCGGATAGTGACCGCGATGGTGTAGCGGATAAAGACGACAAATGTCCAAACGAACCAGGACCTGCCTCCAATGCAGGTTGTCCTAACGATCGGGATAAAGATGGGGTAGAAGATGCAAAGGATCCATGTCCTGATACCCCGGGCAAATTCAATGGTTGTCCAGATACTGATGGCGATGGACTTGCTGACAATTTAGACAAATGTCCTAATACTCCGGGCATCGCAGCCAATAACGGTTGTCCTGAGATCAAAAAAGAAGACAAAAAAGTTTTGGATGTGGCCATGCGTAATGTTCAGTTTACTACCGGTACCGCCACGCTGACAAAAGCCTCCTACAAAAATCTGGATGACGTGGTGAATTTGTTGAAAAAATATCCGGAAATGATGCTGAATATTGAAGGACATACGGACGATGTCGGCGAAGCAGAAAACAATCAGAAATTATCTGAGCGAAGAGCTAATGCTTGTATGAATTACATTACCAGCAAAGGAATTGTTGCTACCAGATTAATGGCTTCCGGCTATGGCGAATCCAAACCTATTGGAGACAACAAAACCAGTGAAGGCCGTAAGACAAACCGACGTACAGAATTTAATCCTGTCTGGAGATAAAATAAATTTATAATAAAAAATGCCTGAAAGAGTGAACTGCTTTTTCAGGCATTTTTTTTATAAACGAGGAGCGTTTAAATGGGTCAAGTCAAAAATTTGGGAGGAACCAGTTTTGCGGACCAAGACATTCACTAACGTTGTCCTAAATTCCATCCTTTTATTCACATTGTTCTTTTTTGTTTGGATACAAAAAAGGGAAAACACTGATTTTGAAAAATTCAGGGATTTCCTGTATTGAATTTGTTTTTAGTGATGAACTATGACCTTTTAAATTCATCACACTTTGTTCCCCGTCAACTGTCTGAACCATGATTTTTGGGATGCATGGGATTAATGAGATCAGGAGGATGGAATTTTATTTCATGACGAAGATTATTACACTACCTTATTTCTACTTAATCCCCATAAAATTTACCTGACCCATTTAAATTTTATGTATGATCGGGTAATAACGCTCCACCAATACATTTTTATGATGAATGAAATGTCCTGCCAGGGTAAAGCCAATCGCAGGAACCGAGATGCTTGCACTGACGGTTTGTCCAATGCTTTGTAAATGATGGGTGTCAAATGATGAAAAAAGTGCAATGGTAGATTGACGCAACAAATGCATTTCCTCAAACAAATCCTCCAGAAGCCGATGTGAGGCTCTGGCTTCCTTAGCATAACCGTCTTCATCAAAACTGGGCAACTGAATTTTCTCAGCTCTGCTGAAACACATTGCACGATAAGCAAAGACCCTTTCTGCGTCAATTAAATGCTGAAGAATATCCTTGATGGACCACTTATCAGCAGCATATACTCTATCTCCGATTTTATTAAGAATATCCAGGTCTGCCCTGTAATATTCCGGACCATATTTATGCAATGCATCCATAAGATGCATGTCCTCCGGTACCAATTTAATGTAGCGATCAAAATATTTTGGCAATTCTCCCAATTCTGTATAAAGCATGTTTTCAATTTATCACACAAAAAATAAATAAGGATTATTCATTTTCAAACTCAATTCCCCACCTGGGTTTTTGGCAGCAACAAAAAGGCCAGAAAACTGAATAGAAAAATCAATGCAAAACACACAATGGGTGGCATAAATGCAAAAACGATCATGATGATGGTCCCCACACCAAAGGTCAGGGCATTGATCCCCATTACGCCTTTCAGGACAGAATTTTCCACATTTGATTTTAACAAATAAAAATTAAGCAATCCACCAAAAAAACACAAAAGCGTCATACAGGCACTCAGTGATGTTACCAGTGAAAACATGGATCGCATCATCCCCATCCCCATATCCATTTTGTAATTCATCATCAGATCAAGCATCTGTTTTTCCTGCTCGTTGGAAGCTACAGGACCTTTGAAAAAACTCAGTGAATGTAAAAACGCGGTAAGTAATTGGCACACTACAGCCGCAAAAGCATAAAAACGATAATTTTTTAGCATACAGCAATATTTAGACTTAAAAATAATCAGATTGCTGTAACTATTGCCATTAAAATTTTCACCGGCTCTGATGACTTACCTTGGTATGAAGAAAAAGCTTTTTCAACCACCTGTAACTTAAATGAATTTACTGATGTCTTTGCATCCCCTGACCGCCGGGCATCGACTTATTTTCGGTGAATCTCTTCAAATTATAAGTAAAGCTCAACATGATGTATTGTTGAAGGACATTGGTTTTTACATCCTCGTAATAGGCTTCTCTTACATTACGCACCAAACTGACATTTTGATTCAACAAATCAAAAACACTCAACCTGAGATCTCCCGCCTGCTTAGGTAAAAATTTATAGGCAAGTGCCGCATTCCATAAGACAAAATTCTGATTCAAATCTTCTGAGAGACCACTGTTGATCTGTGCATTTACATCGGTCTGAATGACCAAACCCTTCCATATCTGCCATTGAATTCTGAAGCCAGTGTTCTGTGTATAATTGGTGGTATTTTGATCAGGATCTGTAGAATTTTTCAAATCGTTCACAAAGACTGAAGAGGAAAGTGTAAAGTCAAGCGTCTTGCTGATGTTACTGGACAAAACCAAACCAAGATTGGAACTCAGGTTTTTATTTTCATTCAAAGTTTCATTTACCTTAGACGGACTTATCACGTAACTGATTCCGCCATTTAGATTAAGATTACATTTGATGGCAGGAATTGGAAATCCATAAGTTGCAAAAGATCTTAAAGAAAGATATCCGCTTAAATTGATTGGTCTAACCCATTGTCCACCCCGACTCAACAAGACATCTCCAAGAATTAGGGTATCGACAGATGGAATGATGTATTCATTTCCAATATAATTGTCTGCAAAATTACAGGACAACAAAGCAAACAAATTATTTCCTTTCAGATAATCGGACTGTTGATATCTCACAAAAAGATTATGCCGGAAATCCTGTAACAAATCAGGATTACCACTGCTCACAGAAAGACTGTTGGAAATGGATGCAACTTCCTGCAATTGTTGTATGGAGGGCTGATTGGTTGAAGTGCGGTAATTGAATCTTAAATTCTTGCTGTTGGAAAATTTCCACTGCAGGGAAGCATCCGGCAGGACATTCTGAAATTGACGATTCAATTGGTATTCGGCAGGAAAAAATTGTGCGTTTTTTAATTCCGCAAATTGATAAGCGGTACCAACATTAAAATTAATTGCCTTGTATTGATAACGATAACTCAGATTGATGTTGTGGCTTTGGTAGTCCGCATTAAATACGTTGGATAGTGAAGTATCTACCAGTGTGTAGATTTCGTTTTGCCCCGGAGACACAAAAGTCTTTTGATCTGCATCATTGTTGTTCAGCACATGCGTATAACTTAACATCATCATGCTCTTATCCCCTATGGGTTCGGTATAACTTAGATTGCTGTTTAAGTTAGTACCCTTGCGTTCTGTATCTTGCAATTGATCGAGTGTATCGGTAGACATGAACAGCCTGTCCTCCAATACAGAAAAAAGAAGATTGTTGTTGAGTCCATTGTTCCGGGAAGGATTGAATTGAGCGGACATAGTCCTCCTGGGCAATTTAAAATTATGACGGTACAATACCGGCAATGAAAAGTTATAATACTCTGCCTGCAGATTATTTGTGTAGTTGTTTGTATTCAGCAGAGATAAATTAAAATCATTGGAAGAAACCACTGATTGAATGGTTTTTGAATTTTGGAGACTGAATCTTGGCGTAAAGATTAATGCATTAGCGCTGTCTATCTTCCACTCCACCCTAAAATTCGCACGGTGGTTGGCGTTGTCCAGTTGGTTGTTGCCAATCTCGTTATAGACCAAGCCAAGATTCTCCGGACTGGTAAAAACTCTGATCAAATCATTTTCTGCAATATTGTTGCTTTGGTTAAAGAAATAGGAGCCACTGACTTCTGCAGATCCCCACTTATCAGAATAGTTAAGGCCAAAAGCTTTTGTGGTTACAATTCCGGTCCGCTGATCCACCAGAAACTGGTCTCCGGATCCTCCCGGTCCTCCTCCACGGCCTCCTTGTCCGGGTCCTCTGCCTCCTCCACCCGGCCCTCCTCTGCCAGATCCTCCGCGATTACCTCCCTGGCTTCCACTGAGCACACCTGCGAGGTCTTCTGAAGAAAAATTTTGCTCATTGATGTTGTTGAGATTGCCTAAAAGAGTGATTCTTCTTTTGTCTTTAAAAAAATTAATCGAAGCACCTGTTTTCCACCTTTCACCGCTGCCATATCCTGCCCAGGCTCTCCCAAATGTACCATTTCTGAATTCTGGTTTTGTAGTGATGTTGATGGTTTTAGAAGCGTTGCCATCGTCAAATCCGGTAAACAAACTCTGATCTGTACGCCGATCAAAAATCTGAATACGGTCTATGACTTCCGCCGGCATATTGCGTAAAGCAGCATTTGCATCTTCTCCAAAAAATGGTCTGCCATCCACCAACACTTGTTTGACATCTTCTCCCTGTGCCTGCACTTTTCCATCGGTGACTACAACGCCCGGTAATTTGGTTACCAGATCTTCTGCATTTGCATCGGGATTGGTTTTGTATGCGCGGGCATTAAATTCTGTGGTATCGCCTTTATTTTCAACGCTGACAGCCCGGGCTTTGATCTCGACTTCTTTCAGCGTCCTGCTTTCGTTTTTTAAAGGAATGTCTCCCAAATCCATTGTCCCATCTGCAACTTCCACTCTTTGCAGCAGATCTTCATAACCCACATAACTGAATTTTAACAAAACAGTACCCACCCTGCGCAAGGGCAAACTAAACTTCCCATCCATTTCTGTCTGCATGCTTCTCATCACCACACTGTCTGTGATCCGGAGTATAGACACATTCGCACCGGGTAAAGCCTGACCCTGTTCATCCAAAATCCGGCCCTGAATCACCGGACCGGTTTGCGCAAAGGACGACAAGGTCCACCAACTACAAAACAAAAGAATAAAATACTTCAAAATTAGGATTTAGTCAAGGGTAACAGACGATCTGTGCAAATGGTTAACCAAAGGGCTTGCAGAAATTAAATCTGACTCGTAAAGAAATTCTGTAAAAGATCCGAGTATGGACCATTTCGTTTTTTCCAATTGCATTTTTTCTTTGATCAGTCCGATTTTAAGCTCTATGATTTCATTGGCTTTTATGGTGGCCAGCACCGAAGGCTCATTCAATAATCTGATAAAAATATTGTTCCGCAGGTTTTCTTCCTCCATCAGGTAATTGCTGATTTCTTTACTCAATGCTGCGCTCCTCAATCGACTGGTAGTCCGGGTGATTTCGTGACTTAAATTGATCTTTTGTTCGAGCTCCATTTTTTTCAATTGAAGTTCGTTGAGTTTTCGGTTAGAGTTTCCGTTTATCGGAATACTTACCCCTAAACGCCCTGCAAATCTTTCCTGATAAACAAATGGGTCGGTGTTGTCTTCATAATTCAACTGAAGAAATGAACCCCAATTTTGATTCTTGGCTTTTTCGAGAACAATTTCCTGCAGCAACAAATTCAATTCAGATTGTTTGTTGCGTTCAGAAAGCGAAACCAATTCATTTGGTGCAAAGGATTGAATTCGATTCTCTAAATCTCTGATCTGCACAATTTCATTTTCCTGTATGGTATCCAGGTCCGGAATTCTGTATTGCAGTTTCATCCTCTCCAGGGCATTGTTCATAATGGTATTCCAGTCATGGAGATCGTTGGTCAGTGCGTGGATATTTTCTCTTGCGTTTGTTAAGTCTTTAATTTCGATCTTCTCTCCGTGGTCCAGTGCCCGCAGAAGAATATCGCTTTTCATTTGATTCCAATACAACAAAGAATCTGTCCAGAGTTTCAAGTGTTGCGCTTCAAGATATTTCAGGACAAGTTCATAACGTTCCATCATGCTCTCCTTCAGCTGGAGTTGATATTCTGTCCGATAGAGATCTGCATTTAGTGCGGGTAATTTTTTTAACTGCCTTCGCTCTTTAAAATTATTCGTAGAGACTCTGACCCCATAAAAAACATCATTGAAATATAGATCCCTGTTTCCGGCTCTGAGTTCGAGTTCTTTGATGAACGGTAATCTTGTGTTTTGACTTCCTGCTGCATCCGAAAGGAGAAGGCTGTTGTTCAGTAAAGGATCAGACTTATAACTCGAAAGTATTTGTGTCGTATTTTTTTTACTTAAAGGATCACCCGAATTAAACAGTGACGCAGCAGACAAATAAAGGATCAAAAGAAAACTCATCTTTTTGGGTTGCTACGGATTTAACTCAATTCTGATTTTCTCGCCAATGAAAAATGGATTTTCTACCGACAGGTCAATGTATATTTCCCTTCCCCATGCTTTGATTTCCGGATTTTTTCTGAGTCTGGTGGGCAATTCCACCACGCGGGGATTGCAATACACGATTCTTCCACTGTCGCTGACCGTTGGTCTCAGCGAGGAGACCAGTCTGACCATGCTTCCGTGTGTAAACTCCAGGTCTGAACTTTCCGGAATAAAACCCCGAACTTTGAGTGGCTTCTTAGGTGTGATGGTAACCAGATTGGCTTTGGAAGAAATAAAATCACCGGTCTGCAGTTTAAAATCTTCGACAAAACCGCTTAAGCTTGCACGCACATAAAGCAATCCTGTTTTTTCATTCAGGTAATCCAATTCAGATCGATGTTGTTCCACCAGTCCCTGATTGAGTCCGGTCTTTTTGGACAACTCTCTGCCCAGAATATTTAGTTTTTCGGATTTCTCCAATTCGATTTTTTCAATTTGTTTACGCAGGCCATCTATTTGTATTTGTACATCTCCTGCCTGACGATGTCCGGCCCCCAGCAGACTCTCTTTGAGTTTATCCTGAAATCCCTGCTTGCCTTCGAGTTCTTTGAGTTCCGTTTTCAATTCATTCAGTCTGCTGTCGTATTGTACTGCTGTGATGCGTTCTTCCTGTTCCAACAAAACACGTTCAAAGCGATCTGCATTTCGCAACTGATCGATCTGCAACAATTGTTCTTTTAATTTTTTATTGAGTTCCACTGCTTTCAGGACAAAAAGTGTATCGCCCTTTTGCACATAACTTCCAGGTCTGATGAGTATGCTGCTGATTTGTCCATCGAGTTCAGATTGGATGATCACAGATTCTGATTCCGTGCTGCCAAAAAAACTTACCAAACTTTGACTTGTGATGTGTTGTTTGATAAAATACAAACCAATCATCGCCAACACCCAAAAAATATAAATGAGATTAAATTTCATGGGCCTATGTATTATCGATTTGTTCTTCTCCCTGACGAGACATCTTTTTCACCTGATAGGATTTGTCGTGCAGGTTCTTAATCAATTCCTCATAATCTGATTCATGCTTTAAGATCAACTTGTAATCCAACTCCCGGTAAGGTTCTTTACCTTTCTCTGAATCGATGCGCAAATTATCCAAATCATAACGAATACAATATTGGTCCATGATAAGATGAAAATCCTCCATAAAAATTCCACTGTCCGATCTTACCCTGAGTTCCCACACGACATTACGTCCGTTGTGAAATGGTGTAAACCGCAATATCACCGCAACTACACAAAAAAGTATGGTACCCAGGATGGCCACATAAAATCCATAAACTCCACAGGCAATACCTGTTCCTAAAGCAGCAAACATGAAAATTATATCCCTGGGATCTCTGAATGAAGTTCTGAACTGTATGATAGAAAGTGCACCCAGCATACCAAGACCTACTGCAACATTATCACCTATGGCTTGCATGATGGTGGTAGCCACGAGAGACGACAGGATCAGGGACTGAATGTAGTTGGAGGATTTGATGGTGATGTTGGACGTATTCTGGTAGGTAATCGCTACCAGACATGCCAGACAAAAAGAAAGTAGGAAAGTAAACAACACCATTTCCAGGGTTGGATTCTCAATATTTGCGTAGAGTGATAAAAATTCTTGCATATAGATTCTTAAGCAATAAGTTCATTTTGGGTAAAATGTAATTGCTTTCGGTTATAAAATTTAATCATAAGTTTACACAAAGTTAATATTCAGACGGACAATCTGAAGTTTAAGGTCCTAACATTGCAAGACCATGCATATTCCAACGAAGGGTATTAGGTTTGCAAAACAAAATCTTAGCGCATGAAAGTAACCAGGATAGGAGTCATCAATATTGGAGATGAATTGCTCCTTGGTCAGGTGATAGACAGTAATTCCGCCAGAATAGGGCAGTTTCTCGCACCTCTTGGCTTAAGCGTGCACCGGAAATGGTGTGTGGGGGATGATGCGAATGAAATAAAATATGCCCTCTGTGAAGCAAGTGAAACCTCTGAAATTATCCTGATCACCGGCGGACTTGGTCCTACCAGAGACGATGTCACCAAGAAAGTATTGGCAGAATACTTTGGCGTTGGATTGGTATTTAGCGAAGAAAATTATAGCCATCTGAAAAACTTACTGGAACCCAGAAACGTGCCCATCCGCGAGGTTCACCGCCAACAATGTTACATGCCTGCCAATGCCACACTCCTGGAGAATAAAATGGGTACTGCGATGGGCATGTGGATGGAAAATGGCGGAAAGATTTACGTCGCCATGCCGGGTGTTCCTTACGAAATGGATTATATCATGACCCATGGGGTCTTACCCGGATTAATCGCCAAATCCTATTCTTCCAACATGTATCATCAGACCATCCATGTGGGGGGGATGGGAGAAACCGAGATTGCAGCCATCATCGAACCACTTCTGGATCCACTCCCGGAATACATAAGTCTGGCTTATCTCCCGGCCCTGGGGACTGTGCGGGTAAGGCTTACCGGAAATCATGAAAATGCAGATTTGTTGAAAAATCAAATCGATGAATATATCGGCCAAATGGTCATCAGTTTGGGGGAAAAAGTTTTTGCCGCTGGAGACAGCTCACTCGAAAAAGCAATAGGCACATTATTGATGGAAAAAGGCCTGAGTATCGGCACTGCGGAAAGTTGTACCGGAGGCAACATTGCCCACAAAATCACCAGCATCCCGGGTAGTTCGGTCTACTTCAAAGGCGGAATTGTAAGTTATACCAATTCGGTAAAAAACAGTTTGCTGCATGTATCCGCCCATACTCTGGAGTTTCATGGTGCGGTAAGCGAAGAGACTGTCCGCGAGATGGTAGTCGGATGCTGTACGGCATTGGGCGTAGATCTTGCAGTTGCGGTAAGTGGCATTGCCGGACCCGATGGCGGAACGGACGAGTTGCCGGTTGGGAGCATTTTTATTGCAGCAGGAAATTCCGATAAAATATTTACCCGAAAACTAAAATTGGGCAAAGACCGAAGCAGAAATATAGAAACCGCAAGCATCTATGCCCTTTTGCTCGCAAGAGAGTGGATACTTTCGCCAAAGTAAGGGGTAAATTCATCTGGATGCCTTTGGTTTTGCTT
>Ga0075163_10002343_pt1 | contig 25580 bp, 40 predicted proteins | sample JI1023141ADNA_FD_71478 | JGI IMG/M metagenome (GOLD analysis project Ga0075163, IMG submission 71478) | Wastewater effluent complex algal communities from Wisconsin, to seasonally profile nutrient transformation and Carbon sequestration -... | ecosystem: Engineered > WWTP > Effluent > Algae... | reverse complement strand
CGAGTCTGAATCCAATCCTTTCGGCTTGGACTCTTTCTGCTTTCACCTCTTCGGTGTATCCAAAAGAGAATAACTTTCCTCTTACCTTGATGAGGGTGATTTTATTCTCCTTGAGTGCTTCGTAGCTATGGAATTCTCCCTTTGAGGTATCAACGTCGGTTGCTTTTTTATCCTCTTTTACTTCAGTTAGGCGAATATTGTAATCAGGAAGGTATAGCGTGTAATGTCCGTACCTTGAAGAATGAACGATCAAATAATCGAGTTCACCGTTTTCATAATTGTAATCCACCGCGCTCGATGAAGGAATGATCACCGCTTCCGGCTTTGGCTTCTCAATATTTGGATTGAATTCTTTGAACTGCATTAGTACGAACGCATTTGGATCGTACTTCACCGTTGAAAGGATGTGTTCAATACAATACTGGTACAGTGATTTGTCGGAGTAGAATTTTTGAATAGCTTTTTCGGTGTCGCTGCCTACCTTGTTATCCTTCCATTTGAATTCTGGATGGATCTGATCATTTCTGGAACCTTTGTCCACAGGAGCGAATATTCTCTCGGTCATTGCCCTAGTCAATAGTTCAGTGTGAGCAAGTGACTTTTCAAACTCCTCTTTTGTTTCCCTACGGTTGTATTGCTTCAGTAGTGACGACTTGGATTCCTCCTCCGCACAAATGATGTTTTTTAGTTCTTCAGCATACTCAACGGTTCTCTTGTAGTTGCGGTGTCTTTCACCTGTTGCAACTAATTGGAGACGCTTGAAATATGTCTGAACTTCGAACTTCATTTATGGGTAAGCAAAAATGAAATAAGAGTAGAATATAAGTCGTGGAAATCATGTCCAAACCTTCATTTATTTCAGTCTGACATTGATTTTTGCCACTAGAATGAAAGTCGTAATTGTAACCTGTTTGAACGAGCGGCCTGATGTATCTCGAATACTCATGATGTGCGCTAAAAGGCTTGGTGTTTATCTTGTAGCCTCTGTACATAACGAAGCCGATAAATCACTGGTTGAAGAATGTGGATTCACAGCCGTAATGTGTCCGATCAATGCTCCTGGTTTAAAATGGAATACCGCACTGAGGCAAGCGGTCAAAACAGACGCCACTCATTTTCTTATCATGGGTGACGATGACTCCATAAGCACTGAGGGTTTCAACATGCTCGTTTCTGCCGCCTCAAGTGGTGAACACTATGTCGGATTCAAATCATGCGGATTTTACCACCTCAGAGATGGTTCTGCAATGATGTTTGACTACTCGTACAAAACATGTAACAAATTAATCGGTGCCGGTAGACTTATTTCTCGGCACGCGGTTGATCATGTGTGCCAAACAACATCGATAGTAATCAAAAAGAGCGATATCAGGTTAGGTCTTATTGCTGGAGACGTCCGCGAATTCCGGTATGATGTTTCAGAATATCTGGTTTGCATGGGTTATGCCCGCCAGTGCGAAAGTAAAACCACGATGCTTTGGCCGGATTCTGCAAGGTCTGGTCTGGATGGTCATTCAGAGATTAGAATGGTAATGAACGGATTCATGCCATTTGTAGTTGGTGACGACAAGATACACGTGTCAGACTTTAAGTCTCAACGTAATATCTGGAAATTTGGTGATCTGGTGGGGCATAGTGAAAAATGCTTAGGACCGGATTTGACATGGTTCCTCTCACCAGAAGAACTCTCCTACGTTCATTCGCTATCTGGTGTGTGAGTCACCTCTATTGTTTTGCATTGGTTGTATAGGGGTGAATTAAGCATCCAGATAAGTAAGTTATGGGCAATACTACTAACCGAAAAACAAAGACGGCTGACGTAATATATTTTGTACCCTATCATTTGACATTTTAGCGTGTTTTTCTGTTATTTCAAACCCTATTGTTTTTCTATCGTATTTTACAGCCATTGCACACTCTGTCCCACTTCCAGCAAAAGGAACTACTACTAAATCATTTGGTCGGCTACAAGTAACAATTAAGGCACTTGTTAAGCCTTCGGGTTTTTTTGTTTCGTGGTCATATAGTTTTGTTTTATGCCCTTCTTGTGAAAATTCCATTACTTCTTCGTATTTGTTTTGATTATAAAAAAATCTTCTTTGGTCTTCATATTCCTTACGTAAGTCTTCATATTCCTTACGTAAGTATTCATTATTCAAGTATTCCCGAATAGTTAAATATTGTTCTTTAGTTATCACATTATCACCATTTAGCCAATTTGAAACACAACCTGTTAATCCACCAGTACGACTTGGAAATAATTTTGCAATTTCTTTATTACTTACATTGGCTTTTTTAAATTCTTCCTTTAAATAATTAGCAAATGGATTTAATGGTTTAAGTTGCTCATTTATCATTTCTAATCCTGTCATATCCACCTCATTGCTATACATTAAAAGCCTTTCGTTATGAGTATTAAAAGTTCTTGCTAAATCTGGGCTATAATATTGATACTGCATACTGTCTAATTTTCGCCATATAATAGAGTTTTCAAGATTAAAATATTTATCAAGTATTATTTGGCTGTATGCTATTTTCTTTTTATCGCCCCACCAAAATAAAGTTCCATTATCAGAAAGTAACCTTTTGCACTCAATAGCCCATTTTTCAACGTCTTGTAAGTAATCATTAAACGACTTCCAAATGAAATCAAAATCACCTTTCACTTCAAAATATGGCGGGTCTGCAATGATTAAGTTTGCACACTTATCAGGTAAAGTGTTGTCTAAAAAATTGATGTTATGTATTTTGTTTATTTCCATTTTTAAAATCTCGTGTTAAATACCGTACTGCCCATAACACGGGTTTGGCAAAATGGCTGTTCAGTAATTCTATTTGACATTTGTTCTTAATTTTAAAGTTTAGTAATTATATTTAGCTTCGGGTTCAGCCACTTCGCCAAGCCCGAAAACGTTATAACCAATAGCTACGATACGGCTTCGTAACGAACTTTTAGCCCTAAATACATGGCAATAGTATGTTCTATAATCGCCCCCTTACTGTCAATCCAATTTGAAAGCATAAATATTTCACCACATTCGCAAAGGGCTTTTACATCTTCTTTCATGTAGCTATGCCAACTTTTATCATGTTCGTGGGTTAAAGTCATTGGATTAACTGTTTCAAATCCCTTTGCTTGTAGTTCTTTTTCAGCTTTTGTAAATAATTCGAGGGCTTCGTTCTCGATGCCTGAAATTTTTCCGCTGATGTAAATTTTTGTTGCCATGTATTTTATTTTTGTTTTAAATTAAGTTTCTACTAATTAACCGCTACTGGTTATAACAGCGGTTTTGTGCTATTTGCTCCATCATTGTATTTAGTAGTTCCGCTTTTTTGAGTATCTCATCAACCTGTTTTAGCTGAGGATATAGAGTGCTTTGGATTGAATCAAACAATGAATACACCCCTGCTTCATGTGGCTGAACATAGCTTTTACCAAGCTGTTTGTAGTATCCTTCAAGAAAGGCTTTTGCTCCATAACTTGTGATAGCTGCTAACGCCTTTGCTTCATCAATAGTCATGGTTAAGACTATATCTGCGTCAATTGTGATTTTTGGTTTTGTCATTGCTCTGTTGTTTTAAGTAGCTACTCAATTAAAAAGGAAGTGAATCGTATTTGGCAGCAAATGTTTCAGATTCAATTTTAGCAATCTGATTATACAAATCAGAAATCATTTCTTTTGTCAGATACACCCTTTCGTAACCCGTATGATTTCCGAATTGATCAAACTTCTGTTGGTGGAAGATTGCGCCGTCAACAACATATTTTGATGAAACAAGATCGCCATCTTTAGTAGTGTCATCTGATCCTACGTGAACAATTCTTGCATTTAAAATTGTTTCGTGCTTTTCGTTAAAGAATTTTTTGTCCATTGTATTTTATTTATTGGTTTTAAGTTCCGCCCACTCAGTAGAGAGAAGGTCGTCGCAATCAACACTTATTGGGCGGAGGTAGTTTATCATCGCGGTCTTTCATAGCGATTAAATGGTGGATTCATCCACACCCTATCTGATTCAAGAAGCCGAATAGAAAGGCCGTCTTTCCAATACGCAACCTTAATTGATGCACCATAGTATCCATTTCGCCATGCTTTTTCACAAGAACAGAGATCCACATCAAATTCACCAAGAGATTGAATTACACTAATTGGTGTCAGCCATTCGTCGTTTTTACCTATAGTTTTTTGGTGTGACTTCATGCTATAACTATTAAAATGATTATCCCTATTACGATAACAATGAACTTTACTAATCCTGTTATCTCTGGGGTGTTGGGGTTGGTTTGGGATAGGTAGGTCATGCTACTTTCAATTTTGAATTTCTCTTTTCATTCCAAGCGATCATCCAAGATTCAATCACTCCTGGTTCTACACTGTTTCCGATGAACTTCTTTTGATCCGCTTGATTTCCTTTGAGAATGTAGTCTTCTGGAAATCCCTGAATGCGTTTCAACTCGATCACCTTCAGCATTCTCATCTTGATATCAGAGATTCCAAACCATGCCATGAATTGCTTGATCTTACGCATGATCTCAGTATCGCTTTCGTAAATCTGAATTGCCAGTTCGCCTGATTCTGTCATTACGAGGTATGGCGGCATCTTATCCATTCGCGCAATCAAAGTGAAGCAAGGTTTATCCACATCACCACCGGCATTCATATACTGTGGATTCATGAGATAGAAATGCTTGCGATTTGCAGTGATTGTTTTTAGTGGATCTTCAATGGACTGACCAACGTTATTGAATTGAGTGTCCATGATAAATTGCTTCTCATCAATAAATGTTACTGTACCGCCTAAACATCCACATTTTGGGCATGGATCTTCCATATAGGTTGATTTTCTGGATGTGAATGAATTGCCACAATCGCATTTTATTTTGACGTTGCATTCATGTTCAGTATTAAAAATAAATTCAGGTTGCACCAAGTTGAATTTTGGAATGTTGGTGATGGCGCCCGCTGGATCGTCAATTGACTGATAGTTTCGATGTGATCCACCATATTGCTTATCCAACCATTGTGCATGCACAATTGAATGACCATCTCCAGTTCTCAGTGTTGGTGCCGGATCTTCCACTGAATGCACGTTGTCACCATTGCTGTAATAATTCGCAAGAAAATCAACCCCAACCAAATTTGGTTGGCGTTGTGCCGGAATAGTTGGAGCTGGTGAGTCAATTGAATGAACCGAATGTTCCATGTTACCATTGGCCGCCATGCTGTTGTACTTCAATAGAAAATCAACTTGAACCAATGCTTGGCTATCGATTGTCTTAATTGTTCCAGCCGGACCATCAACGGAAATATTCTTTCCACTTGGCCTTCCTGAGTAATACTTCGAAATGAATTCGCTTTTCTTCATTCCAGCCACGAATTTGATCAGACCTGCGTAGATGCGTTCGAATGTCTTATCTGATTTGATCTTGCCCGGGGTGAATATGCTCGTTCCATGATCGTCTAAATCCAAGCATGGGCGGCAAGCCTTCCATTTCTCCAGTTGGCCGAACATTCCAACCTTCTCAGGATTCTTCGCATGTGTCGGTGTCGGCCAAACAAATGTTTCAGTCGGACGGATGAATTGACCAAACAATCGATTCCGTGAAGTACGCGCTCCATAATCAGCACTATTTAATTCCCGCCAATCATCAATATAACCATGTGCGCACATTTCCTGTTTCCATCGAATGAAGTCAACACCGCATTTTCGACTTACTGGCTTTCCGTGCTTGTCTAGTGGTCCCCAGCTCATGAACTCGACCACGTTTTCAATTGTGATCATGTCGGGCTGCAACGCTTCAATATATCGATGCAGGTGATCGGCCAGCGTTCTGCTGTCTGCATCTCTTGGCTGTCCACCTTTTGCCTTGGAAAAATTGGTGCACTCCAACGATGCATGAAGTATCAGTATGGCATTTGGATAAACGATACGCTGTTGTTTTACATACTCCACGAGCTCCGACAAATCCAATGTTCTGATATCCTCTTCAAAGTGCTTTACTTCTGGATGGTTAGCCCAATGTGATTCAATGGCTTTTGGATCGTGATTCACAGCTGCGATCACTTTCGCTACATTACTTCGCTCAAATCCTAATGTCGTACCGCCTGCACCGCAGAATAAATCCACGACCAATGCTTCTGGATGTTTTATGTATTGTGTCATACTGTTTACTGGTTAAAATGAACCGCTCTTACGCGGCGGTTCTTACGGGCTTCTCTCTGTTGCTTGTCGGCTTAATTCAGATTAACTGAACTTAGGAATTTGGGTGAGTGTAAACGCTTGTACCGACTTACCATCATCGGCCCTGAACTATTCTCACTTGCTTCCGCCATTTCATGCTTTAAATTTTTCTTTCAACCGCTTAATCACATCTCCACCATATGCTGGTTCGGTCAATTGAATAAACATTTCCGGTGTCATTTTACCATCAATATCTATTCTGTTTTGGCTCATCCACATATTCTTACCTGTGTCACACGATCCTGTTAAAATCGTGTGCCAGTTGTAAAATTCAATATTGCTATACTCTTGGTTGGCTTTGAATCTCTCCACGAATAATCTGATTGATTCTTCAACATCAAGGCTTGAGTAATACTTGCGTTCCGCATCTTGCTTGGCTTTCTGAATGGTGTCGCCGTGAGCAAAGATGTTATTGAACTTTACAATATATCTGTCTTGCAAATTGAAATCTTCAATATCAATTACAGACACGCTTGCAACATTCCTTTTGATAGAATTGAACACGCATGGTATTCCATCAACGTAATACACGATTCGTCCATGATATGATTGAAGATTAAAACCGGAACCGTCACCGTCACCGTAACCGTAACCGGAACCGTAACCGGAACCGGAACCGTAACCGGAACCGGAACCGTAACCGCCACCGGAACCGTCACCGTCACCGGAACCGTAACCGGAACCGTAACCGGAACCGGAACCGTAACCGGAACCGGAACCGTAACCGCCACCGGAACCGTCACCGTCACCGGAACCGTAACCGTCACCGTAACCGGAACCGGAACCGTAACCGGAACCGGAACCGTAACCGTAACCGGAACCGGAACCGTAACCGGAACCGTCACCGTAACCGGAACCGGAACCGGAACCGGAACCGGAACCGGAACCGGAACCGGAACCGTCACCGGAAAGGAATTTGATTATTTCTTGTTCCATTCTTTTACGGCATTAATTGATTGAACAGCTTTATCAGATGCGGGATGAATCTCGACGAGATTAAAAATCGTAGACTTATCTGTTACAGACAATTGAGCGGAAAACTTACACGATTCAGGACGAGATACACCATTAGCGGCAATTTGAGTCACGTCTAATGCCCCTTCCCAATAGTACAGACGTCTTGCGCTGTTAACTACTGCTACATCACCCTGAATTGAGTCAATCTTCGCCATGAATACACCTGCGCGTTCTGCGCGAATGATGTAAAACTGATTTGGTGTGAATAATGAATTGTTCATCTTGTTTTTGTTTCGGGTTTTACTAAGCCGCCCAAGGCTGTATCTTTATGAGCAATGCTGCTCTATGCCTTTCTCTCCATTAACCCATTCATCCTAGCGAACTCAGGGTATTTATGAATAATCTCATGGCAGTTACGGCATACCGGTAGCCATGTAGCCATATTCAAAAAGTTCTTGCCTCTTCCGGCTTTGTGGTGAACGTCACTAGCAACCTTCTTGCAATCCTTGAGTTTTGCTTCACAGGTTGGACAAGCTGCTAGAAATTTCTTTCTGAGGATAGAATACTCTCTTGCCTCCTCCTTGCGTTTATCGCTCATGGTATTCACTTTCTTGACCTTCTCTTTCTTCGGTACAGAATACCACTTGCAGAACTCCTTATTGAAGTCAGTGCAGGTGCAGTAGATATTGGTGCAGGTTTTCATTTGGAACAGTAGTAACAGAACTCATACCCCTTATTTACTCTCCTTGTCAGACAGCATTGACACCATTCATTATTACCAACTCTTGAATATTTTCCTTCATCCGAAAGCTTCTTGTTAAAATTTTGCTTTCGCTTGGTTATCTTGTTATATCGCGGATTGTACTTTTTGATCAACGCGTGCTCAGTGTCTAACATTTCATTTTCATCCTTACATATCCGTATGATTTCAAAACGAAAGTCTTTTCCGTTCGCTTTGTGCCACCTGAAACGGTCGGAAGGAACTTGAATCGTTGTTCCGATGTACAATAGTTTTTTACTATCCTTTTCTTTTGGAAGCCCTTTATAAACGTAAAATCCTTTGGTGGTTATGTCGCCAACCTCACACACCTTATTTAGTTCGTTGTTGTCCATGCCTTCAGATTTTCATAGGCCCGGATCAGCATCACTCATACATGTATCACCATGACCAGTTGGTCCAAGGTCGCCACCATTCCGGTAGTAGTTGAAGCGTTCAAGAATCTTGCGTTCCTCTTCTGGATCACGCTGAGGTTTTTCTTTTGGATCCTCAACTACAATAATGTTGAGTTCTTCGTCGTGTTTTGCGATGATCATGATGCGATTGCTTTGTTGATTGATAAAACCATTCTACCAGTGCACTCAACCCATCCACGGCGACGCCACGCGCTAAATGTGGACGGTCTCATCGGTTTTCCTTTTTCAGAAAAATGTTCTCTGAATGCTTTGATGGTGCATGGAAAATTGAGGACTCTCTTATCGTCCTTTTGTAGCTCCATCTTGAGCTCTGCGATTTTGAGCGTCACAATCTTATTGACCTTTTGCTCGATAATTTCGTCGATTTCCATTATAAATAATTGATTTGTTGCTTGATTGATTCGATCTGAAATAGTCTCATTTCGATTTTACGCTTAAGTAATCGAACATAAGATCCGCAATCATTCATGATTTCAGGATGATCTTCATGGTGCTTCACAAGGTTTCTGAGTCCAAGGACTATTCCGGCATGTCTTGAAATCTGAGAAGAGAGGGTAATAACCCTCTCATGCTTTTGGATTTGTACATCAACGTCGATCATATTGCCTCCCTTACTTTGTTTTCAAGTGATGCCATTGCTTTTGAATTCTGAGCATGTTGGCCACTCACTTTGTTGTGGAATGCTTCTGAGTGGATAACCGCACACTTTGTGATTCGCTCACCTTTGATCAGTGTGATCTCTGCGTCTTCATGATGTTGGAAATAGCGTTCCTTCCATTCTTCAAGACACCATTTATCTTCAATGAATGTGTAACGTGCGCCGCCGACTACTGGAGGCAATGAAAGACCTTCGCAATCTTGGAAGGTGATTTCTGAAATTTTCTTTGTGAGTGACATGTCTTATTCTATTTTGCTGGGGCGAAGATAGAATAAAAAATGAAACAAACAAGAAAAAAGTGAAATAAAGTAGAATATTTATTTTTCCTCGAACAGTTGCGGAAAATTCGCATATATACCGTAGGTCATTGCGTCAAGGGCGTGACCTACTACCTCGACATTCTTTCCAAGTGCTGCATCCTTTTCTTTTTTCTTCATCCATCCACCCGTTACGTCCTCGACTGCAGTTTCGACATCTTCAATCAGGTGTGAGCATTTCGGATCCACTATGATCTTTATTTTCGCTCTTTCGGTGAATACATCAACCCATGCCTGTTTTCTTGACATAAGTGATGGTGCGCTACGCGGAACCATGTTCGAACTGTTGTGGATGTATTTTCGAAACGACCTGTCTACCTGATCAAACATAGACCTTGCCTCACCGGATGTTTTCGTTTGAGTTTCGGACCTTCCTGATGGATCACCGGAGTAATAAATGAACTTGCAGCGGCCATATTTAGCGGCAAATACCTTTTGAATATCTTCAATAGAATTCACTGGAGGAGGTAAACAAATTTCATCAATTGCCCTGATTTCCATAAAACCGCTTTTCACCTCCATCTGGACCACTTCACAGGTGGAATAAGGTATTCGGTTAAAGTCAAACCAAATATGAAAAGGACGGGCGTAATCTGGCGGTACAGGACGAACATGTTTTGATCTGGACCAGAACTTAGAAAACATTTCCTGTCCTGTCAATCTCTTGCCCCATATTCCACGAGTGAATACATCGTAGTAATAGGGGTTGTCGTATTTGAGTTGTTCTAATTTCGCTCTTCGTTCTGCTGAGCAAAACTTGTTGTCCTTGTAGGTGGTATGAGTGGATCTGTAACGAATTTTTATTTCATGTCCTTCGATCTTCTCTGTTATCGCCCGAGAGAATTTTGTGTAAATATTCTTTACTCCCTCGTAGAATTTTTTATAGAGCCAAAAATCTTCGGGTTTTCCGTGTTCTGCTTCCGGATTGAACGCTAGATATTCCTTGACAGAACCTTCACTACTTCTCAAGGTAGTGGACAGATTTATGTAGTCGCTTGCGCTTAATTGGTTAGCCTCTTCAACCCATAAATGAGTTGGGTTTGTGATACCCCTCACCTTTCCTGGCTTGTCCATACCGCGAGCGATGAATTTATTCCCATTTATACACTGAACGGATAATGGAGAGGAACGAAATTTGAATAGATGTAGAACATTCCACTCTTGAGCTATATCATACATTGCTTGCCATTGAGCATCTTTGATTGAGTCTCCGACCTTCTTAACCAGTACACAGCGAAAGTATTTTGATCTCATACACTCAAGGAGCATGAGCTGAGCGATAAAGTGAGTTTTCCCGGAATCCCTACCTCCAAACAATAACTCTACGTCATGCTGATCATCGAGTAAATGATGATAGGCTGGAAGGAATGTTTTTTCCTTGGATATTTTAACTGAGATGGTCACTTTGCCCTCCTAATCGCGTCGAGGCATTGTGTCATTAGATGGGTGTGTAGATATGCTTCTGCTTCAAATTCTTTATTCCTATCAAATGGCCCGTTGGATGTAAGATAGAACTGAACTATGTGAAGGCACTCATGAGCGAGTCTGGCATAATCAAAATCGTTGAATTTGAATTTGTCTTTGATGAAAATGAAAAACAAATGGCGTGATTCTTTACGGCGACCGTTATACACTTCGCGGTACAGTGCACACCAATTTTCACTATCGATCAATTCCTTGTCGCCGCTTATACCAGCAGCCCAATCATAGTGTTTATCCTTGAGTAATTTCGCGCGAATTTTATCGTACGAAACATTGTAAACGAAAAGACAAACCCCCGGAAATATACCGAAGTCAATCGATTCACATATCGTAGGGGATTTGTCCTTTGCTTTCATTTCTTACCCGATCAATTCGAGCCTGTTCACCGGAGGCCAGAAAACAAGGAGTCTTCCGTTGCCGATTTTCACCGCTACCAGATAGGATTTTTCGTCACGGGCATAACCGGATGCTTTGATATCACCATTGTAGCGATACTTGTCCTGATTAAGACGATAAAACGCATTTGTGCAGTCTTCGCCTTTAGGCACAATCGCTACTACTTCACCTTCGCGCACTGTACCTTTTGTGGTTGTCCACCTGACGATGGATTTTTTTTTGATGCTTGCCATTGTATGAGGATTATTGATTTACATAACTTTCGATCATCTCTTTCTCTTCATCCGTTACATCGAAGCATGAATGACGCTTGCGGATCTTCTGAGAACTGTTCAGATCATATTTTCCCTTGATCATAACCACGTGTCCAGGTATCTGAATAACCATGCCTCTTTCATCGAATAATTTTTCGGCGCCGGTTTCACAGCCTGAATATTGATATGGTTTCCAGTCTACCGATTCTATTCCAGCAGAAGTAAAAGCATTCACTCCGGGTAATAGACTCACCATGTAGGAAAGTTTGACTTTATAGGAGAATCCATTTGGTTCACGGATGTATAACGGTTGTCCGTTACCTACTCCTGCCATACCTACCTGCTTATGATTATACGCGGAAAGTTCTTCGAAAAATGATTTTGGAACAATATCATTTGCTCCGACAAGACAATACCAATCGAAACCACCTCCAAGTGTAGATAATGAATCGTTGAACTTCTTTCGAAGATGGTCATCACCTGCAGAAGCTGTTGTGAATCTTACTTGCTTTACCTCGATGTATTTGGTATTCTCATTCAAAAATGGTTCAGCAAATTTCTTGGAAACCTCTTTTTCTGAACCGCATAAATGAACGGTGTACCCCATTTTGGAGTAGTGATGGAAAGCAATTTTCAATGCTTCGTTGTCCTGATCTCCGTTAAGGTAGAATGGTATGGTTATGCCGATTTTCATCTTCTCGTTTTTATAGCGAACATGAAGTTAAGGTGATTGAAAACATTGTGCTTATCCCAATGTAGCATTTCTCCATACGAAAGTCGCTTCACGTCAATGTCCTTGGTGAATGTGAGATATATATCGCGCTCAAGTGTCATGCGTTGAATAGTCTTTGAATCCAGTTTCGTTTGTTCAACATTTCGAGGTATTCAATTTTTTCTTGAAGAACACTCTTATCGCTTTTCAAATTATGGATTTCAACGATGAGATTGTTTTTTTCCTCTGTAACGGCTCTGAACTTGTCAAGTGCAATTGCTAAGGCTTCGTCTGCGTTAGATACGCTAATGAAAGAGAACCATCCCGTGTTGTTCATTTTAAACTTTAGGACTCTGCTTTTGAGTAGTTTGTACTCTTCCAGTTCCTCTTCTGTGATGATTATCTGCGCCATTATTTCCAATTTTTAAGTTTCTCAATCATCCTCCAGTTTTCGCCCTTGTCCACCGCTGGTACTCCGGCAATAATTCTGAAATTATCAGTAGTTCCGTTCTTCACAAAGGCTTGCGCTCCGACCATTGTGCCTGTGTGAAGTTTTGTCCGCTGGTGAAGAACTGCTCCAAGACCAATCTTGGAATAAGAACCAATAACAGAGTGTCCGCCGATTATACATCCAGTGTGCAATACGGCGGCTTTCTGAATGTTACAATCATGCCCAATATGTGAATGGCTCATGATGTAGCAATCGTCGAAAATTACAGTGTCTTGTTCGGTTCCTGAATTGATAGTTACATGCTCCCTGATCACAACATTGTTACCGATCACAACGCGAAATTTCCGATCTTGCCTTGGATCAATTTCGTCTGGATGTTCTGCGGGTGCTCCGATAACTGAATTAGCACCTATGAATACGTTATCACCTAAAACAACGTTTGGATATATTACTGCGGTTGGGTGGATGTGGTTCATGATTTTTGCAGTTTGATGTGTGCTTGTAGTTTCAATGCGCGCTCGTAAACTTGATTTCTCGTATCATCTTGTACCATTCCGCATGAGTGAATCTCAACTATTGCTGTAGCTGTAAGAAGTAGCAATTCATCACGAACAGAATTCATGTCCTCAACTTCTTTATGAATATCCTTTTCGATCACGTCAGATTTACATTGATAACCGTTGCGCCTTGCTTGTTGTCTTTCTCGAATAGTCCAAGGTGACGACCAAGAGCATCGAGCGCGCTGATCTTGTTGTGCATTTTGATCTTCACATTTTCGGTGACTACTTCGGCTTCACCTACAATGGTTGTTCTGCGTTCAACGGCAACACTTTCAATTGCGGAGCCTACATCTGCCCTGAGTGCTTTTATGTCCTCGAACTGCATGCCCTCAAGCATGATATCTTGAATATTTGAGAATGCGAGTTTCTTATATTCACGGAGAACCGACGTAGCATCGACAACGATCTCGTCTTGAATCTCTTTTCTCAATTGCTCAATACGTGCTTGGATGTATGGTTTGGAAGCTAATCTGCTACCTGCGTTGAATGGTGTTCGCTTGGAGAATCCGGCAAGAATAGCCGCGTCTTTCAGGCTTAATGTTTTGATGTAGTGACGGCAAAAGAGTTCTTCTCTAGCGGTCAACTTTGTCTTTTTCGCTTTTGCCATTTTTTCTACCACTTTACCCAGTGATCGGGAATTTTAACGACCGGAGTCGAATTATCCTTTCGCATCTTTATCTAGTCTGGTCACTGCCTTTCGCATCACATCAACCATGAGCTCATCGTTTACATCTAGTCCTACAAACATCATTGCTTGTTTAATTCTGTCTTTCAATGGTCTCTTATCACAAGCAGACGAACCTTTGACGTAGCCATAAACCACGAGTTTTTTCATGTCGTTCTCGTGCTTATCCATCCATAGCCTCAATCCAATTTGAATTGCATCGTCACCCATGAGTGCAATTTTACCGGAAATTAGAATATGAATGGAATGAGGATGGAATAAAATATCAACAGGTTAGAATGATGGTTGTTTATTCAGGTTTGAGTTCTGCCCATTCTGATTCTAACAATCTGTCAGTGTCAACACCGATTAAGTTTAGATAACGCACTTGTTCGGCCGTGTATTTGGGAGAATAACCCATGGACAATCGATAAGCCGACTCCAATAGGGAGTTGTGTAAATCACCGTTTTCACGACTACGAAATTGTTTCTTTTCCTCTTTGGTCATGTCACCAATTCTTCGAAGCAATAATTTGAACTCACCAACACTTGCAAAAACTTTCGAATCTTCTGTGTAAATCCAAACGTCATTACAATCATCTATGTAAGCGATTTTACCAATTTCACCAGTATCTAACCTTACTTCACAACCAGTGTAACATCGAAGGATTTGTAGGAATGTTTCTTTGTCCATTTATTCAATTTTAGAACATGCTCTGTTGATTCTGTTTGGATCCAAAATGTTTCATAAGCAATCCATCCACCTTCGCCTCAAGTTTCTTAGCCCTTGAAAGATTGGCAGTAGTTCTCACTCTGAAATATTCCTTTTGTGCGGTTCTCATATCGTGAACGGCAAGGTTGAATTCTGCTTGTTCGGTTTGGTTCATGTTGTTTCGAATAATTCGCGTTGAAAAACTTCTTTAAGTGCTTCGTTCATATCGGCCTCTTCGGAGTCGGTTTGGAGTGGGGCAAAGTTGGTGTGTTTATACCAAACAACACCATTTGTGACCCTTCTTTCATTATTGCAACACGGGCAATACGAAATGAACGCGTTTTTATGTCTAATCCCAACATCTACCAATGGGACATTGCATTTACAAATGGCTTTTTTTATTCCTTCAATAAAGAGATGTTGTCCTTGCTTAAAATCTCCTTGCGTATGGTTTTTTACAGCAACAACTTCCTGTCCAATCTTAAAATTACACATGGTTCTTTGATTTTTTAGTTCAACTATTATTCCTATCCATGACAATGTTTGTACTTCTTTCCTGACCCACAAGGACACTGGTCGTTGCGTCCGATTTTATTAGCGATCATTGGAATGATTTTCGGACGATAGCCTTGCTTAACCTGTTCTTTGCTCAACTTTTGTTCGGTTAGTTTGTAAAGTAGTTCTCGCATCGTGTCCATTGCTGACCAGTGCTCAATCGTGCTATCGGTCAACGCCGCAACATTATCAAACTCCGAAAGTTTATCAGCAATTACTCCATTACAGTTCTGGGCGTGTGCAGCCATCATATTTGCCATTCTGTATTTACCAAGTGATGCTGCTCTGGTCATATTTACCTGAAGAAATTTTCTGATACTCATCATTTGCAGCGGGCATTGATCTGGTGCCATTGGAATAGCGTGTCCTGATTGTCTGACCTTATTTGCCTGAATAATCAATGCAGCGGCTTTATCCCTGTTTTCTTGAGGATAATTTTCTCCATCGACCACGGCTTGAAGTCTGGTCATTTGGTCTGAGAATTGCTCGTCCGTCAACCTGTAAAAATCATCTGAGGTATGTGTCCACCATGTTTTTTCAGGATGGAAATAGACAATTGCTTCAGGATTTTCTTTGACGAATTCTGTGAGTTGTTTTAGTGTGAAGTTCATGCGATTAAACAAATTATGAGTGATACAATTGCTGTTGCTCCGGAGGCTGCGATAAGCATTACTCCCAGTGCTATTTTTGTGTAGTTTGGGCTCATCGTCTTCTTGATGTTGCGTTCTTTGGAAATGAAATAAGGTTAAACATTTCCCTGCACCGTTCGCGGATTCTAGTGCCGTAACGTTCTTCTACCTGCTGAACCGTAAGATTTGAAATGACGTGAGTGATCAATTTTTCACGGTCACGGTAACGGCGCTCAATAATTCTTTCCATAACATTCACATGGTTCCCGAAATACCTTCCATCAGATTCAACACCAAGATCATCGAAGCAGAAACCACGTGATTGATGTCCCCAATAGTTTTTTTCTTGGATTGGGTGATCATGGAAGTATTTTGAAATTCCTTCCTCACCGTCCTTTTTGTACTGAGCGGAAATGTCCGTACAATCAACCATACGATAGGCGTGCTTCTGCATTCCCCTGAATAGGCTCATGATATGGGTTTTTCCAACACCAACACCTCCGAAAAGATAAATTCCTTTGGAAAGTGAATAACCAGGAGCTGCAGTTTCGAACCTTTGATCATCTGAGAAATACCACGTCAGCAGTTCAATCACTGGTCTGTTTTCCTCATCGATGACCAGTGGAATATTTTCTTCCACACAAAGTTGAATGAGGTCTTCGAGCATTTCTTCGGCTGAAATATTTTTCGGCTTCACTGGTCCGTTCTTTACCAGTTCCCAATACTTCTGGCGTCTGAGCTGTGCATTTTTCGATTCTTGAGCAATTCGAAGTGCTTCTCTCACCTCTTCCTGAGTAAGTTCAGAACTGACCGGGATCGGTTCCATGCGGAGCCGGTTCAACTCTTCCGGTAAGGATTGGGGAACGATTTCCGAAATTTTTGCTGTGTTGCTCATGTCTTGGATTTTTGATTGCTGAAATGATGTTGGATAGTCGGTTGTTGATTTGGGTGAGCTCTGTCATTTTCTTTTCAAAGTCATCCCATTTGTCGAAGTTGTTCAGGAGTGATCGCCACGACTCAATGATGAGCTGATCGTCGGAGCACTCTTGCGCAAGATTTTTTCCCTTGAGTTTTTCTTGGGCGTTGTGAAGCAGTTTTGATTTGATAAGTTTGAGCGCCGATCTGTTGGCTGCGCTTTGGTAGTAACTCTGATCGTGGTGTTTTTTCAGGTGTGCATCCCAATCGGTTTCCATGCGAATGGTGAGCGTTACTTCGTCGGCTTGTTTAACTGTTGGCTTCCGTTTTCGTGTTTGAACTTCTGTAATTGGTTTTTCTCCCATACCCTCTTTTCCGATTTCATCTTTACCTTCATCTTCATCTTCATCTTCATCTTCAAGCTTCAAGCAAGCTTGGTTTAAGCTTGAATTTAATTCTAAACCATTTTTTAATAAAGCACGAAAAGCGGGTTTGTGAGGATTGTAATCAGGCTTCATGCAACCATAATTCACAACGATAAATTCCTTGAGTAAAAGTTTTTCTTCCGAAATTTTTTCGACGCCAGGAAGCTTGCATAAAGCTTCAAACGGTATTGCCTCACCGATATCGACACTCATGTAACCGGGTTCATATTCATACACCCCGATCTCGTCGGCCTTATCCCAAAGGTAGAACCAAGCTTGCACCAAGCTTGAACTAAGCTTGCGAAGCTCTTTCCAGTTGGGGTTAATGAATCGTTTTGCCATAGGGTAAAAAGTTACCCCTGCACGAATCGCGCATAATGGATTTGCTGCTCCCAATAGGCGAGACGGCAGGGGTGTATTTGTAATTTTTTTTCATTGGAAGCAGCGTCGCAATAGTAGAATAATATTCCACTGACTATATAAAAAAATAAAACAAGATTTCAACAGCCTTGCCATTTCTTGAGTTCTTCATGGATATGCTTACATCTTTGGCGAAGTAGAAATTTCTCTTCCATGCTTTTACACTGTACCATTTCATAAGCAAAGTCAGATAGTTCACTCTTCAGTTGTTTTACGGGCATTATATCCTCGTCCTTCTTATTGAAGAATCCCGAATCCTCATGTTTTACATCGTCAAATGAATAATTCATGAACCTTCCGGCTTCGAGTTTTACTTCGGAGTATTTGTAAATTGAGTCCATTACAGTAGTGTATTTTCAGTTATTCTTTCGTTTTTAGTTTCAAAGAGCATCATTACATCGTCCATGATATCAACTCTTGTCCGGTCGTCAGCTCCTATTGCTTGTGCGGTCATGGATCTCTTTTCCTCGATGATCTGGTAGATGTATTCGTCGATGGTTCCTTTTCCTGCGAAATATGTGCATTGAACGTTGTCGTGTTGTGAGATCCGATGAAGTCTATCTTCGGCTTGATCGTGTATTGCTGGATGCCATGCGAATTCAATAAACGCTACACGTGAAGCTGCAGTCAACGTAATACCAACACCAGCGGCTTGGATTGAACAAAGGATCAGTTTGCAGTTTTCGTCCTGCTGGAATTTATCTACTGCGAATTGTCTGGAGTCCTGATCGTCGTCACCGGTTACTGTTACTGCAAATGGATACCGAGATTTCACTTTTGCGATCACTTCTTTGAGGTGGGCGAACACAACTAGCTTTTCTCCGGACTCCATTACGTCGTCGATGAATTCATACACGGTTTCGAGTTTGCCGCGTGCAGAAATATTCTTGAGGTTACTCATGCGAACCATGATCTCACCTCTCATCGACTTCTTGATTTCCTCCTCTGATCTTTGTTTGTACTTTCTGAGGTAATCTTCCAGGTCTGATTCTGCATCCCGGTATTCCTTCCAGTTGTCAATGTCACAGTAAACAACCTGGCGAGTCTTACTTGGAAGGTCTTTGAGTACATCGTGCTTTTCCCTGCGATAGAAGCAATGACGACGAAGTTGAGCATTCAAGTGATCGAGTGCTCCGGGTAATCCAGTGCAGTATTTTTCCTTGAATACTTTATAGTTCCCGAATTTATCGATTTGGTCAATAATCATAAGCTGGGAAACGATGTCCGTAGGTTTATTGATCACTGGCGTACCTGTCAACGCTAGTACGTATTCCTTTTCTCGACAGATACCGAAAACAAATTTCGCTTGCTGAGTTTTATAGTTCTTGCAGCGGTGCGCCTCGTCGATAATCACCGATTTGATTCGCTCAACATTTTGATTGAATTCAATATCCCTCATGGTGAACTTTGATGATTCCTTGACGTTCTTCACGAAGAATTTCCTGAGCGATTCATAGTTGGTTATGAATACATCAGCAACTCCACGATCAAAGTATCTAGGCCATGATTCCTTCATGTTGTCGGTCAAGATCATTGCGCGTTTACCTGTTGCCATTTGCCATTCTCTACGCCAGTTTTCACGGAGTGTGGCCGGACAAATAACAAGGCATGGAAACTGATCTGCGATGGTTATGGTTATGATGGACTGGAATGTTTTTCCAAGCCCCATTTGATCACCGACGATGAGTTTCTTTTTCTCCAGCGCGTAAGCAATGCCGTTCTTTTGAAACGGAAACGGCTCACGAGTGAACTTGTAGTCTGTTACAAGCTCCGGCATATCAGGAATGGTGAGGTCTGAGAAGTCATAGCCACTGTCGATCACTGCACTTTCTTGGCCATCGACAATTGGAAATTTCCATTTCTCTGCGAATGCTTCAACCTCTTCCTTTGACTGATTCGGTACAGTCCAGTACCGAATAGGTTTACCATCAGGGCAGTCCATATACCTTCTGCCAGTGATCTTCTTTACCTCTTCAACCAGTAAAGGATTGTAGCGAAAGTGTATTTCGTACCCCGATGATGTTTTAACCACTCTATTCATTGTCAGAACTTTTGAATAGACTCTTCAATTTCACGTGAAAGTTCCATAATGCGAACCTTTATTCCAGACACAATAGTCTTTGCAATGTTGTTTTCAACCATTGGTGCAGATTCGGTAAACTTTCGAAGTGAGTCCGCGAATGACTGCAGTTTTTCTTTGTCTGGGCGAAGTGATTCTTCTCTTGCTTGTTTTTCGCGCTCAATTCTTGCATCACGAATTTCCTTCTCCTTATTGCGAAGACCTGTGATTTGTGTGTATGTTTCTCGAGCTTTGATAAGTTCTTCTTGCCACTTATCTTCGGGCATTTCATGGATGGTTTCTATCTCAATTATGTATTCAACCCTCGTTTTTTGCATGCCTTCTTCGCCACCTATAGAATTGTCAAATTCAATTTCAAAAACATCAACTCCTGAACACGGAATTCCTATTGCTTCAAGTTGATTCATTCGGTCTTTTGTCCTTGCTTTCTTCGCTTTTTCCTCTTCATATTTTTTGCGCTGCACTTCCTGATCTTTATTCCACTGGTCTGTTTTCTCACGAAGGTTTTTCACAATCTCTTCAAACTCTTCACCGGATGCAGATTTGAGTGATGCACTTGATATTGACCAAGCGGCATGATCAAGTGAGATATTTCCACGCGTTGCTCCCATGCCTTGAATGGTTGCGATACGACCTTCAAGAATTGCTTTTTCCGCATCGTCTTTTGATTTTTGTAGAGCGGCTTTCTCATCCTCAATCCTCTTGTTTTCTTCATCGATCTTACGCTGCTGTTCTGCTTGCTCAAGGCGTTGTTTTTCGAGACGGTCGCGCTCTTCTTTGTCTTTGCGTTCCTGCTCTGCTTTTGCTTCTGCAACGCGTGCTGAAACCGGTTTCACTTTCTCTGTGAACGCTGTGAATTCATCTTCTGAAAAATCACATATTTCATCCTGAGTAATCATGAGTTCTTCCATGACGAAACCATGACCAGTGAACTGCATTTGAAGATCAATGAGAATAGCGGTTCGAGTATTCACGCGCTCCATTTCTTCGCGTTCTTTTTTCTCACGTGCTTCTTTCTTCCAGTTATCGAATTTTTCCTCTTCGGATTCGAGATAAGATTCAATAGGCTCCAGGAGTGCAGTGATTCGCTTCTCTTCTGCATTGACTTTACGCTGCCATGCCAGTGCATTTTCGTTGAGTTCTTCTTTTTTCTTTCGAACATCAATTCGTTTTCCTTTTACGAACTTCCGTGCTTCTACAACTTCTTTGTAGGTCTTCACGTCCTCAAGACTGGTTAATTTGAGGTCATAGAATTTTTTCATTTCTTCCACCGCTGCTTCGATTGGTGAAAATTGCTTGAGTGAGTTCTCAAGGTTTTGTTCGATGCTGAGATCGAGTTGTTGTGTGTTTTCTGACATTGTATGAGTGATTATTGATTTACAATTTATAGAGTGCACCCGTGCCGCACTAACCAAAACACTAGGCGACACGGGCTTCACTCACTGCTTTAATCTTCGAGATCGAGCGGATCTAGGTCGCGTTGAATCCATGACGGTAATTGCATGTCAATGATTCCGTAATCACCTGATTCTGCATGTACTTCAAAGCCGGGGAAAAGTCCACGCTCAACTGCTTCTGAGATAGTCTGCATGCCCTGATCGTATTTTAGTTTTCCCATGTGCAAATCTTCCGGTGACCACCAGAATACAGCGGGCAGGAAGGGGGCTTCGGTTTGGATCATGATCATGATCGTAGCATTGAACTTGCGACCAGTGACATGAGAAGCAACTTTCTGATACATGCCTTCACCAATGTGATAGCCGTAGTTCGCGCAATCCATTTCAAATTTTCCCTTCGTTTGCGATCTTGAGGTCTTGAAAGAGATAATGGCATTAGCCCCGATGTTTTCTTCAATCTGCAAAGCGTCTGGTCTGATCTTTACCTTCAATCCTGTTTCAGGATCGGTTCCGTACATCGACACCTCACTGAGTGCGCCTTTTAGAAGTTTTGGAATGATACCACCTCCGTAGGTGTAGTAATTACGTTTGATGAGTTGAATGATCTGATTGTGATCTGCTGACACTGAGGCGTATTTACTACGTGCTTCGAGTTCTTTGATGTATCGTGTTTTGCCTTTGATTTTATCAATATCGAGTCCAGCCTCTTTCACTGCTGTACGCGCGTCAGTTCTCTGAATGATGTTTGTGTGTGCCTCCCAAAAGTCAATCATTTTCTGACATCCCGGTAATTCGTTCAGTGGAGCGTCGTCAGGCTCTACTATAACGCGGTCGAATAGTTCAGGCTCAAGGAATGCCATGTGAACGTATGTACCTAGATCGAAGTGATCTTTCGGTTTCTTTGGCGTTTCATCGTTGAGATATACCCAATAGTGCAGTGGTGTTTTCAACGCTTCTTTCAGTGCCGAATTAGACACCGCTTTTGTTTTGAGATACACGTCCATTGGGTCTTGAATAACCGTACCGTTGACACTGAGGTCTTTCGGGTCGATTACCACGCGATCATCGTTTGCCAGTACACGAGCAATCACATCGTGTTTGCTTGCGTAATCCGCAAGGTCGAAGGCAAGAGGATTCAACTCTTGCCCGACGCTTGCGTTTTCCAAGTCAGGAAAATCTTGACTCATTAGGCCGTTTGTGCTTCTACATTTACAAACAGTGGACGGATGGACCAGCGATCACTTTGGAAAGCGTTCTTTGTGTTTTTCTTCTTTCCAAGGTAGCGAATGAGAAGGGGAGTGCCTTTCTCGACACCCATGTTCACCAGTGCGGCAACAAGGCGTTTTGAAGAGTTGGTCACCGACTTCACACTGTCGCCTTCTTTTGAAAGGAAGAACGCTGTTTCAAGCGGCTTCACTTCGCCTGTTTGCTCATCTTCAAAGTCGCGTGTTGCGATCTTTTGGAAGATCATTCTCTTTTCTTCACCGATGTTTTCCGGTGTCCAGTAATCTGCGGACAGATCGATTGGAGCCACATTGAACGTGTCAAGGTCAGGCACCGCGTCAGTTGCGCCAAGATTGATCTTTTGTAAACCATTCGAGGTTTCTTGAACGCTTACTTTCACCATTGCTGTTGAACGGGCAGCTTCCGTTGTTGCTTTTTTAGCCATTTGTATGAGTGATTAAATGATTACTTATTCTATTTTGCGTCTACGAATATACGGAAATACTCTACTATATTCCACTGTTTTGGCAAATTTTTTTGTTAATATTGAAGGCGTCAGAAACCTGTGATTTGAAAAGGGTTAAGACATCATTCCAGTGACTTTCTGAATGATCTTCTGCGGGTGTCGCTGTTGACATAACAGCCGGATTGATTACTTTTGCCATGATTGCTTTGTATGAGTGATCACTTGTTCTATTTTGCAATAAACAAGAAAGGCCGGAGACAATGGTTTCCGGTTTTTTTATGCCGCTACGTCATTACGTAGGCGTTCCATTTCGCGCTCTAGGATTAATAGAGTAGGCTCACTGGCTGGTTCAACGATAAGGTTGAATATTTTTTTAATGTGATCAAGATCAGCATCAGGACAAGCCACTTGAAAATACTGCGTGTACTGCTTCATGCCCTTTGAAAGAAAGAAGTGAACCACGTCATGCGCTCTGTCCACAAGTTGCTTACGATGATTTAATGCGTCAATCTTATTCATTTTTGCGATATTTACAGACAAAGATAGACGTATATTCCGCACAGTGGAATAATAAACTATAAAAGTTTTCAACATTGGAATAAATTTGCAATGAACTGAGAATTCCACTTCCAATAGTTCAAAGGCACGTTCTTCACCATTCAGAAATTGAGACCACGATGAAATATGAGAACAGTACAGCTGATCAACTTGTTAGTGCTTTGACTTTGGCGAAAAAGTGATTTTCAAACCTGCAGCATCTGAGATCTTAATGAGTGTATCGATTTCAACGGATTTATTACCTGAAAGGATCACACTCAAATTACCCTGAGAAATACCAGTGGCTTTAGACAATTCAACTTGTGTGATGCCGGATTTTTTGATTTCATTCAATACTCGCTTTCGATCTTTCAATAGATTCATAGGTATTCTTTTAATCGCAAAACCCCACACACTTGAAAGTGGTGGGGCTTTTGTTCCGCTGAATTTCGCGGAAACAGCGGATTATTTTAATGAATCAGCAACAGATTGGCCGAGCTTACACATCGCCTTCAGTCTGTTGAGATCCTTGATCTTCGGAGAATCTTCATTCTTAGTATCGTCGATAATTGTCATGTCAGTGGTTGAGCACGAATACTTCTTACCAGTGCGAGGAGATGTGTAGGTAACATCATAACGACCATAACTAGTGAATGTGAATGTGAAGTCGCTGATTGAGATTGTGTTTTTCATTTTGCGAAATTTTTGTTGTTATTGATGGAGCAAATATATGTTTAAACATATATTTCAAACCAAATTTATTTTGTTAAATCTTCATTTTCTCAATAAAATCAATGCTTTGCTGAATGTGTAAAATACACATCAACCTCTTTTGTGATCTCTTCGTAACCGTAACATACAGTAGCCCTGTAACCACGAGCCTTGAGACCATCAATGAACGCGATCTGCTCCGGTGTTGGTTTGCCATCTGGTCTTTTGAGTTCAATGAATAATCCGCAATAGTCGCCCCTTGGTTCAAAAATCATGATGTCTGGACAACCCTTAGTATATCCCGCAGCCTTCATCTTTCCGGCTTCTTTGCGATATGTCCTCATTCCTCCAGCACTGGCTGAGAATAGAACCTTTGGATACTTTATCTTGAGCCACTTTACAAATGCTTTTTGAATGTCAAGCTCCTTCTCTTTTAGTTGAAGAATACTTCTACCTGATTTGATAAACGGCCTTTTTTGCACAGATGGATAACCCATATATTGATACATCTATATTCATCGAATTGATCAAAATAGACACATCGCTCTTTGATCTCAACGAGTTTTATTATTGATTTTTTGACCGTCACCCGGTCACGAATTTACGGAAAATTATAAGGAGCCATGATTTCAACGAATACCGTGGCTGTGTGTACCACATAATCACCTACTGCTGCGTAGAATGAAGAACCTCCAGTTGTTGTCACAAGCAACCTACCCTCAACTACTTCCACGGCTGAAAATCCTGACAGGGCGTTGATTTCCGCTTCATTGGTTCCATCGAAAACAATCGCTGTGAGAACTCTTCCGGTAACAGTGGTGTAGGTGGGAGGCATTTTAGTAGAGTATTTTGGTCCGAATAAAACAACCTGCTTTCGGAGTGATGGATCCAAGATTGGTCTCACATCCGAATATTATTTTCAAGTAACCATCGGCAGAAGGCATGTAGAATCCAGATATACTGAATCTATTTCCTGCTGTCGCTGCACTGGTTCCGTTCGTGTTCGCAGGTAATTGAAACGCTGACAATCCTTGGTTGTACGTCATAGATGTCGTAGAAAGCGAATAATCAGATTCATAAGCCAGATAAGTCGCTGCCGGGCCATCAATACCCCATTTTGAACCTACGGCCGTTGAACTTGCGCTGTAACATCCTTCTGCTTCAAAATAGTACATTTTTCCAGACGTTACAGCAATTCTCAAAACCGCACCTCCACCAGAAACCTGAACATCTACCCATGTATTAGTGAGGTTGTTTACCGCTCCATCAGCAAGTAGGATTGCGTAGGATTCTCCATCAGCTGTTAACGCTGCAATTTGAGAGTCAGTATAACTGTTCGCCGCCGATTCCGCTGATGCTGCACTTCCTGAAGCATCAGCCCCGACATCTGCCGCCGTGGTTCCGTGTGGATTTCCAGTAATCTGAGAATGATCATACGCGGTCTTTCCTCGGTCGCCACGGTACGCGGTCGTTGAAGTTTCTCCAAGCGATACACCTCCGCCACTACCTGCACCAACTTCGAAATAATCCTGATCGATATCACTCCACAAATAAACGGAGTCGTCTACCCTGTACCATTTACCTGACACGCCCTTCTTTGGCAATGCCGCTAGTACAGAAGCCG
>Ga0075163_10002340_pt1 | contig 25586 bp, 14 predicted proteins | sample JI1023141ADNA_FD_71478 | JGI IMG/M metagenome (GOLD analysis project Ga0075163, IMG submission 71478) | Wastewater effluent complex algal communities from Wisconsin, to seasonally profile nutrient transformation and Carbon sequestration -... | ecosystem: Engineered > WWTP > Effluent > Algae... | reverse complement strand
ACAAATTCCTGATTCATTGACCAAACAATCTTCCATTTTTGCGGCATGATGAATCCGTGGATTCAAGGACATCTATTGGTCCTGTTTTGCCTGATAGCCGGGTACATGGGCATCCATCCTTTGGCCAGCCTCGGTCAGATCGGACTCTATGGGTGAAAAATTCAATGGCAGACAATTGTATTAAAACCTAATCATTGAATAAATCATATAAAATAAATTTATTCATATGTCATCCACGGCTACGAATTCAACCAAAGACGATGTCAAAGACGTGGCGTCTCAGGTGGCCAATGTAGTCACAGGAGTTTTGGTGGCCATTCTAATTTGTTTATTCATTTCGTTCCTGGGAAACGTCATGGCCTATCGGGCCGAACGAAAACAGAAGGAACCGGGTAGAATTCGACATCTTTACTTGGCCGGTTCGATAACCGGAGCTCTTTTGATTGTCATAGTTATTGCGGGTCTCATTGCAGTACCCATGGTCACGGATCGCCTAAAGGACGAAGTAGATGCGATCAATCGATTAAAACAGGCAATGAAGACGATGAAACGGGGATGACCGGATACTTGAATCCATTCTCATATCGATGTCTATGTTCATCCCTCTTTTCTTGTGAGAGCAATTCGAACTCCACTGCCTCTGTGTCAGTCTTGATGGACTTGGCATCGAATCCGATCAAACGCAGTCCCTCGGGCGTCCTGACTCTGGAGAGAGCCACATACAGTTGTCCAGGGGCAAAACAACGACGAGCATCGAGGTCCAGGCGCTCGAACGTGGCACCCTGACTTTTGTGAATGGTGGAAGCCCAGGCCAGGGTTAATGGATATTGGATAATTTGAAAATAAATGCTTTGTTTGAACTTGACATCAAAAGGAATGCGCTCAACCTCCAAGGTTAAACGACTGCCCAACTTCGTTTCAAAAACTACGGTCACAATGTTGTCAGAGATGGCCGTGACGAGTCCCACCGATCCGTTACAGATATAACGATCCACGTATCGATTGGAACGCATCATAACCTGGGCTCCCACCGTGACTGTAAACACACGATCGACCGGGTACTGTTGCTCAATTTTGTTAAAATTGGCCGGTACGGTGAGAAACTTTTTGGCTTCCTCCATCAACCGAAGAGCCAAGTGGGCGTTTTCACCTGCTCCTCGACTACCATTGCCTGCATTTTTGTCCACGACATTGATATAGGATCGAAGTTCATGCTTGACCAAACCCTTGAGGAGAAGATCATTCAACTTCTGTTTGTTATACTTGTCTACGTCATCCACGCGAGCGTACAATCGAATAGAACTGAGTTCCAGGTGAATGAGTGTCTCAGGGTGAATAGATCCTCGACATAGTGGGCAACTTGCTTGATGGCTGGCTCCGTTAGCCACCTGACTGTTGACCCATTCGGTTATACATGACAAATGAAAAACGTGTCCGCATTGTAAACGATGCACACTGGAGTCGGACAGTGGCAATGTGCACACAGAACAGTCATCGGACAAATTGAGGTCAATGCTAATAGGAGGAGGTAGTTCAGCATTGGCTCTCGATGACAGAAACGAGATGTCCTCGGCAGTGCAGGTGCCGGTACGCACACGCTCCAGAAGTCGAGCGAATTCACCTTCACCTTGTCGGTAATTGCGGTCCAAATACAGGCGAGCGGTATGCAAGGATTTCCAGGTGTCTGTTTGGAAGACAAACTTGGCCGTTTCTTCGCTATCCTTGTCTTCAATAGGGCCAAGTTGAGTGAAATCCCCCATCATAACCAGAATGCATCCTCCGAAAGACACGTTTGGTTGGGCTCGTGCTTGACGCATAAGTTGATCCAGTTTTCGAAACAGAGACGGTTGGACCATGGAAATCTCGTCAATCACTAAAAGTTGAGTTCGAGTAAGAAATTCCCACGTCTGTTGCCTGTATGTTTGTCGATGATGGTAGATGGCTGAATAGAGCTGATCGACGCTTTCAGAAGCCAAGCCACATTTGAGAGCGCTGTGAATGGTTTCACCTCCGATCAGCATGGCGGCACTGGCCGTGGGCGCGGTAATGCGATAACGGAATTCTGCGCCTGTGCAATGTTCCAAAAACCGCTTAATCAGATGACTTTTACCTGACCCGGCGGACCCGGAAATAAGCACGTGTCGTCCGGTATTGATGAGACGCCAAATAAGAGCTTCATCAAACAGTATCTCGCCAATAGGAACTTGCGGTCGAAAATTAGCCTGGTGTATCCATTGGTCAGCGGGCGGAAGACAATCTTCGTGCTCGGTGGTGTAGCCTTTCTGGTAAACCACGAACAATGCGTTCTCCAGACGAACTTTCATCTCCGCTTCCTTCAACAGTCTTTCACTGCTAGCACGCATCGCCTCCTCTATTTTTCGTTTACGCCCGTCGTCCACAGACGAGGGATTTTTGGATCCCTGAAAGTGACGCTCCGCGGATTCCATATGTTCTCTGCTAATTCGGGCCAAGGTTGATTCTTTTCGGGGAGCTGCTGCCATCTATCGTTCGCCTATCGCACTATCACACGTATCTCGATTTGAGAAATGAGCAGCGATTTTATTATACATGCCCGCATGATCAACCATCGAGTCCGAACGCATATATTTTTTGCAAAACAAAGACGCGTTTTATAGCAGATGGTAAGCGTATTGTGAAGCATTAATAAACTGAAGCACCGGTATATCTGGCTAATCTTGACCATGAGCGACCCGAAGAACAACAAAGACGAATCGTCCGTCTCCGTCGAGGAAAACAAAGAAGCAAGCGATCCGGAGACATTTTCCCCCTTGGACGATGATACCGTAACTATCCCTCAGTTGTTGGCCCGCTTTCATCAGATTAACCCTGAATTGGAAAGCTTCGTCGATACGACGCACGACAGGTACATGAAGGGTCGAATGCTTATTGCAGAAGCCAAAGACAACGCCAGTCGCGCGACACGTTCATTTGACTCTCTGATCATGAGTGCGCTTGGCATTGCAGCGAGAGACAATGCGAGCATCCGGCCGTACATGTCGTATTGTAAGTATGACGACAAGACAAATAAGCTTATATTCGTCACTCGCCAGAGCAAGGATGCGGCTGATGTGGTGGAATTTGAGATTGAGACGCTCGTCACTAAGCGAAAGAGCAAGAAATGCCGGGCCAACCACGCCATCGTCAAATTGGTCATGCTTCCCGGCTCGACTCCATTTGGACGTGTATCTGGCGAGGCGTTAGCCGGACTGTTCAACAGCGACCCGTTTCTGTTCCGTTCATACAAGCGAATGCTGTCCGTACGTGGCGCGTGGATTATGCAGAATAACAAGCGTGCTGATGAACTGGTTTCGGGTGATTACGTGCTTTGAACGCCTAAGGATGGATGACAGGCACATTTCTCATGCAATTCAGTTCATACATGACAGCTTTCAACGAAGGAACGTTAGCCATGAGAACATGAGATTCATCTTCCCGAACGTGTAAAATGAGAGCGGGTAAGTGGGGATTAAAATGGAGGAGGGCGGCGGGTGTGACTGAACAAGCAATGATCTTCTGACCGCTGTCCGTGTTTTCGGTCCGCTCGCAGACAAAGCCTATCCATTGATTGGCACCCGGGATCATGGCCAGTTCATGGACCTTGGCTTCGACACATGAGCTGCGGGACAGCACCGGTATGCGGACCACCTGGTCAAACCAGGAATGACGTTCCAAACAATAGACGTCGAGATCTGGCTTCTCTGGATTCATCGGTTTGATCGAAGCGGGAGAAGTTGAAACTTTTCTGGCTTCTCGCACAAACTTTTGGTATTCATTCGGTAGACTTGAACCCTTCTCAATCAAATCACGAATGGTGTGAATGCCTTGTTGTCGAAGGTATTCGGCGCGTTTAGGACCGATTCCACTTAATCCGTTGATGTCGTCGTTTTCATTCATTTCACCTTTCACACCTTTCACTTTTCACACGTTTTTTTATAATTTATTTCCGACGGGTTTATATAAAGAATAAACGTATATCGTTTCAAATCATGACTTCATCTGGTGGTCCAGATCACAAATCTTTGTCTGCAGCAGCTGTCTTGCTGACTATCGGATTTATGATGGTCATACTCATGTCCATTTGGCATGATCAGTCTCATTCGCTTTTCAGTCGTAAAGTGAGACCTGGCCAAACATACATGGTGGGAGCCAGACGATACACGATGCCAAAGTTGCCTTTATCCGACAATCATGGTCCCATTGAGGAAGTCCCCATCCTATCGGAAAAGTTTATGGAAAACCAACGTTCCCTTTTTATCAAATCTTCCCAGGCATTGACTGGACGAACCTGGTGGGTATCCGGTGGAACACTGCTGGGATTTGTTCGCCATGAAACCTTCATTCCTTTCGACGATGACTTGGACATTCATGTGCCTTGGGCGGATCGTGAATACTACTTTAGCTCCGAGTTTGCCAGAGTATGCGCGGATCAAGGTTTGGAAGTGCTGCGTTTATTCAATGCCTCGTTGGACTGGGCCGACAAGCAAGGTGCAGCCATTCGTCTTCGACAGAAAGGCACCTACACGCCAGCCATGGACATCTTCTTTGAACAATTCGATGGCAAAACGGGCTTGTGGTACAAAGTGGATAGCTGGTCGAACGGGGGAGATCAAGTCGTGCTGTCTTCGAAAGAGAAATGGCCAGCTGAGCATTTATTCCCCATTCAATGGCGAGATCTGGACTACGGACTACACGTTCCCATGCCCAAAGAACCGGAAAAGTTGATCAGTCAGCAATACAGTGCCAAAGCCTTGGATAACATGAAAGCTCGTGATTTACTCATCAGTCATAACTTTTGTTTCCAGTTTCTCAACCCTGTCTGGAAACCTATATCTCCGTCGTCATCCGGTAACCGTAAGTAAAAACTACATACTTGAGTCATTCATTCAATAGTAAAGAACGTTCGTTAGAAACAAAAGTTGTTTCGAAATCCGATATGAGTCTCACAAATCGACGCAGTTGTTCGATATTGTGTTTGCACTGTTCCGGCAGAAGCCAGACCGAGAAACAGTTCTGTGCTCGGGGCAGAGGGATGTTTTCCCAATGAACAGTCATGAGAGGTTCACTCAGGTCGCTGGAGGGAAGTCGTGGTTGGCCTGTAATGAAGACCAAGAGGCGTGTCAAGCAATCGGGTGTACACTCGAGAATGACTTGCACAAGCTCGGGAGACAGACCACTTGGGTTCATGGCACTCAGAAAAGTGTCCGCGTTGATCTCTCGGTGAGGAGCCACAAAAATATGCGCCTGGCCACTCGATACGATCAATTCAAGCGCCCATGTGCTTGTCTTTCGGCGAAATCCTTCGGCAAAATGTCCCAGTACCTCTGATTTGGGATAATAATCCTGGTCACCTTGATAGTAATCAACCAATGCGGGATCGTCTTTTTCGGGATTGACGGATCTAAAGGGATATGCCAAGAACGACCAGACGGATGAGTGTACGCGCATGGGTAGATAGCCGCCACGAAGAAGCCAGTACGAGGTAACCATTCCCCATGTATACAGCCATGACGGATCATGCGCGTGATCGGCCGGACCCAAGTGCCACTCATCATGCAAGACGATCATATATCCTCGTCGAAGAGCTTCTCGCCAGAACGTACCAACAATGTCCGACACCACCGATGTACCCTCCGCATTCGAGCCATACAAGCTAAAACGGACAGACAAAGAGGTGTTGCGCAAAAGCATGTCACCCTCGTGGTCAAATCGAATGTGCTCGGAATCAAATTTGACTTCACGTCCCGTTATGTTGTCATCCACCGGATTAGTGGTTTTGCGGGACTCGAGTAGACGCAGATCAGCCAGGGATGATGTATAGAATTCAGGTCTCCTGTATGGAAGCGTGTCGCTCGCGCTCCTCTTTCGAGAACTGATAGCGTAGTACGCACGCTTGATGGTCATATGCCAGGCGGGATGTGAGAGCACGTCCACGGCAAGACCGATGGCAGGGTTGCCTAAGCGGAGATCGGTCACCATGCGAATATATGTCCACAGTTCATCGGTGGGAAACGCAGGATCCGCCCAAAGATAGGAAAACAAGTCTCCGGCAGGCAATTGGAAGTCTGACAGACGACGCACATGGGCTTGTTGGTACGAGTCCGGGTATCGATGCCAGCCTACCAACGCCGCAAACTTTCTCACTTTCAGATCTAACGATGTATCGGAGTGCATATCAAAAAAATCTGACGAGCGCATACGACCTTCCGAGTCCAGCACAATTCTCTTCAATAAATACGCAACTTGTCCGAGTATCACACCGGAAAACTCGGTCTTGTGCGTGGAATCTGGCTGGCCATGTATCTCGAACATCATGTGCACGAAAATACTTTGTCTGTCAAATGTCCAAGTCTTATACTTATTGCCGTAGCTGTTGACTATGTCATGCGTTAGCAAGGGCCTAACAGACAGGTCCTGTTCATTGTTGAAGTATCTTTGGACATGCTCCACCAGGCATTTGGTAAACACGGACGGGAGCTCGAGGCGTTTTGCGTAGCCGTACTCCGCATACAATTTGGCATGTAAAAATATTTCTTCTACGTATAGCTGTTCCATGTCGTTTGGATGACAGAGTTGGAGAGAAATCAGCATGGACAGAGGAAGCCGAACTGGAGGATAAGGGTAGATGACGCGCGACGGAGTGTTCATCGACATGTAACTGTACCACCGAATACGATAGTCGTCCACCTCTTTACATATCATTTTATGAGCATCGACATGTTTATAGGTCGATTGGGCGACGTAAGCAATCCGATGCGCACGATCTGTGTTTTCGAAATCGATGGCCCGCTTGTACATGCTCAGCAGTGCATTGAAAGCTGGCACGGGCGTATGACACGGATCGGTCAGCCATTTATCAATGGCCTCATCCGTGTTCTGCGACCAATTCATTTGACACAATGTTTCGCTACGTGTGACGATGACCTTTGCCATGGTCGTTTGAAAAATAAACAAACGAACAACTTGTCATTTCTTATGTCGACCAATCCATGTGCGCCATTTGTTTTATCTATGCTTTTGGCTATTGAAGCAGGACAAGAGCCATCTCCAATATTCTTTACCGGTCGCAATTGTTCGGGAGATCAATGGCCTCGACCAGGTGAGGTTATTAATCCTAGCATGTTGAATCGAGATATCGGGCGGTCAGAGTTGTGCAAAGATGCGACGACATTAAATTGCCCTCTCCCATTGTTTCAGAGCGCGATCTTGCCCAGTGGATTCGCATTAAAGTTGAAGGCTTTGTCACATCCCCGAGTCAGTCGGACGGGACAGATCAACATTGTCACGTCTAACACTGCCCTGCCGCGTCCCTTTACGGTGAGAGACAACGTGCTCAACATATCCATGACCTCCAAAGAACCGACCATGACATGGAGACGTCAGAGTTTAGATGGAGACTTAGAGAACGACGGAGACTGCCCCTTGCCTATTTATACCGGGCCGAGTCAAGGCGGGAGAGACGGCTCGACTTGGGTGTGGGCTTTGACAACATGTGGAGCACCTGTATGGCCGTCTTTTGCACCTGTGTCAACCGATGGTTCTGACAACAACCTTCCCGTGCGATCAGGCGCTAATTGGTCGTACCGTATGCCAGGTCCACCCTTTTCTGATTATTGTATTTCTCATGGAGGATCCTTGAGTGTCAATTCCTATGGCCGAGGAGTCTACGGCTGGGTACCTTTTGGTAATGCTAACGAGCTAAGGGACTCATTCGCTCCAAAACATTCGACTGTGGACTGTGCGCCAGGTCTGAGCGGATCTGATGACGATGTATTGACGTGTGTTCCCGGTCAACTCACTAACAGTTTCCGAAATTGCAGTGACCCAGGTTCCCAGATACGAGGATCTTTACAATCCATGGCCATTTTAACTGACGGTATTCAAGGTTTAGATTATTTCAAGTACTGCATTGGATACAAGGGTCAAAAGTACACCTTTGGAACAATCGAGGTGCAAAGATATCAGCCAGGGTCACCCACCTGTGATCTTCTTGTCCAGCAGTACTGCAACAATTCGGCTGTCGTGCAGTCGGATCCGAGCATTCAATATGCATGCAGTTGTGTATTAGAGAGTCAAAGATTGCAAGAACAGTTTGAGGGCATTGATTTACCGGTGAGCTGTTTTAGTCAAATTTGCAACGCATCTGATCCGGCGGTGTACAAAACGGCGAAACAACAAACAGGATGTTCGGCTCGCATTTGTCAACAAACCATCAATGTCAATGGCGACGGCATCTTAGCCCAAGGTTATCAGAGTTTGGAATGCAATGGGATCATCTATCGACTGGATGGCAACGGTGTAGGTGAAAGTCCGAATGTGAGCCTACCGGAAGTGGATTTTGATGTGGCTGACTCCCCTTCCTTCTCCCCCACAACCGAATTTTACATCGCTATCGGTCTGGTGGTCATCATGTTCCTACTTGTTATTGTATGGGTGATTACTCGAGTGGTACAGTATAGAAGACAAAAAGCGGAAGAGGAGGAAAACGATTTCAACGAATGAGTATGTTTACATTTTATTGGGTCCATGGGATTCGACGTGAATAAATAAACGCAAGTCAAGAATCATGCCATTCGAACTGAATGAAGAAGAGTTTGATGTTCAACCATCCTTTGGACCAAATGATGATGATGATGCAACATATACAGCTGACGTCCTTCCCTCTTTAACTGAAAGTCAGCATGACGAGAGCACGAAAGCTGTCCCTCCGAAATCCATGGATGAAACTTCCAAGATCGGAGGTTTTGAATATCACATGTACCTGCTCGGTTTCTTGGTCCTCGGCATGGCTGTTCTCATGGCACTGGCCCGAAAAAATGCTTGCCCCGTGGAGGAGAACGAAACCTTACGTTTAACTCTTGATTATGCGATCGAGGAGCTCGCCATCTCGACATTACCGATCTCTCCTTCTCCGACAGTCAGTGTGTCCACCACCGCTTGACGATCCGGTGACGGTCCTCGAAACGAATCCCATGCCCGAGTGAACGATTTATACAAGATGAACGCCAGCACCACAAACACGAGCACGCCCAATGCGCCCAGCGAAAAGATCAACACCTGCCCAACGATTGTATCCAATACTGTGACAGCTTTCAACGAGCTTGCAAAGATCAATTTACCCAAATCGTCTAAACCTCGTTGTTCATCCGCCACTCGGGCGACGTAGTCGATGAAGGCTTCGTTGATGCTTTGCAGCACAATGTTCGAATCGACTACTTGCTGGAGAATGAGCGTGAGAGCATTGTACTGTGTCACACCGTTCACGTACGTGGCCGTCGACGACTCCATGGTCAAGTATTGAGACGAGGTCAGTCGGGCATTGACTGTGCTGATAAATTCGTCAGTGATGGATGAGCGTAGCTGTGTAGAAATACGAGTCGAAATCAAGGTTAAGTCGTCTCCTGCCAAGGCCCTGGTGACCCCACTCAGCAGGTCTCGGTACCTGAGAAGGGATTGAGTGATGGCTGCATTCAGATTGGCATCTATTCGTGTATCATTGACAATCTGATATCTGCACGTCTGTGGTCCAGCCCGAGAGATGGAGTTCTGAGTGACATTGACCAGTGAACAGGCTTTGCATGTGCTAATACCGCATGCTTCAAGACTGTCCAATAAAAGTTGGTATTCATCGTCGATGGGCAACCGTACTCGTGCTGGATCGGTGGGCGTCCATAATTCTTGCTCTAAAACATGGCGACTTTTCAGACTGCTAAATACTGAATTCATGCATCGATGACAGGCCTGATTTTCTTCGTAGACCGTCACTGGTACATTGTCATGGGTGACGATATTGGTGAGGTCCGGGTTGCAATACATGGAGACTCGCTGATCGATAACAGAGGACTGGTCACATGTATTCATCGATTTCAGTAAACTCTCGGACACAATGTTTTGTAATCCTTCAATAATGACCGACTTGTCTCTCGATCCTGATTGTCCCATATACACTGATCTCTTATTTTTTTTTCATGCACTGGATGGTAAATAAATAAGAAAAGAGCAAGACGATTGGTCGACATGGCTGATATCCCGATTGAAGAGTTGGTGGTGGATTTATATCCGACCAGTACTTTAGATAAGGGTGGTCAAGATTACGCTTATAAGGTCAATTTAATCGCTCGATCAGACGACAAAGGACGTATTGAGGATCAGAAGATACTTGAGCGCTTCGAAAATCAGAATGGGAAAGTGACCCTAGATCTGTACGAAGAGTTTTGCGAAGCAACTCGTCTCAATTTATATGTATGCGACGTCAGGACCACGGAATTCTCACTCGTAAAAGAAGTCGACATGAATCGTCCATCCATTGTTTTACTAAGGCAAGTTAAAGGCACGGAAGTGATCTTTCGACTTTCGTATGGGGTGTATTTCAAGCGATCCTCCACGGACGAGAAAAGGAAACTGTCACCTTATTGGTACATCGTGCGCAAACAAGACAATGTAAGGTTGTGTATTCTTTTTAAGTACATGAATGCCAATGCTGTCAATAACAAGGGCCAACTTGTCAAGACACAGAAATGGTCCAAAGACATTGTGTACCTGTTCCACCAGTTTTGGAATAAGGACGGGATTTACAGTACGGTGTACTTTGAGCCCGCCGGAGAAAATTATTTTGAGCATGTGTCTGAGTACATCCAAAGTGTAATCGGCGGAGATGATGTCACCAATGATGTGAAGAGCATTTGGAAAACTCTTTCAAGCACTTCACATCAGTTGAAAGCCAAAGTGGCCAATGTAATGAATGTGACAAAAGACGGGCTGAAAAAATTGGACCCTTTGAAACCGAAGAACTCGGAAGAGGCCTTTCGTTTTGCTGCTGCCTTCGGGGTGACCGATGTGATGGAATACACGTTCAACCCCGGATCATCATTTAAACATGTGGTGATCAATCATCTGGAACACATTACGTGTTTTTGTGTCCGGGACGAAAATAGCCTCAGATATCTTCGGGTCAATGGAATGGCACTCGGTAATGTGGAACTTAAAAATGATCACATCGTAGACATTGGTAGTGTAGATGACATATCAATGCCCCCTGATTGGTCGTTGCTATATCAGAAACCCAATGGAAGCAGTGCGCGAAGAATAGATACTTACCCGGAACAAGTAAATCCGTCTGTGACATTGAAAGACGGTGTGGACTTGCCCTTGAGACAATCGCAACCGAATGTATTACAAGAGAAACAGCAGGGACAAAAGCAGACCGATACTAAAGATGAAAAACAACCTTCTGATCGAGATGACGACATAGTCGTTTCCGGAAGGGGTAGAAAAGGCCGGATTTTGGAGGATGAGGAGATAATCATCCCAGAACAACACCAGCCGATGTCAGTGATTCCTTCATCACGAAGATCCACTCGACAGAATCCTGTAGCAGTCGATCCCGCTAACTTGGTTCCGCAACAACAACAAAAGATGGCGACCAGAAACACGCGATCACGAGTTTCTACTCAAATTCAGGCGCCATCCGGTTCCTTGCAATCACAGGTCGCAGACGTATCCCAAGAACAAAAGCAAATACAACAGCCCGCACCAAAAATCGATAACGGCGACAAGACGGAAACGATCACTCTGCAGCCGAGAGATCAGTCGAGAGATAACACACGGATGTACTATAGCAACGACGAATGTGCACCCCGTCCATTCAAGGATGATCTCGTGCTGGATGTAAACACGGGTACTCTCGTCGGTTTCCAGTTGCGTGAGTATCTTCGATCTTTGTTGCTCGACAATCTAGATATCCACACCTTTTATCATCGGAGCTGGTATGGACTGTCGGTGTCCAATGAATATGACTGGCCAACGACAATGTACACTTTTTCGTCAAACAAACAAATCACGTTATCGGGTTCGCGAAAAAACAACTGGGAACAACACAGTGTGATTCTTGTGACACACTCATATGATGCTCAAGGGAAACACGTATTCACCATTCGACGTCCGGTTGATCCGGTCCCAAATGCCAGATATTTGGTTGTGCTTCGTGCGGGAACCGTCAGGAACTCAGATGGCGATAGCCAAGCACAATGTGAAGATTACATCTTGTGTAACGTGCGCTGGAAACCGACTCTCCCATATGACTTACAAACGACGATCGCGTACGATGCTGACGTTGAAAGAAGTGGCATCGGTAGCTGGTCGACCTCCTTGAAGGCGTCTGATGATGTTCTATCATATATATACGGACGCGTTCTTGTTCTGACACAAGCGGCAAAGGCGACAAGACCGGTCAATATTGATAATTCTTGTTTCCTTCATTCCGCCTTTGAAGTACTGAAATTTACGGGTCAAACGTTGCAAAAGAATAATGACATACTTAACCATCTAAACTTGTACTTCATCTATCAAGTGTACCGTGACACGAACAATTTGAAGGCATGTATGGAATATTTCAAAGAATTTTACGGAATATCCACTGTTCCGACCCTGTCGTATGGTAGTGTGCTGGCAACGTTTTCAATGAGACGTGACATCGTATTAGATCCGAACAACTTGCTTTACTTCATCTCGCCACATGAAGCTTACAACAAGAACGACGTACCGATAGCAATGAAGAGTGCGAAGTGGATATGTCGAGTGTTCGACGAAGGCGTCGGCACAACTACAGATCCAAACAACTCGAACATAACGTTACAGGTGCAACACACATTGCCAGCGGTGAAGTGGTCCGACTGGAAGGCAAAGTTGGGAGACGGTAAAAGTGTCATCAAGGCAGGTATCCGGTTTATAAACATGGGGCATTTCACATTTCTTACAGCCAGAAAAGAGCGCGATGACTTGAATGATAAACAGTACGATTGGGAACCGAACGAAAAAGGTGAAATAAGCATAACAGCGTTCGTCGTGGATAATACGAACAAATCTATCCAGGATATGGATGATTTGACGAGGACATGGACAAATGCGTTTGGAGCGTTACCAGAGCCTAAAATCTTGGAACGAATACCAAAGACGGGTGCTAAAACAGGAGAGAAGCCTGTCAAGAGCGTCAAATTCGACAGTAAGAACGAGTATAAATCCGCGTCCAAACAACAATCAGTTCAGTCAGTTGCAGTCGACTTGACAGCCACCACTACCGATCCGTCCAATACAACCAATGCTGCCGATCCATCCACTGTTGCGCCGGTAGTTGACCAACCCAGCATGCAGCCCTCCGCTCCTGCTAGAGTCAAGAGACAAACACAATTACAACGACTGCTTCAGGAAGCAGCGATTATCACTGGTAATAATCTTCTTGTTGAAGCGCAACCGGAGCAACCTAAACAACTAGCATCTCAAGTCCAACCGGCATCGCAAGTAGACGAGCCTCTGCTTGGTGAGGACCAACAGCAGAGAGACGAACAAGTGGCCGATGAAAATGAGGTGAAGGAAGAGGAGATAAAAGTCAGCGCACGCAAAGAATCCATCCTCAAAGGTCTGTACAGTTGGCGAAAGCTTGTGCCCGCGGATTACAGAAATGCACCGTCCTATACATGGTACGACGCAAGTCGGCATGTCAAACCACTGGGATGCTATTCACACCCGACCATCATGCGAGCTGTGTTTGATTATAATCACAACGGAGATTACTTCCGTCGAATTGACAGTAGTACCGAGGGCCTAGTTGATTACTACCAAAAACCTCGACTGGCCGACATGTTGCTGCTTGCTTTCCGCATGGCATTGGCCAGCAAATCTCGCTATTTTGGTATTGAAAACGGCACTATTATTCGTGTATCAGACGGTCTTGACCTGATGCAGGCCGCTCCACTCGAAATGTGTCAGGCTTGTAAAAAGCAGTGCACAAGCGGCATTCCTTGTGGGGGCCAGTGCATTGTGAACGGCGTATGTACTCAAAAACCGCCACACACCGCTTGTTACAATGAGGATCATCGTGATCGCTTGGCCTTCAAGGCTGGAGGAAGGGATACAGCATACATTTATGAAATCCCGTCTTTTATATTGGATACTTGGGATCCCGAATTGCAATCTCACAGCGGCGACGCATTTGTGTTGCCCGAAGCTGGTCGTTACACCTACGGCGACCCAGACCTTACCACTGGTTGGAAGTGTGCAGATCCCACTGCTCTTCCATACAACTTTGCTCTCAGCAAGTCTCAACAGTTTGTCACCTCATACTTTGACCCTCTCCAACCGCACAAAAGCATTCTGTTGTACAAATCAGCTGGAGCAGGCAAAACATGTGACATGGTGTCTATCATGGGCAGATATTTTATGTACGGGTACGACGCCATATGGATCACTCGCCAAGCCATCAAATCAGAGCCCCCGAATGCCATATTTAGAGACGCGTGCATGGAACATCTCCGAAAAGACTTCGTGGACAACCCGAACGTGAAGGACGTGGTGTTTAATCGTGGAATTACCATGTTTGGAAAATCATCAGACGAGAAGCAAGCCATTGACCCGCAAGTCGACAAATTGCACTTTATACAAAATGCTCAGACTCACGTGCTCAAGGGCTCTTACGGCTACGACTATATGGACGATCGCGAGAGTAACATCAAAAGAGACCCTGACCCTATCATAAGAGGTCGCATGAAGTCAGATCCTTTTTATATCAAGTTGACAAACCAAGACATCATCACTTACAATGATATGGTGACCGAATTGTTGAGGACCGATCAAGAGGGTAAAACGAGATTTCAGAGATCACTGGATTCGGGCAAGAAATACATCATTATCATGGACGAGGCTCATAACTTAAACAATGACGATCCCATGGAGTTTGGCAAACTCAACATGCAAACCGACCGACTCGATTATAGCGTCTGGATAGACGGTAAAGAGATCAAATATACACGGGGTGAGCTGATTCCTGGTGCATCAGGACGTTTGCATGGACGGGACATTCTTTTGGCCTTTGTTTCGGCATTGATGCAAACGAATCGCGGTCGGCTGGTTATGGCTACCGCCACACCTATGATCAACAGCGTGCTCGACGCCTGTGTCATCTTGAACTTCATGGAACCAAACACTCAAAGGCGCTTGCCGACTGACCATGACAGTTGGTTCGATTCGTCAGGAGAAGTCAACAAGCAAAATAAGACAAAGTTTAAGAATATCCTAGATGGGCGAGTCTCTTGTTTCCTGTCTACTCTGGATCCTTCTTATTTCGCGCGGAAAGTCTTTCATAAGTTTGTAGTTGTACCAGCCACCGCCAATCAAACGGCCAAGTTTAGGGAGACGATAAATACATATCAACAGGAAACCAAGGAGTTGAGAAAGAAGGAAGGCGATAATGCCAAGGCCAGAACAAACCAGGCTGGACGGCCTGTAAAGGCGATCACAGTGGTCAAAGAGAAGACTGGAAAAGAGGGGAGAGACAGAAGGGACAAGGAGGTCAGGGATCGCAGAACCATGTCCGCTCTTGAGTTGTCTCAGGAGTACAACGAAGCCTTGATTCTATGGAATGAAGTCACAAGTGGCACCACGTCTATCAAACAAAACAACTTGGATGATTTCAATGAAACTCTGGTGAAAGATGATGACGGACATTATACCATGATGACTTACGCGCAATATCTCGAAAAGTTTACTCGACCCCAATCCGCCGTCTTTAAGGATATGTGGCAGAACATGTACAACTACAGCATCGTGGACAGTTTGTCACCTACATACGTCCAACGTATCCCGGCCGTTACACAAGAAAACAAGCGTATGAAACGATTGTACGACGAGGCCAGAATAATGTATGAAAGGGATATGGTACGATTCACTACCAAAGGCAATCAACGGAACCGAACGTTCAAGAAATGGTTGGAAGATAAACCCGAATACGTCGTCTTGAAGGGATACATGACATCCAGTAGTGATGCGTTCCAACCGAAAGAGGACTTTATCACATATGAAAAAATCACTGTGGCCGCAGGACTCAGAGGACATGGGAAAGAGGAAACTCGAGTCATGAAACAAAGCATTCTAAAAAAATACAGGAAAGAGATCGCTCCGAAAGTCGACGCCATGATCCAGGAAATCTTGAAAGCGCCCAATCGAGACAGACACTTGGTGTTTACAAATACTGCCGGCACAACAGGCGACGACCGCAATTGGGGGTCACTGGTTTTAGCCGGTCTATTTAAAGTGGACGACAACTTCCATGTGTTTTCCGCGCAGGAACTGCGGACACTGGCAAACATGGATAATCAAAACCAAACCATGAAGGAGATTGGCGAATATGCACGAAAACTCTGTGGCACAAAAACCGGTGTGATGTTCATGTCAGTCACATCCTTCAAAACAGGTGAAGCCGCCTTTGAGTTTTCTCCGAAGAATCAAGCGTTTGTGCAAAAGTTGTTTAACGATGACAAAAATGCCGATTTTCTCCGTGTCATGATTCTGGATCGAAAGTTCAGTGAAGGAGTCAGTTTCTTCAACATTCATTGGCAACACCATCTGGATACGCCGTTTTCCAGGTATGCCCTCGAACAGTCGACAGCCCGGGGTGTCCGATTTTGCAAATCCAACAATCTACCGTTTTACAAAGGAGTAGGCGGCTTTTGTCGCATTTTGTTCTATGACTTGAGTTTTTATTTGAATGACACTGACACTGAACCTATACTCGTCAAAGACGCTGTTCTCTCTTTAGCCGATCCGCAATGGTTGAAAGAGCAACATTCCGTCGACGAATTCGATCAGCTTCTGCAACTCAACGCGGTGGATCGCGATTTCAATCGAGCCATTAACGAGTTTGTATCGGCGCCTTTGGAAGGCGAAATCGTTCGCGTGTATCATAGCAAGGACACCCGATTGTCGACCGGTAGCTCATCATATCCGTTTCGTATTTACGATATTCAAACCAAGATCACCACCATGGATGAGCAGACTGAAACATATGTGTTTATGGTGGATGGACAGAATGTCCTGAATCACCCCAATTACCTAACCGACCCTTCGTATCAACAAAACCTTCTTCGACTGAATAACAACATTGTCGCGGGCAGCAAAGTGGAATTTTATCTGCCATATGCAGTGACTATGGCTCAACAGGTCTTGAACATTGGTAATTACATTGATGAGTTACCCAACGTCATCTCCAGATACAAAGAGCGGGAAAGCACTTTGCGACACGAACAGATTCTCCCGTTCGGACTAGAATACAAAAATGCCGATCTTTGGTCGGAACGCGATAAACGGATTCAACACAGCAACCGGTTCCCATTGATTGGACAGGTGCGTGATCTTGTGAATGTGCCGTACGAGCATCTGGTTGGTCAGTTCAGACAGTCCTTCACTCTGGCACTGGCCGGTTTTACCGCTATTTCACTGGATCCCTTGTTTGACGGTCACCAGACTGTGCGATTTTCCACTTCACCCTTGCGATGGGCTTGTGCCCGCTACAATAGCGTTGGCGATGCAAGGTTAGATGATCAGGTGGTCATCTTTGGTCAACAGCTGGCTTTGTTCAACCCGGACACGCGGGCCGAAGACAAACAAACCGCCGAGGGGGAGGAAGAGCCATTCTTCCTGACTTATCAAAGGCAAGTTGGGACCATGAAACATCGGTTTGTGTCCGGACGTACTCAAGACACTTTTCCTCTCGATCAATTGTTTTCCACCGACCGGAAACAACGATACCTCGTCGTGTTATTGGAGCTCACCGCAAAAAGCTGCGAGGATTTTGTGAAAACCCGTGTATCCAACGCGGAGTACAACTTGCTGATTTGCGACCGAATAGACAAACGAATCGAACGATTTGATCCCTCAGGCGACGCACAAGTCAAGTACGAATCTAAACAGCTCAACATTCTGTTAAGCCAGATTGCCGATCGAATGAAATTCGAATACATTTGCCTGAATGATACACCTTTCCAAGAGGACGTCGAGGTCCCGCAAGTGGTATATTCCATCTTATATCTTCACATGCGAGTACTGTACGGGTTGCAAGACGATGCCTTCCGTTTCAATCGTAAGCTTTTGCGGTATCTCAGTCATGATTTGATCAGCGGAAATCTGAGACAATACTTTCACTTGTATACAGAGCAAGTGCTGCAGTCAGGCATACATCTACGAGACAACTGGAAATATTACCATCGACAAAAATCTATCGAAGAAAACATGAAACGGTTCTTAAATGGCATTCAAGAGGACGAGGCTATCACGCTAATCAATTACCGTCCAAACGGTAATACTCAACTCCCACCGCCGCCCAATCAGATCCCGAGCCTGTCCACTCCCCCGACTCCCACGGAAGGACCCGGAGGGCAGTTCGCAGGACTCAAGGTCAAAGTGCCAGGATTATTAGATAAGATCTGGTTCTCACGTATCCCACCTCCCAATCTAAAGAGCCAATCGACTCGTCAAAAGCTGCTCCAGCAGTATGTGAATTCTGAATCTCTGGAAAAAGACGGGACCGAAGATGCCGAAAAAATATATGCACAGATCGTATATGTCGTCAATGAAGGGCCTAAACTCCTGAGGCGCTTGGGTATGTCCAGTGTAGCCCAGGAGTGGAACGAACCACATTTTTGGGGAAGACCTTCCCTTAAGGCGTTGATGACGTCTTTCCAGGGCATACTGAACAAGCGGAAGAGAAAGGAAGGTCTACCGGTCGTCTCAGAGCTCACTCCGCTTGACTGGTTTCATTTATACCCGGTGGAGGTTTACAGGTTGATGGTAGCCATGGATCGATGGAGATCGGGTCAGCCACGAGTACAACGTGCTACAGATGCAGTTCCCGCCTTAAATCATAATCTATATGTTCATGAAGACGATTCTCCGGACGGTAAATATGTCCTAGACTTCATCCGAGAACCACAAATGATCGATACGTTCAAAGAAGCATTGAATTCGCAACCTGTACTACAACCATTGTATACGAAAGCACAAAGGTCCGTACATAATCAATGGCGATATCACGTTAAGGTGGTACCTGAGTCGATCACTTTAGACGAAATCATAGAGAGCTATCCCAGGTACCTGAGACCAGTCGTGGAAAAATGGAAGCAGAACACTGAGATTACGTATTTGGTAACTTCCGATAAGAAGAACGATCTTATCCAGGATCCGTTCGCATTGTATGAACGGGACAAACAACGGCGCAACCAAATGGCCACTTGGAAACGTGTGGACGGAGACAGCCCACTATGGTCGCCCGGCCAAAGAGACTCTCTCAAATCCTCGAGTGCATCACGGCAAAACATGGAACCGGTCCAAGTTATTCAGCTTCGAAGTGGGAGAAAAGTTGATGGAAAAGCTGCTCCAGTACCACCGCCTCCTCCACCGGCAACAGTAGCTGTGCAACCGGCTGCAGGTGAAGCGGCCGTGCAACCGGCTCCAGGAACAGTAGCGGCACCGGGATCCATGACGACCGAAGGTCGGCCGGTTGGCCATGGCCCTCCGGGGACCCAGACGAAAGGCAATAAAAAGGGTAAAAAGGAAGCGGAGTCCAAAACCGATAAAACTAAATCAAAACAGAAGCGGAAGACTTTTGCGGCCACTGAAGGTAAGGGTGAAGATGAAGGAAATGGCGAAGACGAAGATGAGGATTCGGAGTTCGAGGATGATGGTGACGAAGATAGTGAATATGATAGCAAGGATAATGATAGTGTGAAAGGAGAATTACCGCCAAGTTATAAGACATTTAAGAACTCGCTTGCCGCCCTCAAATCACACATGCCGTCTAAAAAAATCTTAGACGCCAATACTTGGTTTAATGAATATTTTACTCTGAAAACGCAATCTTCTAAAAAGGACCGCAAAGAAAAGTTGATCACCATTTGGCCAGTGCTCGCCAATATTCGTCATACCGCGCAAGAACGCCTCAAGAAAGAGCCTAGGACCAAGAACAATCAGGTTTATAAGAGACTCGACCGCACAAAGACTGAATTCCAAAACTTCAAATTAGCTGTCGATCAAATTGAAAACAAATTGCGGCATGGGGTTATGGGAAATGACGGTAAAATGAAGAAAATACCTGATTGGGAGTTCCCCAAAGTCGAACTTACAATTCTGAAGAAAGTCTCCAAAGACAAGTCTTCAAAAACGAAATGAAGAGACCGTCGATTCGATTAAGAGATGAAAGATAAAAGATGAATAAAATCAATTTATTGACATTTAGTGGCAGTCGATATTTGTGTATAAAGTACAAAGTGTAAAACTATCGAATCAGCTTCTCATCGGTCGAGGTTTGATCCGATGCCTTTTGACTGTAAAAATACACACCATACACTCCCACACCACACGCCGCGCCTAGCAGAAGGAGGAGTATAGAGATCGATCACGTCGGCCAAACCCAGGACGCCGACCAATACAAGGATAAAAGCTGTCACGGAGAGCCCAATCATCCAGGGAAGACGGCGTTTCATGGCCGGGCTCATCTTGGATGTGACCGCATACGTAGCTTGTCTGGTGTCTTTCGTGTCTTCACCATTTACGGTCACAGACGATCCTTTACCCGTTTCACTTGAATGAGGTGCATACTCGTCATCACCTTGACTGCCTGATGAAGACAGCGAGGCTTGTGTTGATCGGTCTGGATCACCATGAGCTTGAATCTTAGCGTCATCGAATGCTTCATCGTATTCCTGCCCCGTTGCCTTCGTCCTCACTCACTCCGACGACGGGCATGCGTATTGGATTTGGCTCAGGCTGGTTGTCTGGAGCGAATTTCTTTTCGGCCAGAGATCTCGCATTGGGTCCATGTTGAGCTCGTCGAAGGTAGTCTCCGGTGGCTTCGTTTTCGATCCCACCAGAATCTGGTCGTTTATGTAACTTTCAACCGCAGACAGAGACATCCTGTTTATTCCTTCCACCTTTTTTGAAAAAAATCAGGTTCATGCACCTATACATGGATAGGGTCAATAGATCACAATCCCCGCCACCATGACCCCCGAGAGAGCACACGCCAGACTCGAATGCAACATTAAAGGCTTGTCCTTTTCCAGGACGTAGTACCCATACACAAACCACAAAAAGGCGCCTGCGCAATACAAGATCCATGCCGCCAAGGAGAGGGACCGAGCATCTTCTTTTTGATACAAATCAATGACCTGGATCAAGAGCCAGACATTCGATACCAAGGACACCAATATCATAAACTGGCCATACTGTTTGCGATGGTCTTGCTGGAGAAAAGAAGGAGAGCGACGCGGTGAAGGATGCATGGTTTTATTCTTTGCGTACCGTTCAGGCATCACATGATGGTACACTGGGTCAACGGTGGATTTTTTTTGGGGTCTATCGACTTTCCAGCACGTATAAATGAAGCTAACTTCGCGTCATTCCATTCGTCCTCCTGGTCGCGACGACAAGCGGTCGACGGCTCATTCTTTCGTTTCACACGACCAAATTCCGGGACAGAAAATGTGACTTCTCCGACTGGCTCATTGGCCATCCTCGAATCCCTCTGAATCGGATTGAACTTGACCCGATTCTCGTAAGCTCTCTCGACGGCGGACGTCGAGGGGATCGGCGAGCTATCTTGCATCCGTAAAGCATATTCAGAGTCTTCTCTCAATTTATTGGCAATCTTCATTCCGAATAACCCCTGTTGTGTCACATTATTTTCAATTCCAGGTTTTTTGTTTCTAATTTTCGGCTGAACAAAGGGAGAAGATCGATCATAAAAAGGGAGTTCAGCCATAGTGTTTGTGTCGATACGAACTGTCGTCGGTCGTTCAACGGTGACTGGGGTGCTTTTCTGAGATGGAGGGAATCGATCATAAAAAGGGAGTTCAGCCATTATGTTTGCTTCGGCACCAACTGTCGTCGGTTGTTGCACGGTGACTGGGATGCTTTTCTGTTCCGTCGAGATTTGTGTGTATCCGACTGGATCAGATGTCTTTTCTGAGGAAGGCGGTCGTCTACGATCATCAATTGACACAGGCAAGTCTGAAAATGTGACTGGTCTGTCATTTACATCATTCCCCCGCTTTGAAACATGTTTTCTTTCGCCATACTCCTCCTCTAATCGTCGTCGATACCGATTCCTAATTGTATGTTTTCGGTAGAGATAGATGATGACCGCAACAATTGAAACAATGACCAAGGCCAAGAAAACCAGCCTACTCCTTCTCCAGCCGTGCTCATGTTTTATTTATACACTCCCAGTAAAAGGCTTTTGACGGTAAATTAAATAAAAGACCCATGCCATGGCCACGAAAGGGGATGGACCGTGTGCTCGGTACTCACAAGCAGTCAATGTACCAGTTACCGCCACCGATTTCGACGATCGCGTACATGATGACGGACACCAGTGCATCCTCGATTATTATGGGTCATGTGAATCCGAATGTACCAATCCCCGGTCGGAGAAGTGTCGATTGTGTGTGACCGATAAAAACCGGTGCCCAAAAATTGGAGCCGACGGACAAGTGGCAGGTGCATGTTGTCCCAATGCCGCCCAAGCCATGGCATGTGCGGATTGTCTCGGGCGCAACGGTAACGACGTGACTCGATGCACCTCCAATGCCAATGGATTAAGCACAGGAACTTTAATTGGAATCATTGTAGGATGCATAGGTGGTGTAGTACTTCTCGGAGTCATCATCTACGCCGCTAAAACGTCCTACGACAAAGCCCAGAAGAAAAACAAACAAGGACAGTCCAAGCCATTGTCCGTGCAAACGAGGACTCTTCGACCCTTCTCTTCACTAGGACGAACCATGTCTTTCAGCACCGTTCCTGTTCAAACAACTTTGCGACCTGCAGCACGTATGGTACCGGTCATCATGTCTTCAGCCGTCCCGCTTGGATACAACGTGCAACCTTCCATACCTACCATGCCTATGCCTACCATGCCCATGCCATCTGCTAATCCCATGCCGTATACAAGCTGAACGTTAAAAGCCCATATCCACAGTCAATTCTTGACAAACACGGACATGCCGGCCGACAACACACGAATCAACTGATCATAATACATATGTGTATTTGGACAGACGAGGTGCAAGGTCAACGGCACGTTCCGGAACTTGGCATGTAAGAGAGCGGAACAGTATTTGAACCATCGACTATGCACGGGCTTAGAGGCGTCATGAAGACGAATAATCGGAAACGGGTGATGCGTGTACCTCTTAGCCCACCATTCAAATGACATGGCCTGTCTGGATGTCTGAAACCCAGTGACGTAAGAGATCAGATGCACGTCTCCCTTCCACGAAGCCGTCCAACGCGCCCCACCCTTGATCAACCCTTTGTGCTGTCGTAAACGACGCTCCACATGAGTCGTGTATCCCACATAGGATCGACACCTCTTAGAGTCGCATAAAAAGTAGACCGAACAGGGCTTCGTCGTGGGCATTTTTTATCTAAATACAACATGATCCCACAAAAGAAAAATATGCTTTAAAGAATACAATGAATAAACGATATTTGGTTCCAAAGAGTCAAAGAATAAATGAGTGAAGCAGAGATCGCCGCTGCCGCAGGCAACCTTTTCGATGGAGCTCGCAATGCTATCAAGAGCATGTGGAATAAGAATCCTCAAGTCCAAGCTCAACCCGCCTCTAAACTTATTATTCCATCCGGCCGGCAAATTCAAGGAACATATGCTATAATACCTAATACGAATGAGGAAGCGAAAGTTCAGGAAAAGCCCGTTTCAGACAAACCAGATATCCCTGTCCTTTCAGACGAGGAGTATAAGAAGGCGGGCGGTAAACTGACTCAACAAACGAACCAAATCGCGCAAAATCAAGTAATCCAACATCCACCTGTCCAGCAAAACTTAGAGTCAAAAGAAACTATTCCACAAGAATGTCCGGGCCTGTCCAGTCAAACCACTGTGCAATACATGATTGTGCAATACATGACGTCTGGTCTGAATATCAACTTCTTTTCGCCGGCCTACCTTTTCGACGTCCAATGGTACGATGTTCTCAATGGAGTGTCCATGGGTTTGCCGATCGCATGTGCGGACAAAGAGGGAGCTGTGTTCTATAATGATCGACACAAACTCGAATCCGCGAATGAAATACCTATTCCACAGTTGGCATACTTGCATGACGGGAACCAAAGAGAAGTGCCAAAACTAGCGCCCGTTGCCTACATGTACCCCATCTTGAAAAGGAGACTCAAGTATTGTGACAAACGGTTCAAGTTCGACACGGAACAGCAAATCAAACTGGATGCCGTTCTCCAGATGTTCAAACGAAAGCTGGGCGAAAAGCTCCACCATGCACCGAATCTCCTGCGATTCCATGCAGACAATGTTCTCAACGGTCCATCCATTCATGTCAAACTTTACACGGATGAACCAGACAGTCAAAGAGAGTATTGGATGTTTGATCAACCGTTGTTCCCGTACAAAGAGGTCCGCAGTGCCAATGGTCCATCCGCACAACATTTTGAGTCCTTGTTCCAGTTTATCACGAGTCAGGCCACATCTTTCAGAAACAAACTTTCGTTTAATCAATATGACTCGCTGACGTACGAGCAAGCCCGTTGGTACACCTTGTTCTTTTACTGGTCGTCCTACGCTCATGATTTGTACAAGAGACTGAAAGCGGACAATGTCAATGGTCCTTTAAACCATGAGAAACTGGGAATAAGTAAGGTCGATGGTCCTGTCACATATGGCCAGGTGTTTTTGGAGGCCTTGTCGAATTATGAGAAGGGAGACATGTTGTCCCGATTGGAAACCGTCTTCCCATTCTTGAACCCGGATCAAGCCCGATTCTTGGCCTTGTCCCATGTAGATGGATCTGAGTCTAACAATACTCATATCTTTTCTCTCGACGCATCTCGTCCCGGAGGATATTTTATCTGCGCATATTACCCTGAGTCAAAAAACGAAAACGATCCATTTGTCTTCCAGCACGGACTGCTTCTGAACGAACTGCAATATATACTTGATCGTTATCAAGATTCTCAAGGCAAGCCGAAAGGAGATCAGCCTATCACTACTTCTGTAAAATATGAAATAACACGTAGAATGGTCCGATATCCGGATTTTAAGATCAGTGACATGACGAACGGCAATACCAAAGTTATCTTCGGCGCCCAAATCGATCGCAAGGAGAAACAAGATTATCTGGAACGAGGAGCGGAGAAAAATGTCATGGACCGCGCGTGGCGACGAATCAAAGCCATCGGTTCAAATGATGCACGTCTCAAACGGATGGCCACAACTTTGATTCAAAAGAGTGAAGAGAGGGAAAAGACAGCCTTTCTCTCCGCCAAACCACGATACGAACAAAAAGGCTCTAAACTCATCATATTCCCCAGGCTTCTCAGTGAACAGAACGCCATAGATGATAATGAAATGACCGTCATATTTCGGCCTCCTGCAGCCACCCAGGCCGGCAATGGAAATCCTTCTATGTTCTACCGCGTTTTGCACGAAGGTAAGGAAGGACAGTTTAAGGGCATCAATGACGTCAACGCCTTTTCGAGCAACAATACCTTGAGCTTACCAGCCGGACAGCCGTTTTGCTTCGCCTCCAATGATCACGCGTATGAGGCCTTTGACATCATCGACAGTCAGACGGCATATCCTCGGTGCGCTCGTGAAGGATGGATCTTCACCGACATCTCTTCCCGAGCCAAAAAGAAGTTGGAGGTGAATCTGTACCGGCATATTCGGACCATGATCAATCCTTGGGCCAAAATGTGGCCAGATTCCTATG